>Ga0193743_1001507_pt1 | contig 17321 bp, 13 predicted proteins | sample L2c2metaG_FD_143038 | JGI IMG/M metagenome (GOLD analysis project Ga0193743, IMG submission 143038) | Soil microbial communities from a riparian zone of the East river system, Colorado, United States - L2c2 | ecosystem: Environmental > Terrestrial > Soil > Riparian zone | place: USA: East River...
AGCAGTTCCTCGGTCGGCGTGTCCTGGAAGGTGTCCGCGGCCGCGACGTGCACGACGTGGGCACCGACGCAGGGCACGGTCAGTGCGAGCCGGAACGCCTCCGCGGCGTCCCACACGTCGAGCCAGCCCCAGCCGTCGCCCCGACCGCCGGCGGCGTTCTCCGCGGCCCAGGCGCGCAGCCCGGCCCGGTTGGTCTCCGAGATCATCAAGGGCAGGCGGAGCGCGAACCCGGCCGCGTCGAACCGGCGGCAGACCGCCCGCAGGGTCAGTTCATCGACCTTTTTGGACAGTGAGTACGGGTCGGCCACGTCCGGCTCGGTCGTCTCGTCGATCGGGTAGCGGGGTGGTGGCGGCTGGTGTGGGTTCATGATCAGGCCGGTCGCGTTGACGCTGCCGGCGATCACGAGTCGCCGCACGCCCAGCTCGGCCGCCGTCCACAGCACCGTGAACGTGGCCAGCGCGTTGTTGCCGAACACCTCGTCGGCCGGGTGGTGGAACGGGCTCGGGATCGCCGCGAGGTGGGCGACCGCGTCGGCGCCGTCGGCCGCCTCGGCGACGGCTGCCCGGTCGCGGGCGTCGCCGCGGACCACGCGTACACCCTCGTGGGGTGTGGTGTCGGGGAGGGTGAGCGTGGTGATCTCGTGGCCGTGCGCGAGCAGGTGGGCGACCACCGCGGAGCCGACCAGGCCTTCGCCGCCGGTGACCAGGATCCTCACGCGCGACGCTCCGCGATGACGAGTTGGTCGCCGGCGGTCGGTAGCTGGCGGAGCAGGGTGCGGCCGCCGGTGTGCACCGCGTCGGGGGTGAGCGGGGCGCGTTCGGCCAGGTCCCAGCCGGTGAACCGGTGGCCTGCCAGGTCTGTTGTGAGGGCGATCTCGCGGGCGTAGGGCAGGTAGATCGCCACCAGGTCGCGGTCGGGGCTCGCGGCCGCCCGGACCGTTTCGTCTTCGGCGAGATCCTGGGCCGGCAGCAGGCGGTGCATCCGGTGGTCGACCAGCAGGCGGGCGAGCAGCGAGATGTCCAGGGCGCCGGGGAACGCGAGGGCGACCGGCCACGGGTAGGGCTCCAAGGACAGCTCGCGGGCCTGGAACTCGGCGCCGGGGCCGTGCCACATCCACATGCCGTGCGCGCCGTAGCCGATGCCGGCCGTCGCGCCGGCCAGCACGCTGGTCCAGTTGGCCCGCCGCACCTCCTCGCGGCTCCACCGGCCGTGCCCGTTGACCTTCCCGTGCTGCTCGTAGGGCGGCTCCGACGCGACCAGCGGCTTGCGCGGCGTCCGCGCCAGATATTGCGCTGGCTGCCGCCAGGCCAGCTCCTGGTTCTCGACGTTGTGGCCGGACTGGTGGAAGAAGAGGTCGAGGTGCTCGGCGATCTCGTCGGGCAGGGTGGTGTTGGGCGCGCTGTGCGTGGTCAGCAGGCAGTGCGGTGCGTTGGCGCGGAGCAGGTCGATCGCCTCGCGATAGGCGGCGTTGGCGGCCGGGGCGGTGTAGTGGTCGTCGCCGCCGACCGCGAAGATCGGCTCGAGGTCGCCGAGGCTTTCGGCCACCTTGGCGACGTAGGCGCGGCGGGCCGCGTCCGGCATGACCGCGTGCGGCGTGCGGGCGGCGCCCCAGGTGCCGGGCAGATAGTTGTTCCAGAGCACGCCGACCACCAGCAGGAGGCCGAACTCCTCACGGGCGATCCGGGTGTACGCCCGCGCGGTGCGGAAGTAGCCCTCGTCGAGCCGGCTGAAGTCGTGGCGGCCGGCGGCGTCGAGGACGAACGGCTCCCGGGCACCCGGTCGTTCGTCGCGGTCGTGCAGGATGGGGATCGCCGCGACCTGGACGGCGGTGAAACCCTGGCGCCGCCGGGTGGCGAGGTAGGTGCGCCAGTCGGCCTCGCTCGCGTCGGCGAACGTGCTCCACGCGGTGTCGGCGACGAGCGGGAAGAACTCCCCGTCGGCGAGCAGGTGGGTGCCCGACGGATCGACGGTCAGACGCGGCATGGTTGGCTCCTTGAACCGGTTCACGGCAAGCTGGGTTAGGCTATCGCGATCTCGCGCCCAGCGTTAGGGAGGACCCCGATGGCCGAGCCGTTCCGCGACCCCACGCTGCCGTTGGCCGCGCGTGCCGACGACCTGCTGGGCAGGCTCACTCTGCGGGAGAAGGTCGGCCAACTCAACCAGCGGTTGCTCGGCTGGCAGGCGTGGGAGCCGGCGCCCGACGGCTACCGCCTCACCGCGGCGCTGGACGAGGAACTGTCCCGCTGGGGCGGCATCGGCGCCATCTACGGGTTGCAGCGGGCCGACGCGTGGTCGGGCCGGGACTGGTCCAACGGCGTCGATCCGGCAGGGGCGTTGGGCCTGACCGACGCCGTGCAGTCGCGGGTGGTCGCGGCCTCCCGGTTCGGCATCCCCGCGCTGCTGGTCGAGGAGGCGCCGCACGGTCACCAGGCGCTCGGCTCGCAACTCTTCCCGACCAACCTCGGCGCGGCGGCCAGCTTCCGCCCGGACCTGGTCGAGGAAGCCGCCGCGCACACGGCCGCCGAGTTGCGGGCCCGCGGCGCGCACGTGGCGCTCGTGTCGGGGCTCGACGTGCTGCGCGACCCGCGCTGGGGCCGGTCCGAGGAGTGCTTCGGCGAGGACCCGCTGCTCGCGTCGCTCTACACCCGTGCCCTGGTCCGTGGCATGCGCGGCGTGGCCGTGGTGCTCAAGCACTTCGCCGGCCAGGGCGCCGGGATCGGCGGCCGCAACAGCTCCGGCGGCCCGATCGGCCCGCGCGAACTGGCCGAGATCCACCTGCCCGCCGCCCGCGCCGGCATCTCGGCCGGGGCCTTGGGCGTGCTGGCCGCCTACAACGACATCGACGGCGTCCCGTGCGTGGCCAACGAGTCCTTGTTGACGGATGTCCTGCGTGGACAGTGGGGCTTCGAGGGCATCGTGATGGCCGACATGTTCGCGGTGGACCGGCTGCTGCGGGCCGCCCCGTCACCGGCGGCGGCCGGCGCGCTGGCCCTGCGGGCCGGCGTCGACCTGAGCATGTGCGACGTGTCCTACGCGGCCCTGATCGAGGCGGTCGAGACCGGCCTGGTGCCGGAGTCGCTGGTCGATCGCGCCTGCCGCCGGGTGCTGCTGCTCAAACTCCGCTTGGGCCTGCTCGACCCGCCCGAGCCGGCGCCGGAGTTCCCGGAGCCGTGGCCCGCGCGATCCTTGGTCGAGGCCACGACCGTGCTGTTGCGCAACGACGGCGTGCTCCCACTGACCGCACCGCCGCGCAAGGTGGCCGTGCTCGGTCCGAACGCCGACGACCTGTCGAGTCTGCTCGGCGACTACGTCCCGCCGCTGCGCGGCGGCACCACGGTGTTCGGCGCGATCCGCGCGCGGATCCTCGACGCGGAACACGAGCCCGGCTGCGGCCTGACCGAACCGATCGAACGCGGCATCGCCCGCGCGGTCGCCCTCGCCGCGGAGTCGGACCTGGCGGTGCTGGTGCTGGGCGGCAGCAGCGTGCGCCACTACGACGACGACTTCGCCACCAACGGCGCCGCGGCCCTCGGCGGCCGCCGCCCGACGGCCACGACGGGCGAGGGCTTCGACGCGGCCGAGGTGGAATTGCCGGCCGCACAACGCGAGTTGGCGGCGGCGGTCGCGGCGACCGGCACGCCCACGGTGGCGGTCATCGTCTCGGGCCGCCCACAGGGCGTCGGCTCGATCACTGCCAACGCCCTGCTCTACGCCTGGTACCCGGGCCCGACCGGCGGCAAGGCCATCGCCGACCTCTTACTCGGCGACCGCGAACCGACCGGCCGCCTCCCGGTCTCGTTGCCGTCTTCCAGCGGCGTCCTCCCCGTCGCACACAACGAGCGGATGGAAGCCACCGAGCGCTACGTCGACGTGGACGCTGCCCCGGACTTCCCCTTCGGCGCGGGCCTCGGCTACACCACGTGGGACCTCGGCGAGGCGGCGGTGGTGGGGGAGTGGCCGGCCTGTTCGCTGGCAGCACCGCTGACCAACACCGGCCCGCGCCGGGGCACCCAGGTCGTCCAACTCTTCGCCCGGGCGTTGGTGCCCGGCCTACTACCCCGCAAGGCGATCCACCTTGGCTTCACGCACACCACCCTCGACCCGGGTGAATCGAGCAAGGTGCGCGTGACCGTAAACCCGCACGCCCTAGGCGTCCTCGGCCTACTCCCCGGCGCGCCCGCTCAGCTGGACCTCTGGCTCTCGATAACCGGCGCCACCGACCCATTCACCGTGGTGAGTTTACCTAGATCGGCGGCGAGGCGGCCCGCCGCCACGGGGTGGGGCCGGTAACGAGGGGCGCGCAGGCGGGCGACATCAGCGGCGTGGCTGACCCTGGGCGGTTTCGGTAGGTCGCGATGACGACCTGCGCGACCTATGGTTGCCTTCGTGACCGACGAATTTGATCTCCACGATGAACTTGCCATCGGTGTGCGTGACGCGGCTGGGTCGTGGCGGTTTCTTCGTCGGTTCGCCGCTCGCTACGCGACTCCCATCCTGGCCGGCGACGGTCGCGATGACGAAGAGTTGCGGGCGGCGGAGACCCGGCTGGGTTTCCCGTTGCCGGCAGCCCTGCGTGCGGTATACGCACTGATCGGCAAGCGCCATGACCTGACCCGGAGCCAGGATCGGCTACTTGGTCCGGATCAGGTCAGCGTCGACGACACCGGCCAGGTGCTGGTCTTTAGGGTCGAGAACCAAGACGTCGCGCAGTGGGGCGTTCCGCTGTCCGCGGTGACCGAGCCCGACCCGCCGGTCGTGTTCCGGCTCAGGCAGGCTGAGCGCGCCTGGCAGCCCTTCCTCGAGCGGGTCTCGTTGGCGTGTGTGGAGATGGTCCTGTCGGAATGGATGTTGTCCGGCGACACGTTCACCAACGACCGCGAACTTGACGACCACGCCATCGCGGTGCTGGGGAAGCGGTTCCGTCGGCTGCCGATGCCGGACTATCCCTGCTGGGCGGGCCCCGACCGGCCGACACGGTGGTTCGACGGGTTCGGGGCGGTCCTGCGGGAAGACGCCGAGACGTGGTTGTGGGTGCGCGCCGCGTCCGCGGACGGGATCTCCGCGGTGCGGCACGCGTTGCCCGGTGTGTGGTTGACGGACGAGAGTTAGCGGTCGCAGCCGCCCGGGCCGAAGCCCGGGCGCCGCGCGGATCACTTGCGGTAGACCCGGACGTGGTCGATGTCGTAGGTCATCGGGAACTTCGCGTCGTCGACGCCGTCGGCGCCCGCCCACGGGCCGCCGACACCCAGGTTCATCAGGATCGCCGCCGGGTTGGTGTTCTGCGGGCCGTCGTTCGCCACCCATTTGTAGGTCTTGCAGGCGAGCTTCTTGCCGTCCATGAACCAGCAGACGCTGTCCGGCGTCCACTCGGCCGCGACCTCGATCCAGCGGTCCCGGATCGACGCGCCAGCGTGGTAGGCGTTGCCGTCGAAGTCGGGATCGGCGTACGTCGTCTGGATCGGGCCCTGCGGCGCGCCGTTGGGGAACTCGGCGTGGTCGTAGTAGGTCTGCACCGTAGTCCAGAGCACGTCAGCACCGTTGCCGCTGTTGTTGTAGGGGGCTTCCAGGATGTCGATCTCGGGGGGCCACGGCGGGCGGACGTGACCGTCGCCGTAACCGCCGGCCAGCCAGAACGCCGGCCAGCTGCCGCGGACGTCGGGAAGGCGTACCCGGGTGGTCAGGTAGAGGGGATGCGCCGCGGTCGGCTGGAACTCCTGCTTGCTGCGGATCATGGCCGACTCGTATTTGAGGTAGGGCTGGTCGAGCCGGGTCGCGGTGGCGTGCAGGCTGAGGTAGCCGTCCTGCACCGTGTGCATCTTGACGCCGTCTTTGTTGACGTCGCGGTAGACCTCGGCCTCCTGGCCGGGCGCGGTCCCGTTGCCGCCCAGCGAGTCGAGGGTGCCGAGGGTCGTGCCGGTCACCGGGTCGCGACCGAGGCAGCTCGGGTCGATCTTCGCCTGCTCGGCCGCCGACTCGGTGCCACCGTCGTACATGTAGCGGGTGCACCACTTGTCGCGGTCGAGGGCGCGGCCGCCGAAGTCGTCGCCGTACACCGGCTGGTAGCCGGCCGGGTGCTGGTCGGCGCGGGCGTTGTCGACCCGCACCAGCAGCGTGGTGGTCGCCCGCGGCAGCAGCGAGCCCCGGCCCCAGGCGGCCGCCCGGAGCAGGACCAGGCCGTCGCGGAACGCCGCGGTGTCGACCTGCGCGCTCGCGCTGGTCCCGGAAGCGTCGACGGTGGCCGTCGCGACCTGGCGGGCGAGCTGGTAGATCCGCACGGCCTTCAGGTTGCTGCCGGTGAAGCGCAGCTCGGTGGTGTCGTGGACGGTGCTGCCGGAGGTAGGTGCGGCGACGGCGAGCGTCACCCGGGGTGCGGCGGACGCCGGCTGTGCGGCGCCCAGGGCCAGCACGACGGCGCCGGCCGCCGCGGCGAGCACGCGCAGGGGACGGCCGCGCGCCCGGCGACCGCGAAAGCGGCCCTGAACCGGTTCAAGTGATTCCATGCCGTCCTATGTACCACAGCGAGCCCTCCCGGGATAAGCTCTCCGCGACATCTGAACCGGTTCACATATCAAGGAGACGTGGATGTCACCGAGTTATGAAGTGCTGACCGAAGAAGACCGGGCGCTGTTCGTGGAGAAGGGCTACGTCAAGCTCGAAGGCTGCTTCACCCGCGGACAGGCCGAGGATCGGACCCGCTTTCTCTGGGACCGGCTCGGCTACCGCGCGGACGACCCGACGACCTGGGAACGGGCGTCCGTGCACATGGCGGCGCTGGGCGACATCGACGTCAGCACGTTCGCGCCGAAGGCGTGGCAGGCCGCCTGCGAGCTGATCGGTGGCGCCGAGCGGATGGCCGCCGGCAAGTCGTTCCCGTGGACCGACGCGTTCATCGTCAACCTGCGCCAGGAGCAGGAAGGGCCGTGGACGCCGCCGTCGCCGGCCACCCCAGGCTGGCACGTCGACGGAAGCTGGTTCCGGCACTTCCTCGACTCGCCCGAGCAGGGCCTGCTGGCCATCGTGCTCTGGTCCGAGGTGGTGCCCGAGGGCGGCCCGACGTTCGTCACCACGGACTCGGTCGCGCCGATCGCCCGGTTCCTGGCCGACCACCCCGAGGGCGTGCTGCCCAAGGGACACACGCCAGACCCCGGCGAGACCGTCTTCGACTACGCGGAGATCGCCAAACAGTGCGGGGAGTACGTCGAGGCGACCGGCCAGGTCGGCGACGTCTACCTGCTGCACCCGTTCGTGCTGCACGCCAAGTCGGAGAACGCGCTGCGGGTGCCCCGGTTCATCACCAACTCGACGCTGTTCCTCGCCGAGCCGATGAACTTCGACCGGCCCGACCCGGCCGACCACTCGTTGGTCGAGCAGGCGGTGCTGCACGGCCTCGGCGTCGACCGCTTCCCGTTCACCATCACCGGCCCGCGCGAGCGGGTCGTCCCCGACTCGGCCGGCGACTACGACGCCCAGGCCGAGCAGGAGCGCGCCCGGCTCGCGGCGGCCGGTCACGCCGACTTCCGCTGATCCCCGGAAGAAAGAAACGGGGCCCCCGGTCAAGTGGCGTTGACCGGGGGCCCCACTCGTCGTGCGGTTACGGCGCTACGGCGTCCTGGGCTTCCAGGTCGCGGGCGACCCGGACCAGTTCCACCAGGCCGGACGCGTACTCCTGCGACTCGGCGTGTGCCTCGTCGTAGGGCGGCTGGAAGCCGACGCCCTCCCACTCCTGGGTCTGCGTGTTCCACAGGTCGTTGCCGACCTCGAAGTCCCAGGCCAGAATGCCCAGCTCGTAGTAGAGCTGGTCGGCCGAGTTGCCGGCTGCCGAGTAGAGCACGTCAGCCACCGGGCCGGTGTACGACGGCCAGGTCACCGTGCCACGCGAGCTCCGGATGGCGCCGATGATCCGCTTGGCGCTGTCCTGGAAGTAGGCCGCCTCCTCGATCGACGGACGCGGCAGCGTGATCCGGCCGTCGGCCTTGTAGGAGCCGGGCGGCCACATGAAGTAGCCACCGTAGCTGTGCACGTTCATCGCGAACTTGATGTTGGGGTGCGACTCGGCGAGCGCGATGACGTTGCTGCTCTCCGCCTCGGACAGCTCCGAAGTGCCGGAGTAGGTGCCCGAGGTGCAGTTGGCGCTGCCGCCCACGTAGCCGTCGAAGTAGGAGCCGACGGTGTAGTTGCGGTTGACGTCGACGCCCCACGAGTTGGCCAGCCGCGGGTCGCGCTGCGCGCCCGTGCAGTGGTTGACCATGTTCTTGCGCTGGAAGTTGTAGTCGTTGAACGAGTAGTTCGCGCCGTCCGGGTTGGTCACCGGAAGGACGAACACGTCGACGTTGTCGAGCAGGCTGCGCGTCTCCGCGTCGGTCGCGTAGTTGGCCAGCAGCCGCTCCGCGAACTCCAGGGTGACCAGCGGGGTCGCCCACTCACGGGCGTGCTCCTGCGAGTAGGCCAGGACGCCGATCTTCGAGCCGTCGCGGACCGAGCCGAGCCGCAGCGCCTGCACCGTCCACGGCTTCTTCGACACCTCGGTGCCGTCGAGGCCGTCGTCGAGCCGCGCGGGACCGGCGATCGGCATGACCTTGCCGGCCGAGCCGTCTTCGACGAACGCGTTGAACACCTGCGGGTAGCTGGCCTTGATGAACGCGGCCACGTCGTCGGTCGTGCTGATCACCGCGCCGGTCGCGTCCGTCGCGAGCGAGACGGTCAGGACCCGGTCCTTGTACGTGGCCTTCATCGGCCGGTTCTTCTTGCCCGGGTCGACCGACTTCACCTGGACGCCGTTCATCTTCTGGTCGCCGAACTTGACCGACTCGACGACGACCGCGGCCGCGGCCGGATCGCCCAGGTAGGCGGTCGCGGTGCGCCGGTAGCCCTGCGTCTTGTTGGGCAGGTCGATGACGTCGGCCAGGCTCGGGTATTGCCGGGCCAGCCGCTTGATCCGGGCCTGGATGTCGGTCGGCGTCATGTAGGCGCCGATGAAGTCCTTCTGGTAGCCGGCCGGCAGGGGCGGCGGGGTCGCGCCGGGCCATGCGGTCGGCTTGATCGCCCGGGTGCTGCCACCCAGGCTCGAGCTGGCGGTGACCGTCACGGGTTGCGCGGGCACGGGCTGAGGTAGGGCGACGTGGTACTGGTATTCGCCCGAGTCTTCGAACCGGGAGAGGGGGAAGGAGCCGGTGGTGCCGTCCGCGGTCTTCCAGGTCACGGTGATCTCGACATCGGGGTCGTCGGTCGCCGTGGTGGCCACCTGGACCGAGAGGAAGCTCTGGCCGTCGGCGGTCCACCAGTAGGACTGGAGGAACTGCAGCGTGTCGGCGGCGACCAGGGCGCGGGCGGCGGTCTTCTTGCTCGCCGCGACCCGGGCGCTGCCCTCGCTCGCCGTCTGGATGAGCTGGGTCGCGACCGCGCCGCGGGCGGTCAGCGCGGCCAGCTCCTGGTCGGTCACGACCAGGTCGACCTGGACCTGGCCGAGGGTGGTGCGCGGCCGGGCGGCGACGTCGGCGCCGCTCGCGACCAGGTCGCGCAGCATCGCTTCGTTGGGAAGGCGGAAGCGGACGAGCGCGGTCTCGCCCGCGGCCAGCTTGACGGCCGGGCCGGCGGCGGGTTTGGCGGTGTCGGGCGGGGCGGCGGTGCTCGTCCCGGACGGGGCGAGCAGCCCGACGGTCAGAACGGCTGCGGCGGCGCTGGCCACCCAGATCCGTCTGTGCGACATGGAACCTCCTGCGGACATCGAAGGACGTTGGGTCCTACCTCAGTCCGCAGATCGATCCCTGTCAACCGTTAGAAAGAAACGCCAAGACAACTTCCGGTTGTTCCGCCCAGCGGCCCACCAGCGCGGCGGCTGGAAGGTCACCGTCGGTAATTCGCCGGACGATGACGATCCGTAACGACCCGACCTGGACCATCGTGTGGTCGCCGTGCTCCTCGATCCGCCGGATCGCCGCGACCCCGGGCGCGGTGCTGCCCGGCAGGCCGGTGCCGCGCGCCGTCATCAGCGGCTCACGTCGTTCCAGCGTGCCCTTACCGTCGACGTCGACGAACTCCTCGGCCCCGCCGGTGCCCTCGATGATGGCGCCGGCCACGGCGGCGAGGTAGACAGGGTCGCCGGCCGCGTCGTAGACCCAGCGTTCGCCGAGCACGGAGTGCTCCGTCGTGCCGAGCAGCCAGGCATCGCAGCCGGGCATGGGCGCGTCACGATAGGTAAGAGGCACGTGGTGCACCGGGCCGTCGCCGTAACGGACGAGGATCGTCTCGATGCCGACGGAGCCGGCCGGGTCGTCGAACCGGAACGCCGCCACCCGATCCAGGTCACCGGCGGCACCCTGGTGCCAGCGCCGGCCGGGCAGCCAACCAGAGATCAGTTCCAGCTTGGTGGGCCGCAGGTCGGCCCTGTGCAGCAACGCCATTGCGGGATCGTACGCCCGCGGTCTTGGATCACGTTGTGCCGGTGAGGCCCACCGTGACCAGCAGCCCTGGGTGGTCGGTGCTCTTGGCCAGGTCGATCGCACGCATGGTCGGCACGGCGAGGTCGGTGGTGGCCAGGACGTGCTGCAACCCGCCGTCGCCGAGCCAGCGATAGCCGGGCGGGATGCACGGCCGCAGGTCGGGCGGGGCGCCATAGCGCAGGTTGAGGTCGCCGGCCACGATCGTCGGGTGGTAGCCGGCCCGCCGGTGCAGCGCCGGCAGCGTTATGCCGAACAGGTGCTGGCATTGGTGCAGCGCCGCGGTGGCGTCGAAGCCGGCCAGGTGGGTGGTGCAGACGTCGACCGCGGCGAGCAGGCAGAGCCAGACCCGTTCCTCCGGGTCGACCGGGTCCTGCACCGGGTAGGCGCCACCGACCGTCTCGAACGGTGCCGCCGGCTGCCGCGCCACCAGCCCGATCCCGTAGGGCTGGCCGTTGCGGCCACACCGGGTCGGCCCGCCGGAGGGCCTGTCTGGTGCCGCCTCGAATCCGGACGCGACGGGCTCGCCGTGTACGCCCGCCAGCACGGCGCCGAGGGTGGCGACGTCGCCTTCGCAGATCTCGTTGAGCGTCACCACGTCGGGCCGGGTTTCCCGGATGACCTTGGCCGCCTCGTCGATCGACCGCCCGGTGTAACAGGCGGCCTGCCCACTCGCGCACAGGTTGAGTTGGAGCAGCCGGACCGACCGCGGGATCGGGGGCGGCGCGACCGAACCGCCGAGCAGCGCTGCGGCAGCCAGCAACCACGCGCCGAGAACCAGTGACCGCCGAGCCGCCATCGCGCGACAGTCTAGGCCGTTACCGACCAATCAGGGGTGAGCGCTGACGCACTCCAGGCGCCGCCGCCGCTCAGCCCCCGGACTCCGCAGGCAACGACCCAGAGCGGGTAGGTATCTCGGCGCGTACATGAAAGGACATCCGGACCGCGTCCCGACACGCCCGACCCGATGCGCACGCCCGTCAGGGCCCAGCCGTCCTATGGAACGGCGAGGACCCCCGCGAGGGCTAGGGCGCCGCAGGCGGTGGCCAGGCTGGCGAAGAGCAGTAGCGACCGCGGCCGGGCCGACGTGGTGGCCGCTCCGACCCGGCGCCGGCGGCGCCAGAAGGCGAGCAGCGCGAGGCCGCCGGCGGCACCCGCGCCGGCGAAGAGCAGCGGCTCGCCGGCGTGGATCGCGAGCCGCACCAGCAGGACGGTGGTCACCAGGGCGACCGATGCGGTGCGGGTCCAGGCCAGCGCGGTGCGTTCGGTCTGCAGGCCGGGCGGGTCTTCGGTCACGACACCACCGCGAGCACGACCAGGCCGGCGCCGAGCACGCCGATGACGGCGGCGACCACGGCCAACAGCGGAGTGACCGGCAGCGACCGGCCCAGCCGCATCGCCCGCTGTACCGCCGACCAGCGCCGGTAGGCGACCACCGGCAGCACGGTGCCGCCGACCGCGAGCACGGCCGCGAACGCGGTGCGCAGGCCGACCAGGGCGGAGCTGGGCAGGAATTGGATGATGGCGACGGCGCCGGCGAGCAGCGCCAGGGCGGTGCGGATCCAGGCCAGGAAGGTGCGCTCGTTGGCCAGCGAGAAGCGGTAGTCCGGTTCGTCACCCTCGCTCTGCCAGCGGGGTTCAGCCACGGGCGTGATCCGGTTCGTCGACGGCGCAACGGAAACCGGCGTGTCCGGTGGTGCTGTCCGGTGTGGACTGGGTGCGGGCGGAGACCCGGTAGCGGTTGCAGTAGGACTCGTGGCAGAGGTAGGAACCGCCGCGCATCACCCGGCCTACGCCGCTGTCAGGCCCGACCGGGTCGTGCCGGGTGGCGGCCGAGTCCGCCGCGTGCCAGTCCGGGCTGAACCAGTCGGCGCACCACTCCCAGACGTTGCCGGAGGTGTTGTAGAGGCCGTAGCCGTTGGGGCGGAACGCGGTGACCGGTGCGGTGCCGAGGTGGCCGTCGGCGCCGGTGTCCTGCCGCGGGAAGCTGCCCTGCCAGGTGTTGCAGCGGTGCTGGCCGCGCGGCGTGAACTCGTCGCCCCACGGGAACCGGGCCCGCTCCAGGCCGCCGCGGGCGGCCTTCTCCCACTCGGCCTCGGTCGGCAGCCGCTTGCCGGCCCAGGCCGCGTAGGCGCTGGCGTCCTGCCAGGAGACGTGCACGACCGGGTGGTTGGCCCGCCGGGCGACGTCAGAACCGGGGCCCTCGGGCGCCCGCCAGGAGGCGCCCTCGACCGGCAGCCACCATGGTGCGCCCGGTACGTGCCCGTCGAGCACCCGGTGCGCGGCCTCGCCGCGGACGAACGCGTGGAAAACGTACGACCAGCCGAACCGCTCGGCGTCGGTCTGGTGGCCGGTCGCCTTGACGAACGCCGCGAACTGGGTGTTGGTCACCGCTTTCGGGTCGATCCGGAACGCCGACACCTCGACCGCGCGGACCGGCCCCTCGCCGTCGTCGGGAAACGTGTCGGTGTCGTCACTGCCCATCCAGAACGCGCCGCCCGGCACCGCCACCGTCCCTCGTGCCGCGTCCGGCCGGTCAACCGTGCGCGGCGCCGGCAGGAGGGCCGCGCCCTCCGGCCGGGCGCCGGGCGCGCAGCAGGCGTCGCTCACGCCGGCACCGGGACGTCGAACGGCAGGCCGCTGGTCTCGTCGCGGCAGATCACCCGGAGTTGGGCGTAGAGGGCGGCGACCACGGCCGGTTCGGCGGCCCAGCGGTCGGTGGTCTCGCCCGGGTCGGCGTAGACGTCGTAGAGCTGGCCGACCGGGTGCTCGGCGTCCCACGGCGGGTTGGCGTGCGCCTTGCCGGAGCCGGAGGCGAACAGCGCGCCGATCGACGGCTCCGAGAAGCCGCCGCCGGAGCCGGTCGCGAACACCGCCTTCCACCGGCCGGCCCGCAGCGCGAACCGGCCGCCGAGGCTGTGGTGCACGATCGGGCGGTCGGCCGGCGGGGGAGCGGCGGCGCCGGTGAGCGCGCCGAGGATGTCGCGCCCGTCTTCGGCCGCGCCGGTCGGCAGCGCGACGTCGGCCGCGGTCGCGACGGTGGGTAGCACGTCGGTCAGGCAGACCGGCGCGTCGAGCACGGTGCCGGCCGGGATGTGGCCGGGCCAGTGCGCGACGAACGGCTCGCGGTGGCCGCCGTCCCAGAGGTCGCCCTTCTGCCCGCGCCAGTCGCCGTTGGGCCGGTGCACCGAGACGTCACCATCGTCAGTGAAGATCATCGGTGCGCCGTTGTCGCTGGTCACGATCACCAACGTATTGTCGCGCTGACCACGGGCGTCGATGGCGGCGACCAGCTCACCGACCGCCCAGTCGACCAGGCAGACCCCGTCGGCGCGGTCGCCCAGTCCCGACCTGCCGCGCACCACGTCGGGCGGCACGTTGGGCCGGTGCGGCGCCGACGGCGTGAGGTAGCAGAGGAACGGTTGGTCGGTCGGCACGGCGCCGAGCCAGCGGACGGCCTCCGCGACGAACCGGACATCGGCCTCGTCTTCCCGGAAACCCGGCACCTGTAGACCCGGCCGCTGCTCGGTGAGGTAGTTCTCCTTCTCCCGGTCCGGCACGCCGACGGTGCGGTCCTGGTCGATGAAGGCGTACGGCGGCATGTCGAGCGAGCCCGCGATGCCGAAGAACCGGTCGAAGCCGAGCGCGGTCGGGCCGCCGGTGACCGCCGCGGTGTAGTCGATGTCGGTGCCGAAGTCGGTCTCGACGTCGTCGTGCAGGGTCGCGCCGGGCGCGAACGCGTCGCGGACCGAGCCGTCGCGGTGCCGCCAGCCGAGCCCGAGGTGCCACTTGCCGAACGCGCCGGTGGCGTAGCCGGCGTCGTGCAGCACCGAGGCCAGCGTCGGCCGCTCCGGCTCGATCAGCGCCGGGCCGTGTCCCATCAGCACGAAGTTCTTCAGCGGGCCGCGCCAGGCGTAGCGCCCGGTCATCAGCGCGTAGCGGCTGGGCGTGCAGACCGCCGAGGCGGAGTGCGCGTCGGTGGCGCGCACCCCTCCCGCGGCCAGCGCGTCGATGTGCGGCGTGCGGATCTTCGAGCCGTAACAGCCGAGGTCGCCCCAGCCCATGTCGTCGGCGAGCACGACCAGGATGTTGGGTTTCACGTGCGGCAGCTCCCGTCGGTGCTGCGGTATACCCGTACCGCGTTGGTGGTCGCCGGGTCGATTTCGAAGGTCCCGGCGTTGTTCAGGCACGCCCCATTGGCGTACACGTTCTCGAAGTTGATGTTGCGCATCTTGTGCGTGCTGTCGATGCCGCGCACGATGCTCGGCTGCTGGTAGGTCGTGTACGCGTGGATGTTGCGGAAGATCAGCTGCTCGATCTCGCCGTAGCCGAGCGCCGGGTCATACCACTTGTTGTTGTCGATGGTCAGGTCGAAGAGCCGGAAGGTGGCGTTCTCGACGCGGATGTCCTCGAAGAGATAGCGGGAGAGCGTGCCGCTGCCGGCGTGCAGCGCGCGGAAGATGCCGGACTTCTCGATCTGGTAGTGCTCGGCGTGGATGACGTCGTTGTCGTAGACGTGGAACGTCGAGCTGTCCTGCTGTATGTTCCAGCTGATCATGAATGGCGCGCCGTTCTCGAGCTGCCAGATCGTGTTGTGCCGGGCGATCGTGTCGCCCCAGAACAGCTTTATCGAGTCGTCATTGGACTTGACGAAGTTGTTCTCCAGCAGGCTCTTGTTGCCGCCGACCATCCCGTCGGTGCTATACCACCAGGACATCGTCTTGACATTGTGGATGGTGGTGAACTGGCCGAGCGCGCGCACGTTGAACCGGGGCGCGTCGACGAAGGTGACGCCCTCGACCAGGATGTTCGACGAGCCCTGGTCGGCGATGTCGATCATGCCGGGCTGGTTCTTGTTCGCGTCCTGGTTGCCGGTGTCCATGAACAGGCCGGAGATGACGCCGCGGCCCTTGATGGTCACGTCGTGCACGGCGCCGGTGGCGATGAACGCGCCGGACACGAACGCGCCGGCGGCCACGTAGATGGTCTGCCCGGAGGTGATCGGTTGCCCGGCGCCGACGGTGTGCACGCCGGGCCCGAAGTAGCGCACGTTGGGGTCGGTGGGCGACGGCACGTCGACCTCGGGCGGGTTGGCGAACACCAGCATCGGGTGGAGCACCGGGTTGTGGATCTCGGGCTCGAACTCGACCGAGAGGTTGCCCGGCCGGGTCAGCGTGAACGTGCAGGTGTTGCCGGCGAAGCTGGTGGTGACGGCGGCGGAGTAGGGCCGCAGAAGGCAGCCGGTCGCGCCGGCCGCTGGACGGGTGACTCGCACGGTGACCGCGCCGGAGAAGGAGAACGAGGTCCACGAGGTGTCCGCCTCGCGGTTGGTGTCGGCCTTCTTCGCGGTCGACTTGTAGACGAACGACGGCACCGGGCCGCCCGCCTGCTGCACGGTCACCGAATACTGGTCCGAGGCCGGGATCCCGGCCGGCCCGGGGTAGGTGGTGAGCTGGTCGGGCGTGCCCGGCGCCGGGTCGATGTCGCCGTAGGGCAACGCGGCCCGGTGCGCGGCGATCTCGCTGACCGTGGCGGCGGTGGACGCGGTGATGCTGTTGGCGATGTCGTCGACGGCCGGCACGGTCCCGTTGATCGGGGTGACCGCGCCGCCGAAGTCATACTGCTGACCGCTGTAGGGCGGGCCGTCCGCCCGGGCCGCACCCGCGGGGAGCAGGGCGGCCACGAGCGCGGCGACGGCGACGAGGGGACGAAGGCTGCGTGGCATGGGCGTACCCGCTTCCTGATAGATGTTCAGCCGAATCGGCGTTGGTATTTGGCTTCCGGATCCCACTCGTTGAGCCCGGCCGCGCCGAAGGCGGGCGCGAGCACGTAGTGGTCGTAGGTCTCGGCCAGCCGCGACCGCAGCAGCGCGTGGTGGCGGGCCAACTCGGCGGCGTGGGCCGGGTCGTCGACCAGGTTGGTCATCTCGTAGGGGTCGTTCTCCAGGTCGAAGAACTGCCAGGGCCGCCCGCCGTGGGCGTCGCCGAGCACCGTGTATTTGAACCGGCGGGTCCGGATGCCCCGCCAGGTCTCGTCGTGGAACGGCAGGCCCGGGCGCATCTCCGCGACGAACTCGAGCAGCACGCCGTCGCGGTCGATCCCGGCCGCCTCACCGCGGACCAGCGGGCTCAGGTCGATGCCCGGCTTCGGGTCGCGCGGTGTCACCCCGGCCAGTCCTAGCAGGGTGGGGAACAGATCTTCGGTGCAGACCGGGTCGCCGACCACCGACACGGGCGTGCCGGCACCGGAGACGATCAGCGGGATGCCCAGCGACTCCTCCCACGGCCGCTGCTTGGCCAGCAGCCCGTGCGAGCCGAGCAGTTCGCCATGGTCGGCGGTCAGCGCGATGATGGTGTCGTCGAGTTGCCCGTTGGCCCGCAGCGCCGCCACCAGCCGCCCGATGTTGTCGTCCAGGTTTTCGATCATCGCGTAATAGACCCGCAGGTCGTCGAGCAGGTCGCGGCCGTGCGGCCCGCGCTTGTTGTATTCCTTGCCCAGCTCGACGTTGTCCCGCAGCACCAGTTCCCGGTCCCGCCACCGTTCCACATAGGACTCCGGTGCGGTGAAGATGGGGTGCGGCGGCTCGACCGAGAGCACGGTCGCGAACGGCCGGTCGCCGACTTGGCCCAGGTGCTCGATCGCGAGGTCGAAGAGCCCGTCGGTCTGGAACCCGTCGATCTTGTGCGGGGTCGGGTCGTCCTCGTTCCAGTAGTAGGTGTCCCACGGGTCGTTGCAGATGTCGAACCCGCCGAACCGCTCGAACCGGCCCTGGAACGGCCGCGGCACCGGCGTCCGGGACGCCTTGACGACGTTGTGCCCGGGGTAGTGGCCGAAGTTGCCGTAGAGGTGCCACTTGCCGAACAGCGCCGTCGTGTAGCCGGCAT
>Ga0193743_1001508_pt1 | contig 17317 bp, 23 predicted proteins | sample L2c2metaG_FD_143038 | JGI IMG/M metagenome (GOLD analysis project Ga0193743, IMG submission 143038) | Soil microbial communities from a riparian zone of the East river system, Colorado, United States - L2c2 | ecosystem: Environmental > Terrestrial > Soil > Riparian zone | place: USA: East River...
CCTCATCGCTCACATCGCTCGGATAACCAACCTGACCCTTATTCCCCATCCAAACTATGCTGCGCGATGACAACAACACAATCACCGCCTTCCTACAGAGGGGAATTAAAGTCATTAACAGCCTCTAGCTGAGACCTCGTTCCACCATAACCACCAGCCGTTCGCCCAGCGCCAGCACCATCTCTTGTGGCATATTATGCAGTGGTCCTTCAAGCACCAGAAGTGCCAACCCGTGAACTGTCGACCACGCAAGATACTCCGCATCTTTGCGATCCTTCTTGCTGAGCAAGCCGCTCTCCTGCATGCGATCCAGAGCTAGTGAAAGCAGTTCAAACGGATTCAGCCCCATAGACGCCGCATTTGCCGGGTCAGGAGAATGAACCGGCGGCGGAACCGAGAAAGCCGTGCGAAACATCCCCGACTCTCTCATCGCGAACCCTAAATAGCCCATGCCCACCGCGCGCAAACTCTTTCGTGCAAACGCCTGCGGATCGCGTCCCGGGCGACACTTCTTCATCTGATCTTCAATTGCTGCAGCGAGTTGGGACAGACATGCCGACCGTACCGCTTCCAGCAGCTCAGCCTGGCCAGCAAAATGTCTGTAAGCCGCATTCGGAGAGACACCCGCCTGCCGTGTTGCCTCCCGCAGAATGACTGCATTGGGTCCTCCAGCACGGGCCATCTCGAGCCCGGCCGTCACGAGCGCGTTGCGCAGATCACCGTGGCGAAAGGTCTTGCGCTTCTCAATGGAGACGTTCTTTTTCATTGTCTGTTCAAAGTAGAGTGTACCGTGGAGAGGGATGATTGTGGACAGCATCCACTTTTCGATGATAGCTTATGTGGACGATGTTTACTTGGTAGCGATATCTCGCAAAAGGAAGGTGCAACATGGCAGACGGATTCATCTGGTACGAACTCGTAACCAACGACATGGACAAGGCAGTCAACTTCTACAAGAAGGTAGTCGGGTGGGATGTCAAGGACGCCGGTATGCCTGGCTTCACCTACATGATCTTCGGTAAAGACGGCAAAGACGTCGGCGGCATGATGACCTGGGCTGGCGCAGGCGCGCCTGAGCTTCCCACTCAGTGGATGGGCCACATCCACACCGCAAAGCTCGACGAAGAGCTGAAGGCCGTGACAGCCGACGGCGGGACGATTGTGAAGCCAGCTCAGGACATCCCCGGCGTCGGCCGTTTCGCCATCGTGTTGGACCCACAAAAAGTGAAATACCTGCTCTTCGAACCGGGCAAACAAGATGCTCGGCCACGTCTGGATCAAATGGCGGTGGGCAATGTGGGGTGGCACGAACTGCTTACCGATGATCCGGCAAAGGCCTTCGATTATTACTCCAAGCACTACGGCTGGAAGAAAGATTATGCGCATGACATGGGAGCCATGGGCACCTACCAAACTTTCCGGACCGACAAGCCCCTCTATACCGGCGGAATGATGGCTCGTAATGGCCCCGGCATGCCCGAAGGTATTCCGCCGCACTGGCAGTACTACTTCACGGTCGACGACATCGAAGCTGCGCAGAAACGTGTGATCGAGGCCGGCGGTAAAGCACTTCTGCCTCCCATGGATGTACCCGGAGGTTCGCGCATACTGCAGGCACAGGATGACCAGGACGGCCACTTTGCGCTGATGCAGGGGCCAAAATCGTAACCGCAATGTACTTCATGTCCGGCACGGCTGTTCTTCATTCGCAGAAGAACAGCCGCCGAACTTGCGGCGAAGTTTGAGAACTGAGAAGAGAGAACAAGATGTCCCAGAAGATGATCACCTGCCTGTGGTTTGACCACGGGAAAGCCCGCGAAGCAGCCGAATTCTATGCCGCCACCTTCCCCGACAGCCACGCCGGGAAGATAAGCGCCTCGCCCATAGACACGCCATCCGGTCCCGAAGGCCAGGAACTCATCGTTGAGTTCACCGTCTGCGGCCGCAATTTCATGGGCCTCAACGGCGGTCCGAAGTTCGTCCCCAACGAAACGGTCAGCTTTGTGATTCTTACCGACGACCAGGCCGAGACCGACCGACTGTGGAACGCCATCGTCAGCAACGGCGGCCAGGAAAGCGCGTGCGGTTGGTGCAAAGACCGCTGGGGCTTTTCATGGCAAATTACCCCGCGCGCCCTGCTGGCGGCAACGCAGGACCCAGATCGCGCAGCCGCCAAGCGTGCGATGAATGCAATGATGACGATGCGGAAGATCGACATCGCCGCGATCGAGGCCGCGCGCGCGAAACAGTAGCAGATCATCGACCCAAAGACGGAGAGCAGCTACGATGAAAGATCTCTTTGACCCCACTCGGGCAGATGACATAAAGCAGCGCATCATGCGCCTCCATCCTGAGAGTGGGCGGCGGTGGGGCAACATGACCCTTGCCCAGACCCTGGCTCACTGTACGTCTGGCATACAGATGGCGACGGGCGTCATCAACCCCAAGCGTGCATCCTTTCCCGCCAACCTCATCGGCCTGGTTATCAAGCCGCTTGTTTTCGGCGACGACAAGCCAATGCGCCGCAACTCACCCTCCTCACCGGAACTCTTCTCGGTGGACCCCACGCAGTGCGACTTCGAACGCGAACGGACCCAGCTCATCGCGACGATCGATAGTTTTGTCACTAGGGGCTCAGCTCGCTGCTCCCAGCACCCACATCCTTTCTTTGGTCCGCTCAAACCGCAGCAGTGGGCCATTCTCATGTACAAACACATCGACCATCACCTACGACAGTTCGGTGTCTGAGGGTTCCAATTGGCCGCAATTCAGCATCGAAAGGTTTTCGGAAGTTGGCTTATCGCCAGCTTCCATGAAGCGAATGCCCAAGCCGACTGTTATCTCAATAGGCTCTCAACAATTAAGCTGATTGATCGCATTTAGATTCGCTAGAGGCTCAGAATGAGAAAGCTCAAAATCATCGAACATATCTCGCTGGACGGCGTGATCCAGGCTCCCGGCGGCCCGAATGAAGATGGCAACTACCCATACGGCGGATAGACACTGCCGTATCGCGATCCCGCCGCAGGAAAAGCGGTCCTCGCCGCGCATAGCGATCCCTTCGATCTGTTGCTTGGCCGACGCACCTACGATATCTGGTCGGGATTCTGGCCGAAGGCCCCGAGCAGTCCGCTCGCGGACTGCCTAAATGCGGCCACGAAATATGTCGCGACCCACAGGCCGGACAGTCTTGAATGGGGTCCGTTCGAGGGCCTTGGATCGGACGTCGTCGAGGGCGTTCGCCGCATCAAGGCGATGGACGGGCCAGGCCTGATCCTCTGGGGCAGTTCGACGCTGACATCGAAGCTGCTCGAACACGGGCTTGCGAACGAGGTCTTGCTGTTCGTATCCAATCCTGTTTGGGCAAAGGGAAACGTTTCTTTTCGGACGGGACCCCGCCGAGCGGACTCGCACTGGCCAGCACGAACTCTGTGTCCTCAGACGTCCTCATCAGCACCTACACGCCTGCCGGACCTTTGCGGACCGGCTTCCTCGACGACGCAGCGGCGTGAGCGAATGCCGAAGTTCTGATAGGAACGAATCGACGCAGGCTTGATAACCCCTCAGAAGTCGGCTTTCTATGAGCAGGTCACTGGCGTCAAGTGGTTTTTTTTCTTCATAGTGTTGTTGTCTCTTTGTCTTTGCTGCTGTTGGTTATGGTTGTTCCGCGTTGTTGTTCTCCGCTGTGTTTCTATTCGCACTTTGAGTGAGCCGTTCGTGGCTCTGTGTCGGTTGGGGTCAGTCGGAGAAGTCGATGCTGCCAGTTTTCGGACGGCCTTACGAAGGCCCAAGCCGACACGCAGTCACCGGGATGCGGGGTTTAGCAACAGGGAACATGATTCGGATCTCAGGCAGCTACGGCATAGAACGGGATGTACGGCTCTTGCGTGACCCAGATGCGATGAAGCAGCACTGCCAGCTTGCGGGCGACGGCGACGATGGCACGATTGCGGGACTGCTTGCCTCCACGCGAGGCCAGATGCAGGCCCCACTGTCGTAAGGTCGAGTCTCTTCCATGCGGTCCGAGAACATGGTTGGCGCACTCGACCAGCAGAGACCTGAGGTAGATATTGCCAGCCTTGGTGATGCCGAGTTGCGGGTCGTGGTCCCCGGATTGGCTGCGTCTCGGTCGCAGGCCGAGGTAACAGCCGACATCCCGACTTCGCTCGAAGCGTTCCTTGCTGCCCAGCGTCAGAACGTACGTCAGTGCCGTGAGCTGGCCGACGCCATAGACCTGGATCAGCGCCTGCGTCTCTGGGTACTCCGTCTCCGTGAGTCGCTGGATGGTACGGTCGTAGTGCTTGATCTTTACCGTCATCGCAGCGATCTGTTGGAGAATCGGGCCAAGTGCCTGAGCCAGACCTGGCGGCAGCACGGCCATGCAACGCTTGGCGAAGCACAAGGTGGACGACGCTGGCAGACGGTAGCCGCAGGGTTTCGCCAGCCCGCGCACTGAGTTCACCGCCGCCGTCCGCAGACGAACGATCAGGTTGCGGGCACGGATCAAGGTCAGAGCTTCCTGTTGAGCAACCGTGCGATGAGAGATCGGTCGCAGGATCTTCGCATCGAGCCGAGCGTAGCGAGCGATCTTCTCGGCGTCCACTGTGTCGCTCTTCCGATCACTGTGCGAGATCGCCCGCAGCTCCCTCACGTTCGCCACGATCACCTCGTGGCCCATCTCCTGAAGCTGTTCGCTGACCCAGATCGAGTGCGTTCCCGCCTCCATTGCGATCCGGGCCTTAGGCAAATCGGTAAACCACTTCTCGACCCCCGAGGGTGTCGTTCGAAACCGCCCCCGGTCAACCACTTCTCCATCTTCGTTGAGCGTGCAGTAATGGCTCCAGACATCCCCAAGATCGATCCCGATCGTCATCCCAACCTTGGTGATGCTGCGTGGAAACTTCCGCGATGAAGTGCTGCGCTGGTTTTTTCATGGGCATAGTCTCTCCGATTCGAAGGACCTGCTCATCCCATTTTTCGTAGTAGTCGTGCTTACTCCGTGTACTTGTCGGCGCTTACGCAGCCTTCGATTGGGATAAGAAGATGGACTTGCTCTCTCAGGGCTCGAACGACGGGGGCGCGTCGTCAGGGTTGTTTCCCCATTGTTGGGAGTTGTGCTCAGGGTGAAGTCGAGGGTGCCGCCGTGTTCGACGAAGCTTTCTGGTAGCCAGGTTTTGGTGGTGGGCTTGCCGTTCAACTTGAGGCTTTGTATGTAGGGTGCGGTGGTGTCCGAGCCGCTGGCGCGGATGATGATGTCGCCGGCGGGGCGGCAGATGTGGATGGTGCGGAAGAGGGGCTGCCGAGGACGAACTCGGCGCGGCCGGGGATCTGCGGATACATGCCGATGGCGGACCAGACGTACCAGGAGGACATCTCGCCGAGGTCGTCGTTGCCGGGCATGCCTTTGGGGGTGTTGGTCCAGATGGTGTTGAGGACCTTGCGCACGGCCTCCTGGGTCTTCCAGGGCTGGCCGAGGAAGTCGAAGAGCCAGGGGGTTTCGATGGAGGGCTCGTTGTTGAGCTCGGCGTGGAGGCCGCCGGATTGGGTTACGGCGAGGCTGCCGTCGGGGTCGTAGAAGAAGGCGTTGAGGCGTTGGCTTGCCTTCTCCTTGCCGCCGAGCATGGTGAAGAGGCCGTTCGCGTTGAAGGGGACCATCCAGAGGTACTGCGCGGCGCTGCCCTCGACGAATCCTTCGGTGGAGGCCGGGTCGAACTTGGGCCAGGTACCGTCGGCGTTGAGGTTCTGGATGTAGCCGCCTTCAGGCGTGGCCTGCGGGTTGAAGATGTTCTTCCAGTACTGGGCGCGACCGAGGAAGAGGCGGTGGTTGGTGTTGTCACCCATGCTCGGAGAGGGCGAAGTCGGCGGTGGCGTCTTCGAGGGTGTCGGCTGCGGGTCCCCAGGCGTTTGCGCCGACCGGGATGTAGTGCAGCTTCAACCAGAGATCGAGAGAGGGTCGTTGGCCGACGCACTCGACGGGGCAGCCCTCTTTGCTGAGGTCGTGCGCGGTGGGGACGGTGGCGGCCTGGAGGAGAGATTTGTAGGCAGCGCGGGCGTCGAAGTTTTTGCCGCCGAAGGCGAGGATGGCGGCGATGGATGGCGGCGTGGGGTCGCCATTCATGACGTGGGTGATTCCGGCGTTGTGGGTCCAGCGGTCCCACTCGCCGCCGTTCTGGTTGGCCTGGTTGAGGAGGGACCGGGCGAAGTCACCGGCGATGCGAGGTTCGAGCAGTGTGAGTAATTGTAACTGTGAGCGGTACACATCCCAGCCGGAGAAGGTGCTGTACTGCGCCTTCTGGGGAGCGGTTACGGTGTGGACCTTTCCGTCCATGCCCATGTAGCTGCCGTCAGCGTCACTGTAGAGGTTTTCGCCCATCAGGGTGTGGTAGAGGGCCGTGTAGAAGACGACTTGCTCGTCGTGCGTGCCTCCTTCGATCTGGATGCGGTTGAGGGCATCGTTCCAGGCGGCGTGTGCTTTCTTACGTACGGTGTCGAAGGTAGTGCCTGTGGGGTTCTCGGCGCGGAGGTTGGCCTCGGCGTTGGCAGTAAAAAGGGTCGGTCATGAACATTTTTTTGATGAAGCTACGGCCGTATCGTAGCACCCCAGGCAGGCCCTATACAGATCCCTTACAAGCGACACACATTTCCTGACGGTGCCGATGTGATCCGCGCCCTATCGTGAGAAAAGGAAATCTTTCCTGCCCGGAGAATTATGGATCACAAGCGCTTCAGTCACAGGCGTCTCTTTGGTTTAGCTGCGGTACTTGTTACCGCATTCGCTACTCGTTCACCGTCCGCCGTTGCACAAAGCTCTCAAGTCGCAGGACCCACGGGCGAGGTCTCGTTACAGCTCGCATCCCTGGGATATTCGGGGGCTACTGATCTCCGATCGAGCAGCTCGAGTTCAAGTACGGACTCTCTTCCAGACGCGCCACTTCCACAGGGGCAGCAGGATCAATCGGCTGACCCGGGTAAGCACACCAATCAATTTCCACTTCTGCCCCCAAGGCTGGTCGCCCTGGTGCCTCTCACGACGCAAGATAAATTGCACATATATGTCCACAGGACCTTCGGTCCCCCTGCGGTCATTCTGCCTGCCATTACATCTGGAAGAGGCATGGCGAATCCGAAGAGCACCTATCCCAAGGATTGGAAGGATGGAGCAGGGGCATATGGCAGAAATTACGGATTTCAGATCGCAACGCGCACATCCAGGAACACGGCTGAGTTCATGACCCAGGTGATCATGGACGAAGACCCTCGCTATCTCCGGTCAGCACAAACCCGCTTACCCGTACGGCTCACGCACTCGTCTTAACCTTCGTGGACAAGTCGGATTCCGGTAAAACAAGAATCGCCTATAGTCACTTTACGGGTGCCGCCGCCGGTGGCTTTGTCGGTATGGGTATTCTCCCGGACGGCTTCAACGACGGAACCCACGCCGAACAGAGGACGGCTAATGAATTGGGCTCGTTTGCCATTAGCAACCTCCTCACTGAATTTCAGCCAGAGTGGGGCCCATGGGCCCAAAAGCTGCGCATCCCCAAGATTCTCCCATCCTGGTGGGTTCCGGAGCACAAAAACTGGTCATAAGGCTTCGGTCATCTTCATGACTCTGTCATGCAGCAAGTATCTAGAGCCTGTTATGAACTGTGTGTGCGCAAGTCCCTTGAAGTGAGCACCCATCCTTTTGCTGATAAGTCGATAAGAGAGGCTTTGTATGGTCTCCTCGCCATCCAAAGCCTATAGAGTGCGATTTTGCCGGTGAAATCAGCCATCAGCAGGCATTTTGGGTGCTTCGCAGTATGTCAAAGTTAATAACAGGGTCTGGAGGCTGTTATGAACTTTGCGAACTGGCCTGCGCCTCAACCCTTGTGCCTTTTGCTGTTGACGCATTGGTTGTCCTCTACCCCTGAGCCCGGCTCCCTGTTTTTCCTGTCAAGCCCCTGGAGCCGAAACGAAGACGCATCTCCGCACGCAAATCAAACAAAAACAAAGTCTTAGCCTCCGAAAATAATCTTCCGCAAAGTCGCCTATTAGTTTTACTCAATCGGCTATAGTTAATACAGAGTCAGAAAAAGCCCCGGCCAACACCGGGGCTTTTCTCTTTAAACCAATAAACCTTTTAGAAAGACGAATTTAGCCGTAACCAGTTTAGAATGACGACTTTGCAGCGAGATATTCGCTTAAGTCGCTGAATTCAGATGACTTGCAGTAAGGCACCCCCCGGGGGGGGGGCCTAAGGGAAGCAGTGATCATAGTTCATAACAGGCTCTAGCCGCCGGCGGGAAGGATCATTTCGGTTCGGCCCGTACACGGGAGAAGGGTTGTGAAAGAGCAATCCTTACGCTGCTTCTGAACTGCCGCCTCCAGATAGGAGGCATAGATCCAGATCATCGAGCATTGCTGTAGGATCTTTTGGCTGGAGCGGGCCTAACTTTTCGCCCATCGACTGCCGACGATTGGCGAAAGTCTTAGGTCGCGCTATTACGCTCGGATTGCGAACGTTCATCTCGAAGAGATGGCGCCTCGAAAGCTATTGGCAATCGAATCGTTATTTCAAGGCCTGTCGGGCGAAGATTCGCGGCACTGATCGTGCCGTGGTGCAATCGAATCGCTTCAGAGGCGATAGCAAGACCCAGACCATTTCCATCCGTTCCTTCCGGATCTCCTCCAATTCGATAGAAAGGCTCAAAGATTGCCTGAAGAGATTCTTCAGGAACTCCCGGACCATGATCCCGAACGGAGAGAATCCCGAGCGGTTCCGGTGTGCTCCTGTCAATCTCTAATACGACCTCGACATTCGTTCCCGGTCGGGTAAACCGGACCGCATTGCGAATGACGTTTTCACAAGCGCTTCTAAGGGCGTGTGGATTGGCGTTCCCGAGTATGACCGAACCATTGGTTCGGAAAGTCACGGACCTGCCCGACGCTTGTGCTTCGAAGTCGCTGTCAGCAACTGCCTCATCCAGGAGTTGTCCAAGGTCGACGTCCTCTCTTTCTGCGGATGAAAGCCCGGCCTCGAGGCGTGACAGTGTCAATAACTGCCCGATCAGCAGGTCGACTCTCGCAACGTCACGATCCAATCGTTCAAATGTGTCGTCGCCGTCCGCCGAGTACCGTCTTTTCAACAGAGCGACAGAGAGATTGATGCGAGCCAAAGGAGAACGCAGCTCGTGCGATACGGAATTCAAAAGGTTCTTTTGCGTTTGAATCAACAATTCAAGACGACCCACCATCGAGTCAAAATCCTTTGCCAGAGCTGACAACTCGTCAAAACGTCTGGACACTGAAGCCGGTACCCGTGCTTTGAGATCTCCTTGCGCGACTCTCCTAGCGGTCGACTGAATGCTGTGAATCGGTGCCGCAATATGATACGCAAGCGCGAAGCAGAGTAGGGTGACCAGAACGATCAGGGTGATGGTATACGGGAGCCCCTCTCCCAACAGCGTGGTGCCTAACTTACGCAGACCGGGCTTCAGGTAGAGCATCAGCACGTAGGGATGCCCCGAGGGAGAGATAAACCTGTAGGCGGCGATATCGTTTCGGAGCATCAGGAGTTGGCCATTCTTCGCCGCGCGCGCAACTCGAAGGCCGTCGCTTGTCAGCGGTCGCGAGAGCACATCTTTATAGAATCCGTCGAGCAGAAAGAGTTGCTGTTCGCGATTAGCAACATTGGCAGCATCCCTCTGCGAGAAGCGAGCAAACGCTTCAGGACCACCCGCTTCATATGTCCTAACGGATTCCGCCGCCAGGATAGGAGCTACGATGGCGTACATATTTGGGGCTGAAACTTCTCTCATGCCTCTCAGGTAGACACCGAGAAACACGATAGCGAGCATGCCCCAGGCAGTCAGCCAAAACCAGAGCGAGATCGTTAGGAAGAGCCGGTAGACGGGCACCCTGGCTCTTACCCTGAGAAGTCTGGCTTGTAGATTGAGCGACAAATATTCTCCTTCCTGATCATCGATCCTTACTTTGATGTATACGATACAACTCTGCCGACGAACAGCCTCCCCGACAAATCTATACAAATCCTTACAGAAGAGTCATCATGACCAATTTGATGAAGCTACGGATCGTAGCGTAGCATCTTTTGATGCGACGAGGCCGCTTTCGTGATCGCAGATCCCAAAACGAGCAAACCTGCCAAGGGCAAACGCGGCGACGCCGTTCCGGGACGACGTCAGCCGGCCGACATCCGAAACTGCGTACTGGACGCAGCGTACGAAGGGGTTCTGCGCGACGGCTTCCGTGCCTTGACCGTAGAGGCTGTCTCTGCAGAAACGGGAATCGCGAAGACATCGATTTATCGCAGGTGGCCCAACAAGGCAGCGATGGTGATGGATGCATTCTCCTTTCGAATCGGCCCGCACATCTCCTTTCCTAAACAGCAGGACCCTCTGGAAAGCATTCGACGGCAGATGCTCTCGCTTGCGAGGGCCTTCCGTGGTCCGGCTGGAACGATGATCAAGGCGTTGTTGGCAGAGGCTCAGTTTGATCAGGAACTGGCCAAGGCGTTTCTCCAACGGTAGCTGCTTCCCCGGCGAGAGGCAGGGACCGCAGCACTTCAGGACGCGATACGGTCCGGTCAGTTACGTGCGGACCTCTCTATCCCGGAGACTCTAGATATTCTGTATGGCGGTTTGTATTACCGCCTTATGACAGGCTACGGAGCGATTTTCAGCAGCTTACGTAGAAACCGCCTTTTCTCAGGTACTGCGAGGCTCACAACCCGTCAATTCCGTTACACCTGCACTTCGGAAACAGAAGATACAGAGAAAGAAATAATGATGAAGACAATAGAGATTACACAGACAGGCGGCCCAGAGGTGATGCAGATGAGGGATCTGGCAATCCCGGAGCCTCAGCGTGGAGAAGTGTTGATTCAGATTGCCGCCAGTGGGATCAACTTCGTTGACGTCTTTGTTCGGGAAGGACTCTTTGGCAATCAAACGCCTTTCACGCCGGGTCAGGAAGCCGCGGATATTGTCGTGGCCGTCGGCCCTGGGGTCTCAGATCTGAAACGGGTGACCGGGTGCAGCGTGCTCGGCACCTATGCAGAGTTCGCTGTGGCCCCTGCCGAAAGGGTGGTACCTGTCCCCGACGGTGTCACGTTCGTACAGGCCGCCTCCGCCCTACTTCAAGGGATGACCGCTCACTACCTTTCTCGATCGGCATACAGGATTCAGCCAGGCGATGAGGTGTTGATCCATGCGGGTGCCGGGGGGACCGGACTGCTGCTCACTCAGATGGCGAAAGCCTGCGGCGCCCGTGTGCTCACCACGGTGTCTTCCAGGATGATGGCGGCGCTCTCGCGAGAAGCGGGCGCCGATAAAGTTATCTTGTACACAGAGTCTGACTTTGCTGTCGAGGTGAAACGCCTCACGGAGAGCCGCGGTCTGGCTGCGGTATATGACTCCGTAGGCAAGGCTACCTTTGAGCAATCCCTCGCCTGTCTGAAGCCCCGAGGCACATTCGTACTATATGGATCGGCAAGTGGAGAAGCTCCCGCCTTTGACTTGATACGACTCGCGCCTCTTGGTTCGCTGTATGTGACGCGGCCCATTCTCAAGCACTACACCCTCAGTCGTAATGAACTTCTGCAGCGCGCAATGAGCGTGTTCGACGCGATTGCGTCTGGCACTCTCAAACTTAGGATCGAACACGTCTATCAACTGAACCAAGCTGACCAGGGAGCATCGTGATCTGGAAGCACGCGCGACAACGGGCAAATTGCTGATCGTTTTTGATCTCGCTCGATGAGCGTCTTAGCATGAATCGTCAGATTTCGAGTCCCCTAGGCACCAGAACAAGTCAGACTGATGCCGCTCTGCAGATCACAAATACATTGCCCGCCACTCAGCACTCTCCATATGATAGGCGAATATAAGACGAACAATGAAACGCCTGACTCAGGATCGCTTATGAGCGGACCGGCAACACAGCGCAAAATCATTCACGTAGACATGGACGGTGCACCGTGAAAGCGCGAGGGAGGTAGCAATGTGAATTAGCAATCTCTCTCTAGCTTGCTGATCTTCAACCGACGGCTGAAATGCCGTCTCGACTGTAAGAGCAACAGTCGAAAGGGAGCCGAGTGGCTCAATCGGGTGTCGCCGATTGGGTGTCATAAGCAGATTGGCCACAAATGTACCGGGTGCGACCCATCTATCGTAGGCCGGGCTACCGCAGTGTCTATGACGAGACAACGAAGTGAGCGACGGAAGCCTCCGTATTTATCGACACCGCTTCCATCAGTGTGATGGCACTGGAAGTAAAGCGATCCGAGGTGGCAGGGTTCAGTCCATCCCTGCTGCCGACCGCGGGTACCGCGGCCAAGGCGGGAACGGCTCTCTTAGCCCGCTTTCAGTATCGTCAGGGGTGGAGCTCGCCGTCTAAGGGCACATAGGTTGAGGATCGGAACACGGGAACTCGGATCATTCGCCCAGCACGGAGCCGGGCTAGCCGCGACGACCGGAGACGGACGACACCGAGGGCGGAGCTTCCGTAGTAGTCCGAATGCGGGAAGACCGTGCACATGGCGAAGGGAAGCAGGAAGACGATAGGTTTGCATGACGGAGAAGATATCTGTGGACACGGATTGCCAAGCCGATGAGGCTTGGGTACTCGGCGTGCAGCGCAAACTTTATCAGCAAAGCAAGGCAAACCCAGACCTTGCATGGCGAGAGTTGTGGGGTTGGCTTACTGACAGCCGGACAATTCACCATGCTTGGCGGCGCATTTCCACTAACAAGGGGAAACGTTCTGCCGGGTCGATGGGATCACTGTGGAGCACATCCGTAAGCGGATCGGTGAGCAGAAGTTCCTCGATGGGATACGGGCTGAGCTGCGCTCAGGCGCATATCAACCAAGCCCGTCGAGACGGAAGCTTATCCCCAAGGCCGGTAAACCAGGGCAATTCGACCCCTGGGTATTCCCACGGTGAAAGACCGCGTCATTCAGGGCGCGGTCAAGGTGATTCTGGAGCCTATCTTCGAGGCGCAATTTTGGCCTGTCTCTTACGGGTTTCGACCCGGAAGAAGCACCCACGGCGCTTTGGAGCATATCCGGCTAGCCATCCAACCGCGCAAGCGGAAGAAGGACAGTCGGCGGCAACAGATGCCGTATTCGTGGATCGTCGAAGGCGACATCAAGGGCCGTTTCGATAACATCAATCACCATCACCTTATGGACAGACTGCGCACGCGCATCGCTGACCAACGGGTGACGAGACTGATCGGTCAGTTCTTGAAGGCCGGAGTCCTTGCGGAAGATCAGTTCCTCCGCACGGAATCTGGCACGCCACAAGGTGGGATCATCTCGCCGTTGCTGGCCAACATCGCACTCAGCGCGATAGAGGAACGCTACGAACGATGGGTTTACCACCGCAAGAAGATTCAGGAACGCCGCCTCAGCCATGGGGCAGCAGCGGCACGAGGAGCGCGCAATCGGGATTACAGGGCAGGTCGTTCCGTCTTCTTCCCGATTCGATATGCCGATGACTTCGTAGTTCTGGTTTCTGGGACAGAGGAGGACGCCATCGCGGAGAAATCCGCTCTGGCAGACTACCTACGCCAGACCACCGGATTTGAGTTGTCACCGGAAAAGACGAAGATCGCGGCTGTGACGGAAGGATTCGAGTTCCTCGGATTCCACGTCACGATGCGATGGGACAAGAGATACGGGTATTCCCCCCGCATCGAAATTCCCAAGGCAAGGCTGCTGACCTCCGTCACAAGATCAAAGGCGGTACGGCGCTCATCGCCTACTCAACCATTCTATGCTTCTGTCGAACATCTGCGCGGCAGGCCTGTTGTTGTCGCATGGAAAGGCAACAGGTCTGTTGTATGCGCTGCTTCTTATGAGGCAAGAAGGTTTGGCGCCCGCTCCGCGATGCCCGCAGTTCGCGCCGAACGCTTGTGCCCTGAAGCCCGTCTTCGTGCCTCCCGATTTCACGCGATACAGGGCAGCCTCCACCGCGGCGCGAGATCTTCCAACGCCATACTGATCTCATCGAACCACTTTCGCTCGATGAAGCCTATCTGGATGTGGCGGAAAACAAGACGAACTTACCCACGGCAACCCGCGTTGCGAAAACGATCCGCGAGCAAATCCGCGAGGAGCTGAATCTAACCGCTTCGGCAGGTGTCGCTCCAAACAAGTTACTCGCAAAGATTGCGTCCGACTGGCGCAAGCCGGACGGACTCTTCGTCATTCAGCCCCACTAAGTACAGGACTTTCTTCTTCCCCTTCTGGTGGGTCGCATTCCTGGGTCGGTCAGGTCACGGAGAGCCGCATGGAAGCAGTCGGTATTGCTACAGTTGGTCATCTATATTTGCTGAAGTTGTCTGATCTCGAAAATCACTTCGGCAGCTACGGTACCAGAACCATCCGTCCTGCACTGCCGACACAGACAAACAACTCTTGATTAAGCTCCTTCATCTCGATCTGAAAGCGCATCCGTACACTGCTTCCATCCTTGGTGTTGCGCTGCACGCCGAGCCTGGCGGTACCAGTAAAGTGCAGCTCGGGCTCTTCTCTCCGCAGCTTCCTGAGGCAAGCCGACTGGACGTAACGCTTGCTCGCATCCGGGCCATCGTCGGCGAGAACAATGTCGGCTGCGCTGTACTACAGAACTCTCATGCGCTGGAGAGCTTCCGCATGGAGCCATTTAGCGTGCCTGCCGGCGAATCCACTATAGCCGCAACCTCTCAGACGAGAGCCTCGATGCGCGTTTTTCGGCCATTCGAAACTGTTTCTATCTCATTGCAGAATTCGCGACCGACGAGGTTCTTCTTTCGTGAGCGGAGTTACACCGTCGACCGCAGTTACGGACCTTGGGTTGCTGGCGGCGATTGGTGGGCGCAGACACTCTGGGGCTGCGAGCAGTGGGATCTAGTGACGCGGTCGCAAGACGGCTCTTTGCTCTGCTGTTGCATGATGCGTGATCTTCTCGAAAACAAATGGCAGATGGCGGCGCTCTATGACTGACCGCTATGTGGAACTCCACGCTGCCAGCGCATTCAGCTTTCTGGAAGGCGCGTCTGAACCGGAAGCTCGTTGAGAGCGCTCTCGAGTTGGGAATGCCAGCGATGGCTTTGCTCGACCGTAATGGGTGTATGGCTCCCTACGATTCCATACCAGCGCAAGGCGCAATGAACTACGCGCTCATGTTGGAGCAGAAGTTGCGGTCTCATCTCTCGGCTCGCGACTCACTCCTCCGCCGTGGTTGCCGTGCCAACACATTACCGAACCTACCGGTCTTCCGTTGCTCTGTGAAACTCGTGAGGGTTATCAGAATCTCTGTCGCCTCATCACACGATTCAAAATGCGGGAGACGAAGAAGCAAGAAGGAGCAGCCATCTTTGATGATCTGGAGAGACATGCTGCCGGGTTGGAGGTCGTTACGAAACTCAGTTCAGGAGATGGTGGAGGGACGCAAATGCTCTCGCTGACGCTCTCGGGATTTGGGATTGAGGGCTCCGTCGCTTAGCTCTATCAGGCGTGATGGAGCGCTTTAGTTAGTTTGGTTGCACCGAGCACATTCGCGATGCGCTTGAGGTTGTATGCCATCGTCACGAGCCGATTTCGACCCTTGCACCGGACAACCCGCGCATCAGCAAACGCGGATGCCCGAAAATACGGTACTTGATCGCGGCGAAGGAATGCTCGACAGTGCATCGACGTAGCCTCATCACTTCTGGGGTAACTCTTTGCTGTATCCGGTTCAACACTTCTTCATACAGATGGCGAGCGAAGCCACATCTCGGAGCCTGTGTGCAGCGTGACTTCAGGGAACAGGCGCCGCAGTCTCCAGCTGAAGCCCTGTACATGATGTAACGGTCTTTATGGTTGGTGTTCTTGCCGAGCAGCCTTTCGCTGTCAGGACAGACATAGGTATCGGTATCAGGTTCATAGCGGAAGTCCTTGCGACCGAACAAGCTGCCGTCACCCTGATTATTGACTGTGCTCATGACCGGAGCATGCGGCACGATGCCGGCCGCTTCGCAGTGAGTGACCTGCTCTCCATTGGAGTAACCGGCGTCCGCCACTATTTGGAAGCTATCTACCCCAAGTGCTCTTTGCAGCCTCAGCAATTGGTTTCAGGCAACGGCTATCAGCCGCATCAAGTACCACGGCATGCGCTACGATCAATGCATGTTCCGCGTCAACGGCAGTCTGGACATTGTATGCCGGCAGAGCGGTCTGACGCACCAACATAAAACCAGCCTCAGGTTCAGGATGCTGCTTTAGCTTCCCGAGCTCCCTCTGCACGGCAGACGGATCGATGCATGCCTGTTGTTCTTGATCTGCTTTCTCAATGTCGAGATAGCGTTGTAAAGCGAGTCGTTCGCGAGTGCTGTCAATGCTAGCCACGGCGCGGGACTTCGTGCCGTCGATGGCTATCCACTCACCACGAATGAGTCCGCAGCCACGTGCAAAGCGAACAAGCTCCGCCCCCGCCGCAGTAACTGCATCGCTGTGCATCCCACGGAACTCCGCGATACTCTTGTGGTCCGGATACAGGCGCCCCAGAGCCACACCAACTCGACATTTCGGCGGCACTCAGCTTCCAAGCGCCGCGACGAGCGGATCTGGTTCAGATAGCCGTATAGATACAACTCAACAAATCGCGTGGATCGTAGCCAGGTCGTCCTGTCGCAACGGCCTGAGCGCGCTCGAAGCCAAGCTCCGATATCACAAGCGTTTCGACAAACGCATCAATCACGCGGCATACATGATCTGCTGGCACAAAGTCGTCTAATAGCAAAGGAAACAGTGTTGCTTGATTTCTGCCCTCACCTTGGATGTAACCCATAAGAAGAGAAGCCTCCGTCTAGCAACCGATCTTCTCATTTATCTCTGTTTAAAAACCCCGGTTGAACAAACACGAAATCCCTTTCTAACGGCATGGGAACCGAGAGTAAGTACCTCAACTTGCCCTACTCAAGCGATGTGCGCAAATTACGAATTCTTTGTGAATTACCGATGGTAGGTCAAACCGGAGGCGACCGTGATAACCGGGCATTTCGCGTCGACAACGATCGGGAACGCACCGGAGGTTCTGTTCTGCATTCCAAGGTGGGTATTTCTGCGGAGCCCCAGAATCAACAGATCAATTTGGCGCTCCTCGACGTGTCGAAGTATTTCGTGCTGGGGATGGCCAACACTCACGAATGATCGGGACTCGCATAACAGCTCCGCGTTGCGGGGGATGACCATGACCTTCGACAGAGCACCGCGAGAGAAGCGAATTCTGGCCCAGGATCTGGCCGGTGATAAGGCGCTCGATATCACCGATTCAGTGCAGCTTCGA
>Ga0193743_1001509_pt1 | contig 17296 bp, 8 predicted proteins | sample L2c2metaG_FD_143038 | JGI IMG/M metagenome (GOLD analysis project Ga0193743, IMG submission 143038) | Soil microbial communities from a riparian zone of the East river system, Colorado, United States - L2c2 | ecosystem: Environmental > Terrestrial > Soil > Riparian zone | place: USA: East River...
GATTCAAGCGTTGTATTCAGTCCAGCATGCGTGATGCAAAGCGCTGCACGCTTCAGCAATTCAATTTGAGGAGCAGACCGGACGACAATCGTATTTGAAGGAATAGGGCCAAGGTTCTCTGGATTAATATTCTTGCCAACGGAAAGTACAACCTGAACATCTTCCAAGGGCTCAACCGCTTCAAGAATGTGTTTGTAGACATCATATAAACCATTCACCAGTGTCCCCAATGAGGCGTAAATGAGAGGTTTATCCGTCAATTTGTCCCATGGAAAAAGTACTGGCTCCCTGCCCTCATCGTCGTGAAACGGACCAGCATAGTGAAACTGTGCGGGCCAGGGGATTCCCGGGAAATCAAATTCCTTCGGCGTCTGAGTTATAACCGCCAGCTTGGAAAGAGTCGCAGCGGGATCATTCCAATCGATCTCGAGGCCGACTTTGTCGGAATAAGACTTCGCGATTTCCGCTATTGGGCCAAGTATCGCGCCTATCTTCTGTAAATTCGCAGCGTTTCGATCGAGACCTTCCTGAGAAGTATCAAGCGGGGAGCTGAAAATAGAAGCTGGCGTCGCTCCAGAGAAATCGAGGTGAAGAACATTCCAAATGTGTACATAAGGTAGGGACATGCCTAGAGGAACGAGCTCGATGAAAAAGTGGATAGTGTCGATTACCACAGCCTCAACACCTGTTGTTGCTAATTGTTCAGCCAGATAGTCGAAGGTCACCCGGGTGAGGTCAGGACTAAGATCCATACACGAATGCCGCACTACCTCAAAGCCATGCAACTGTGCCACGGAACTATAGACTTTGTCGATAGAACCGACGGGGTACTCTCTTTCGCCGTAGGCCACGAAGTCAAGACCCGCAGCGCGAGCGAATGGCTCGACATCGGGAACGCCAAAAAATATGACTTCATTGCCGCGCGATTGCAGTCTGCGTGCGAGCGCCGTCATGGGGTTTAAATGCCCTGACAAGGGCATGCTCACAAAGCCAATTTTCATTATTGCTCCTTTTTTTTGCTCGCATCAGCAGCACAGTACGGCTCGGCAATGATTCTCGCCGTGTGTTCAGTGGCGAAATTGTGTTCTGTCATATAAGACCCGGCTGAGCTGGTTTTATTCCACGATCTACAGCTAAAGGACATACTCGCCGGTGGAATTGTTATTGGCTGCAAAAAATGAATCGAACACCTCATTGCAGCGTCGATCGAAGCTGGCGAGCGCTATCTTTATGTGGCAAACTTCACCAAAGGCCGAGTCGATGTGTACGACGTCGCATTCCCATCGCGTGGAGTTGGGTGCAGACTCTCAAAGGCGAGGCCTCCGATGCTTCAGGCTTCGACGAAGACGATGAGCTCAATAGGCAGGCATCATGGATGAGCGGTTACCGCCGATTGTGTGTCTTTCAATGTGCAAGCCATCGCCAATGACATTGTGGTGACATATCTGAAGGTAAACTGTCTAAAACTGGTGGTCCTAACCGGGGTATGTGGATATCCATTCGTCATCCGGCCGACTGCTGCGTGGTCTTGAGCATGGCTCATGGTTGAACGCCCGTGGGCTGTAGCGGAGAGACGGAATCGAGCGGGGTCGCAGCGTATGACGTGGCTACAGGCAAATTTGATGCTCTGCTTCAGGGGGCCAGCGGCAAGCCTCTCGCAATCTATGGTATCTGGGCAATCAGTCCTGGAAACATTAGCTCCAGCGATAATGATGCCACAGCCGTACCTGCAGCACAGATGTATTTCACCGCTGTTTACAAAAGGCCCGAGCGGTCTGTTCGACTCCTTGGCGGCAGCTTCTACCGACCCGATCGAAGGGAACGATCAATAAGCGGAGGGAGAGACAGAAGTATCTGTTTGACCCATGCTGAGTCGGTGCCGCGCGGAGCTACAGGTACTGCTGCTGTTCTTGCGAGTTCACTCGACGTCCTCATGTCGAGGGCTGGCGTGAAGCAAAGACGTCGCGTCTCAGATCCCCACACGCTCAATTATTTCTGTTTAAATGTTTTTGCGCCATCTCGCAGTATCGATCCAAATCAGCGTGCGGATTCGTAACATTTGGCCGACTTATCGCACCATTCTTGTGATGCCCATCATCCAAATTCCGACAACCCTCGTATCCATTTTTCCGAGATCCTTTACCGAGGTGATCGATCGTGAAGAACATGAAAGCGGATTCCATCTCACCCTGCGGCGGCCACTGCGTACTGTGCGCGAAGCTTCTTCATTGAGGGTCTCGAAAAACTGTTTCGATGCGATCTTCGCGAATGATGACAGCCAAGCGACAGCTTCCCGTTGCTGGAGGAGGCCATGAGCTTGGGGTCTAGGGAAGGCCGTCGGCAACCCACTATTGACCTCCGTGAGTATGTGGACGGCCTGTACAGCTACGCCTTGGTACTCTCCAGAAATCGCGCGGAAGCCGAGGATCTGGTACAAGAGACATGCCTTCGCGCTCTTCGGGCAATGGAGAGGTTGCGGCCCGACAGCAACGCCAAGAGCTGGCTTTTTACCATCTTGCGCAATATTTGGTTCAACCACTTGCGGCAATGGCGGACGGCGCCTGAGATTGTCGAGCTCGATCTGGACGGGAATGGCCCGAATAAAGCTGCGGACACCGCGAAAGACCCCCTTGCGAACTACGTAAGCAATATCGAGCAGCAGCGGGTTCGCACCGCTATCCAGCAGCTTTCCCACGAATTCCGCGAGATCATCATCTTGCGCGAGTATGAAGAACTTTCCTATCAAGAGATCGCCACTGTTCTGGAATGCCCGGTGGGGACGGTGATGTCACGCCTGGCAAGAGCACGCTCCAAGCTCCGAGACCTGCTTTCCCTCACACCGCTGGCACTTCGGCCGGGAAGGAGAGCTACGAGTGGAGCCCGGGAAACCGGAACATGAGATCGGCAAAAGACGGATGAGTACACTCTTCGGTCGGCGAATGAACAAACTAGGCGTGAGGAGATCTGGCCGTGCCTCGCGGAGCTGGCGGGAATATTTTTCTGCTTGAGGTGTTGCTGTAGGTGGCGACAGTCTTGACGCTCCTCCGCTCGCCAAGAAGGAGGAAAGGATGCTGAATGAGCCCCTGTGATGAATATCGTGTCAAGATCCTACGCTACCTGGACGATGACCTCCGGGGGAATGAACTGGATGATTTTCGCAGCCACCTTGAGACCTGCGCTGACTGCCGGGCGAACGTGGAGGCGGAGCATGCGTTGTCGCACCTTTTGCATCGATCACGGCCCTTATATTCGGCCACGGCTGCCCTTCGCTCCCGCGTGTCTGCGGTTTTGCAACACGCCGAATCAAAACCTGCCCAGGTAGGGTTTTACCAGGGCGCGCTTCAAATGCTGCTAAGGGATCTGATAGATCCTGTCCGACGCGTTTTAAGCATGAGAGTATTGGCGCTCGTGGTTCTCCTTCTGGGGTTTCTTTTCGCATTAGTACCGAACGTCGTACGTCAAGTGCGCGCCGCGAGCTACGTGGAAACGGCGGTGACCGCGCATCGTAGCTACCTGGATGGCGATCGCCCTCTGGAGCTTCGATCGAGCTCCCCTGAACTCGTGACAGCATGGTTTGCGGACAAGGTTCCCTTTCCCTTTCAATTGCCGAAAGCTCAGTCAACCCCGAACAGCACACCTGCCTACCGGTTGACTGGGGCGGGTGTGGTGAACTACCGGGGAAACAACGCTGCCTTAGTAACTTACGAGAAGGGGGGCGGGAAAATCAGCCTTCTGGTTGCGTCAAGCAAGGCCGCACCGGTGGCGGGCGGGGACGAAGTACGTTTCGGTGGCCTGACCTTTCACTATCGGAGCGACAACGGCTTTAAGGTGATCACCTGGAGCAATCATGATCTCTCATATGCCCTGGTTTCCAGCGTATCCGGCTCAGCACGAGAATCCTGCCTGGTCTGTCATCAAAACATGGCTGATCGTCACACTTTCAGACCCGGCCACTAATACGAGGCATCCGAAGCTTCCTTGCACGACGCTGGTTTTCCTTCAAAAGAGATTGGCTCATCGTCCTTTCCTGATCTGGCGCGAGTCGGCTTATCCCAGACAGACGTGGTTTGGATGGGGCGGCCTTGGATCAGCTGTCGCCTTTATTTACGGAATAGGTCAACGCTGCGGGTGTTTTCCTATGATGATGAGTTTCTCTGAAACGTCAGATCTTACGGCTCGCATCAATGCGAGGGAAACACTCTAGGTAACCAGGGGTCTCGGCTCCATTACCTCGGTCGGCAGAGTGAAATGAAAGGTCGTGCCTCGTCCATCGTTAGCGGTCGCCCACAACCGGCCGCCATGCGACTCTAGAATGGAACGGCTGATGGCTAAACCCATCCCGCTTCCTTGGGTCTTGGTGGTGAAGAAGGCAGAAAAGATCTGATCGCCCTTGTCCGTTGGCAGTCCCACGCCAGTGTCGCTGACTGAGATTAGCACTTGACCGCCCTCGCCTCGTCCCGTCTTGACCGTGAGCACTCCGCCGGTCTCCTTCATCGCCTCAATACCATTGAGCATGAGGTTCATCAGTACCTGCTGCAGTTGCACCCGGTCCGCCGTGATTTTGGGAAGATCGGCCCCAAGGTCTGTACGAATCGAAACGGCATACTCGTTGGCTTCGCCGCGCAGCAGCAGGGCCATTTCGCTGATGACCTCATGTATCGCCACCAACTCTCGTTTGGGAGGGGCCTTCTTGTACAACGATCGCAGACGGTTGATGATTTCCGAGGCAAAGGTGCCCGCCTCGATGATTTGTTCCGTCCCTTTGCGAACTTGCGTCAGATCGGGCGGGTCGCGCTGAAGCCATCGCAAAGATGCCTTGGCATTATTGGTTGTGGCCGTGATGGGCTGTGCGAGTTCGTGCGAGATGGAGGCGACCAGTTCTCCGAGTATGCTGACCCGATTGGTGTGTGCAAGGTCTGTCTGTAGCTGTTCCGCACGCTTGCGATCTTGAATGTCGGTCGCCGCACCGTACCATTTCACGACCTTTCCTCGCTTGTCCCGCAGCGGCACGGCGCGGCACAAGAACCACCGATACTCCCCGTCGGTGCGGCGGATGCGCATCTCCTCCTCGAACGGCTCACCACTGGCAAGACTCGCACCCCATCGTCGTACATGTCGGTCCAGATCTTCGGAATGAATAGCGGTTTTCTCGAATCCCTCCGCGTTTCCCAACTGCGACAGGCCGGTATATTCAACCCACCGTCGATTCCGAAATTGAACGGCTCCGTCGGGTCCAAGGATCAACGCCATCGCCGGAATGGTCTCAATGGCTTCGCGAAGTTTTCTTTCCTCCCGCCGCAATTGTTGCACTCGGAGTCGATGCACTCCCCAAAGGAATGTCAGAAACGCAGCTACGCACAACAATCGGAACCAGTAAGTTTGATAGTAGGCCGGGGCGACGTTCAAAGCGATCGCAGTTTCTGGTCCGTTCCACAGCCCCGCGCTGTTGCTAGCCACTAGCCGGAATCGATAGGAACCGGGCCTAAGGTTCGTGTAAACGGCTTCTCGCGCTGCAACCGGCTGGCTCCAGCTACTGTCGAAACCCTCGAGAAAATATCGAAAGCGAATCCGCTCGGGTACCACAAGGCTCAGCCCCGTGTACTCAAATGTGATTCGCCTGGGAGATGGAGGAATTTGAACGAATGCGGCGAGGTTTGCGGTGTTGTTATCGGCGGTGATCGCCTCGATGTGAGGCAGCGCGGGAACTGAATCGTCATTGATCTGGGATGGATTAACAACCGACAAGCCGCTGCTGAGTGAAAACCAGATCCTGCCCGCTGAATCCGAGACCACCGATCGGCTCCGCTTCACTCCTTCAGTGCTCTCGAGACCATCGGCCTGGTCATACTCGCGAACATCAACTGCTTTCACAACACCGCCTAGCAGTTTGTCGCGCGGAACGCGCAAAACATGATCTGAGGTCGCGATCCAAAACCTTCCGCTCTTGTCCTCCGCCATTCCGACTATTTGTTCGCGCAAAACGTCGGGCGAGTCGTGAGGAACTTGAAAACGGTTAGAGGCAAAAAAGGCAAGACCAGCAGACGTTCCACTCCAGAGAGTTCCGAATGAATCCTCGTAAAGGCAGTTCACCTCTGGCGAAGGCAAACCCTCTACCGTTGTATAGGTTCTCCATTGTCCGTTTGAAAAAGAACTCAGGCCGCTAGGTGTGGCAAACCACATTGCACCATCGCGGGTTTCAAGGATGGACGAGACGGTATTCGAAGCGAGGCCGGTGATCGTCGTGTAAGTGGTGAAGTCCCCATCTTTGAATTTGCTGACGCCGCCATTTAGCGTGCCGGCCCACACAGAACCATCGCGGCTTTCATAGACGGCATAGACGCTGTTTTGAGCCAGTCCATTTGCCTCTGTATAGGTCTGGCTTCTTATCGCTCCATTCCGAAACTGTAGACGGGTGAGGCCTCCGCGTTGACGTCCGAGCCAAACGTCATCCCCATTTCCACTGATGGAATAAACGACATCATTTGCAGGTACCGCGGATATGACAGGTTGAACGCGTCCATTCTGGAGAACATACAGCCCACCTTGAGCGGGAGCCAACCAGGTGCGGCCCTCCGGGTCGACATATACAGAGCCATTGTGTGCGAAACGACGATCGCTAACAGATGAATAAGTTACGAACGCGCTGTCTCGAATGCGGCCTAGCCCTCGCCCACCTCCGATCCAGAGATTCCCTTCGCGGTCCTCGAATAGAACGTTAATCCCGCCGTCTCCGCGAAGCTCATTCTCTTCGGAGAATGAAATGCCTTTTGCGTTGATGCGCAGTAGCCCGCGCGTCGTACCCACCCAGATATTCGAGTCACGATCGCGCAGGAGGCTCAAAACCTGGACAATACCGAGGAACGACGGCAATTCGATCCGACGAAAGTCTTTGCCGTTTCCGCGATACAAGCCTGTGTCGGTGCCGACCCACAACTCTTCACCGATCGGCAGCAGAGAATTGATCTTTCGGTCGGGCAATCCTGCGGTGACGTTGGTAGCTCGCCCGCCCGTAAGAAAAAAGAGGCCATCGCCGAGTGTGCCCAACCAAATCTTGCCATCAGCTGTTTCTGCCATGGAGATGACTGGGGGTGCAGAGGGTCCCAATTTCTGAACGTCGTCTGCCCTGAAACGGAATGTGCCCTGCTCGATGTCCGAAACCAGTACTCCGCCGTGGTTATCTTTTGACAGGGCGGTGATTGCGGGTAAGCCGACGCTCTCAAACTTGCGATCTTTTTGGCGTACGAGATAGGCCCCCTGTGGACGGATCCACAGTTTTCCGCCGGCGTCCGTAAGCAGTTGCAATATGGGAACGTTCGAAGCGGCGGTGATAGAAGTAAACGAGACAGGCCTGAAATCAAAGCCGTCGAAACGTAGCAGGCCTCTGTCCGTTCCAACCCAGAGGTATCCATCCGCGGTTTGTGCGATGCCATTGACCGCGCCGCCGGGAAACCGGGTTCCGGTGGTCCATTGTCCGCGGACGTACTGCGAAGGCAGACGATTAGGATCGAGTGCACGTGCATCGGTGACAAGGCCCGCTAGCACGATTCCAATAAGAATCCATCGAGTTTGTTTCAACCAACCGGTCACGGGAGGTACTCGAATTTGTCGATTATGATCTCATTTGTGTTTTTCAGGGGGATGTGGCCTGGATGAAATACATACAAGGAAATGCGCACCGATGCGCCCTCCGGGGAAGGCACACCGGAGGTAAACACGTGCTGGTTAATGACACGACCGCCGGTGATATTGCCCGATCCTGCTACCGTCGAAAACGTTACTTTCCCCGGTTCCCAGCGGAAGGAATGTGTGTAGGCAGCGGGGGGCGCCCGAAAGGCAACAAAGTTAGCTGGAACGTAGTAAGGCTGGACGACATAATTCACGTTGGTATTCTCAAGGTAGCCCCAACGACCAAGTTCAACGTCCAACTCGCGCCGTGTGCTCTCTGTGCCTATGCCGTCCCAGGTGATTAGCGTTAGAAGCGCCGAAGGTTCGAGCTGAGAGACATCGCGCACCTGGAACCTGTAGGTTCCGTATCCCAGGCTACGCGTGAGATTCACCGCCGCCGCCGCCCACTTTCCCGGGCTTCCCGAAATGCGAAGGTGCAGTGCACCTCTTTCGTCTGTCCAAACGTTCGCAGGATCGAAGAAATTCCTTGACCCGGCGCGAAAAATTGGCCCGGCGCTCGTTGTCCACTCGTAACCGCTAAAATTCAGTGTCTTCGGCGACGGGAGTACGGGCGCTGGCCCTTCCCCGTTAACGACTGCCAGCGCCACCACGCCGTTACCTACGATCGGCAACGATTCAGTTTGTTCAGGCGGATTGTAGGTTGGATCAACCAGCAGAGCTGCATATTGCAATCCCAGGTGGACTGTAGCTTTCCACCGGCCGTCACTCTCGAAATTGGTAAACGGCTGACCTAATTGCCGGCACACGCCCCATCGTCCATCTGTCTTTGCGTACAAGACGATTCGCTGCCCGGGTCGAGCTCCTGTGACACGACCATCGATTATGTCTGTCTTGTAGTCACGTTCGAATATGTCTGTCTTGTAGGGACTCTCCTGATATGCGGCGGCAACCCTGCTGAAAGCAAGCGTCGGAGCTGAAAGTTTTGATGAAGAGTGGCATCCGGTCAGCACAAAGGACGCCAACAGCACTGACAATGTTGCGATACGTGCGAGTGTGTGCAGGCGCGACTCCATCGATCTCCGTCACGATCCGAGGTAAGGCGGCCAGGGCTGCACCCACCATTGCCCGCTGTGCGCATAAATAACAATCTCCTGGTTTGGCCGAGCGTTTCTTACCCATCCAGAGATCGTGCCGACTCTTCCTCGTCCACCTTGCGCCGCCGGCAGAATATGGGTGAACTCGATCGAAGGTGCGGAATTGGCTTTATGCGACTGGCAACTGTTCAGCGAAATGCAGAAAACTCTCAGCAGCGATCGCTGCAAGAAAACTGGGACCAATAGTCGCAGTTGCATGTGCCCCCACAATAGACTGCCGGATGCGCGAGGGGAGAGGCGCCCTGCAGAGTGCTTAGACCGAAATGTTACCGCACTGAGCCCCGGTGTGCACCTTCAACGAGGTCCGACCACTGGCATGATCATTCTTGTAGCAGACAATAACGCCCCAACCGTGAACTCATCAGAGATCTGCTGGAAGGATCAGGCCAGGTGGCCGAAAAGTTCGGATTCCAGCAGATCTTTGCTCACTGATTGCGGGCGAGTCACAGGCAAACCGTAAGTTATGCCGACGGCGAGCAAACCGGCTGGAGTCGACTATGAGATTGGTTCTAGGCTCTCATTCCTCCACAGGGAGCCGCACAGGGACAAGAAAGTTACTGGCGAGAAGATAGGCGAACAGATGTCCGAGAGGTGGCGCGTGACGCAGCTGGTTTGCTGAAACCCATCCATTCGTCTCACTCCACTCCCAACCGTTAGCAGAAGTACTCTTCAGCCATTCCTGCAGATCCGCGACGGTCATCGGATAAACGTAGATGCGAACATTCTCGGCGAAGAGACGTGCAAGAGCCTCCAGAAGTCTGCCTTCGAGATTGCCGTAAACGTCTTCAAACGCCCGAATCAGCAGGGAAAGACCTGCGACGAAGCGCACAGGCGCCTGCGTATAGCGGTTTACAAGAGCTGTCATGTGGTAGAGCTCAGGTTTATGAAAAAGCAGCACATCGCCGCCGGCGGCGAGTAACGCATCGATGCGACGAAGCAAGTTGGGAGTTTCCGGGGCTGGTTCGCCCGGCCTGAACGGAGAAACGTTTAAGCAGAAAAAACCAGCGGGCGCCGATTTTGTTTCACCAAGGTCCCCTTGAAGCTCTTGAATTGCCGAAACCAACAATTGCAAATGAACCTGCGAATGAACTGGATCGGTATGGCCGAAGTATCCCGGTGCAAGTACGACGGCTTTCTTGTAGAGAACCTCGGTGGGGGGAACAGTGGGGCCCTTAGCGGGGAAAAATACAGCCTCTGCGAATCCCGCACGAACCAAGTGGACTAGCAGGGCACGGCGATCCCAACTCTCGAATGCTGGCCCGCGAAGATCCACGTAGTCAATCTCGATTCGCTCCGCGACGTCTTCTGCCAGGCCTTCCAGAAATGATTCCTTGATTTGTGCTTCATAGAACGCGGCATAGATGAGGTTGACGCCCAGAATACCGATGGCTTCCTGTTGGAGGGAATTGGACAGATCGCGCATATTGATATGCAGCAGGACGTCGTTGGGAGTACCACCGGGCTGCAGCTGGAATCGGAGACCGATCCAACCATGGGAGTCGTTGGTTCCGGCAAAGTTACGGGCGGAGACGGTATCAACAAAACAGAAGAACCGAGTCTGTGGTCCACGGGTTTTGCTTAATTGCGTGAGAAGTTGGGTCCATTCGTTCTCCAACATCGCCTCAAGTCGCTGTTTGGATACGTAGCGCGACCCGGAGCCGTAGAGATCATCGCTGACTTCCTTGTCGTACGCGGAAATGGTTTTAGCCACCGTGCCGGAAGCCCCTCCCACAAAAAGGAACCAACGCGCGACCTCCTGTCCGGCCCCGATTTCGGCGAAAGAACCGAAAGTGGATGTATCAAGGTTCAGGGTAAGCGCTTTGTGGTGAGTGTCGAGTTTTTGAGCGGGAGGCATAGCCACGTTCCAGTTGGGTAAACGTCTGAAGGTGCGAGGCTATTGCTTGATAGCGACTCAAACCAGCCGCGCGAAGAAGATTTTACCCTTTGCTACGGACTCATGAACAGCGGCAGAATCGGTGAAGTGCACCACTGCCTCCTTACGCCATTGCCCACACCCGATTTGACTTCCAGATCCGCACCTTCTTGAGCACGCGGAGGTCGAAGTTACCTACGCGTGCGTTTGGAGGCTGTTGCTGGACAGGCCGCAGGCAGAGGATCGCTGAACACTTCGCCGTGCAAGGTCCTTCCTCCCTGACTTCGGGCCATGTGGAACATCGCGCCGCAGAGGTTCTAGCCAATGGTTAAGCTGAACGTCGACACTGGCGCATGCGACAGTGTCCTCATGCGTCGGGGTTTCCTATTCGGATCAGCTGGCGAAATTTGTCACATGACCCATTGTGCTAGCCGTGGCGGCGGTGGTACGCGCTATGGCTGGCCGTACGCCGCCCCGGTCATCGGCCAGCCATAGCACATTTGCTTGCTGATCCGGAATCTAGAAATCCATACGAAGTGCTGCTTGCCCGGTCCGATTTCCGGCGTTCTCCGCGGTTTGCGGTGCACTCAAAACTCCGAAAGTTGAGGTGTTGTCGATTTGAGTTGCAGGCGGCGCGAAATTTGTGTGATTCAGGACGTTGGTGAAGGTGGACTCGAAGCGAAACTTCACGCGCTCAGTGATAGCGAAGTTTTTCGCCAAACCCAGGGAGACCGTAGCCGTGCCTGGCCCCTGGAGAATGCCTACGCCTGCATCGCCGAAACGGCCAGCGCCTGCAGGAGTGGGAGCAAACGCCGCAAGGTTGAAGTACTGTCCATGCCCTCGACCGTCGTATGCTCTTGAGACGACATCCGGACGAAGCGTCGCACCCCGGTTTACGACATTCGTATTAGATTGATCGAAAGAGCCGCTGATGCTTGGCGTGAGCCATGGCCCGGTTTCCAGCAGCGTAATGTTTGTGAGCTCCCAGCCGCCAAGCACTATATCTTCCAGACGGCTGTTGTTCAGGAACTGGCGCCCCCGGCCCGCAGGTAGCTGATAAATGCTGGTTAGCAGGAAGCGGTCGTGTCGCGTCCCCTCGACATTCCCGTAATTGCTGCGAAGATTGAAGCGGTCCGCAACCGGGATACCATAGTTGACTTCTCCCGCAAAGGCGCTGGGTGCATCTCCTTGATTGTTTGCCAGGTTTTTCGCCAGCGTGTAGTTCGCCTCAAAATACACACCGTGCTTCAAACGATGCGTCGCGTCCACCTCAAGTGCCTGATAGTTTTGCGTGCCCGCATTGAAGGTGCTGTAAAGCGAGAACCAGTTCGTGTACGGCGCCCGCGGATCGACGTAGGGGCTCGCAGCGGTAGTGCTGTAAGGGGTGGTGCTGGCCGGGATCTGATTTAAGTCTGCCGTGATGTTGAGCCGATAGGTGTGCATGCCAACGTAGCTTACGCGGAGCGCGGTATCAGCCTGAAGTTGGCGTTCCACAGTCAAGTTCCACTGCTCTGACTGCGGGTCTCTATAGTTGGGATCGACGCCCTGATCCAGGCTGCCGCCTCCATACTGCACGCCAACCGTCGGCGGAGCCGTGTTAGGAAACTGAATCAGCGGATGCGTTCCGGATGTATTGGTCACGTTGCCGTTCGTGTATGTATGCAAATTGGACGTTGGATTGCCGCTGTTATTGAACGAGAGCGGCCCCAGGTTCGTCATCGTAAACATGCCAAAGCCACCACGCAGTACGGTCTTGGTGTCGTTGAAGGGACGATAGGCGAAGGAGAAGCGCGGCTGCCAGTTTCCGAGATAGGTGTTGCGAAGACCTTGTGGCAGATGATCCTGGCTGGCGGTGAGATACCGGGTGCATGGTAGCTGAGTCTGGTTGAGGTTGCAGGCATTGAAGGATTGCTGGAAAGCAAGGTTCGATTTCTGCAGATTCAGGCGGCTGAGAGCTCCTGACAACTCGTCCGGAACCACGATGGCATTATTCCGCTGGTCGAAGTTCGCAAGGTTGCCGTCATCTTCGTGAAAGCTCGGCAGTACCTGCCAGCGCAGTCCATAGCTCAAGGTCAGCCTGCTGCTGACCTGATACTCATCCTGGGCAAAGAAACTGTATTGCCAGGCCGTTCCCCCCACATCGGGGCTCGAGACTGCAAAGAAGAGTGTAGTTGGTGTGCCTTGGAGAAAGTCTCCAAAGGCACTCCCGGTGAAGTTTGGCTGGAAGGTGAACTGACCGAAGTCATCGGAAGGTAGAAAGAGCTCGACATCGAAGTAACGCACGCGCCGGATGTCGGTGCCGGCTTTCAGTGTGTGCTTGCCGATGGAGTAGGTCACATTGTCTGTGAATTGTGTTGTCTTGGACTGGGTGACACCTGTCTTGTCTCGACCAATTGGGGTGAAACCAGTTCCCGCACTGAAATTGAATGTGGGAAAGGCATTTGTGGTGGGGTGCTGGCTGATGTCGACACCGGTGAGGTCTAGTTGTTTTAGTGCAGCTGCGCCGGAGATCGGAAAGTTCACGCTGGTAATGGCATTCGTGAAGCCAAAGCGAAACTCATTTAGCAGCTTCGGCGTGACGGCGTAGGTATACGAAACGAGCAGGCTCCGATTGTGTATGCCGTCCACGTCATTCGGCAGAAACGGATTGGCAAAGTCGGAAGTGATGTTCTTGCGGCTGAAACGCGCATACGCAGACTGTTTGTCATTGAATGTCTGATCAAGGCGGAGATCTGCGCCATCTGTGCGAGCAGGTGTGGACTGGAAGTTCTCGTAGTTGAAGTTCGACTGGCCGTTGACGTTTGGCAGCGGGTAGTACGCCAGCAGGGCTTTGGCGGTTGGGTTGATGCTGCTCGCAGGAATCTGTGCATTCACGCCCAGGCCGCTCAGGTCCCCATTTCGTTCTGCCTGTGTCGGCACCAGGAACTGCTGAGCAACCGCAATCGTGCGTCGGTTGCCTTCATAGTCGGCGAAGAAGAATGTCTTATCGTGGCCGTTGTAGAGATGCGGGATCCTGACCGGGCCGCCGAGCGATCCGCCAAAGGTGTTGAACCGTTTCGGCGCCTTCCCGTTAAAGCCATAGGGGTTCGCATCGAAGGCATCATTCTGCAAATACTCAAACAGACTGCCGTGGTATTGATTGGTACCACTCTTTGTCGTAAACGTGACGTCGCCAACTTGGGAAAACTCAGCGGTGTTATTGAACGATGTAACTTTCACCTCGGAGATGCCTTCCTGGGACGGATAGGCGTCTTGAAGCGCTCCGTTTTGACGTACGTTGGCTGTGGAAATGCCGTCGACGGAAAAATTCACCATGGAGCTGCTGGCGCCACCGAGTGCGATATTGCCGGAGCTGTCCTGCTGAACATTCGAGGATAGAGCAAGGGCTCCCAGCGGACTTGTTGTTGTGGCGCGATTGTTCAGCGGCAACTGCGTGATCTGCTGGTTGTCCTTCGAATCACTCAGCGTCGCGTTCTCAGTGTTGATCTGGTCCAGGCTGGCCATGACTTGAACGGTGGTCGCATCGGATTTGACGGCGAGCGTGACAGGAATGCGAAGCTGCTGCCGGGCTTGCAGGGCCACGGACGCGATGGTGGTATCCGTGAATCCCTCGTCATGCACGACGACGCTGTAGTGTCCTGCTTTCAGGTTCTCGACGGCGAAGTCGCCCGAACCATCGGTCTTTGCCGTCCGATCGACATTTTCGTCGATGGAATGCACGGTCACGAGAGCTCCAGGAATGGAGGCTCCCGAACTATCGGTCACGTTGCCGAGAACGCTGCCGAAAGTAGACTGAGCACGGGAAGAGTGAGTGAAAGCGATCGCGCAAGAGAGCGCTATCGCAACTCCCACCCCGTGCGCCCGTACAGCGGGAAGGAGAGCACTCAGTTGGAGGGGGTAACAACGAGCTGCGGCGGGGAGGGTAGTTCTGGAAACTTTCATGGTCTTACCTCGGCGCGGGTGTCGCCCCTGCGCTGAGATGAGTAGAGATCGAAAAACATAAGGAAGGCATCTGGCAGATGGCGCCAGTTTCCTTATCGATTCCTTACGACGCTTCCGAAGTGCTCCGGAATAGATGGGCGCCCTTCGAATGGGCGTCGTCTTAAGGATGACGTATCTTCCTCCTCGGCCTGAGAGGGAAGCCGCGATTTGATCGCTCGGACAGCGACATGCCGAAGCGAGAACCAACACTCCAATCTAAGTCTCAAGGCATAAGGGAGGTGTAAGGGCGAATAAATATATTTGGCCGCTGACGAGTACTCGGCCTGTTGTGACGGAATGTTCCGCGCCCAGTCCCTGAAGGCTGGATAACCTGGTATGACGGTGCCGTGTGAAATTCTGATTACTATGAAGAGAGCGATGCGGCGCAACTTCAAAAACATGTATGGATCGACTCTCCGGCGCAGGGTCGGGCCCAAGACGATGCGGATCTGTATCGCGGTGCTGAGTGCGATTCTTGTTGTGGGGACCGCCGGTGTGGCCTTCGCGATGCGCTTCAACCTATCCACCGCAGGTTCTCTAGAGCTGCTGCTCATCGTTCTGATCGCTCTGCGCTGGGGTCGCATTCCTGCCACGATTGCGTCTGTTGCTGCCGTCTTTTGCCTCAACTACCTGTTTATGCCGCCCATCTTCAAGCTCACTGTGACTGAGCCCGAGAACTGGGTCTCTCTTCTTACATTTGAATCCACGGCGCTGCTGGTCGGTGCGCTATCCTCGAAGGCACGCATCAACGCGGCCCAAGCGGATCTTCAGCGCCAGAGAACAGCAAAGCTTTATGAGCTCAGCCGAGCGATCCTGCTGCTCGACTGGCGGAACTCTACTGCTGGTCAGCTTGCTTCACTAATCAGGGAGATGGTGGGGGTAGAATCGGTCGACCTTTGGGTGATCTACGATCCGGCGCGCAGCTCTACGGACCACGACGATCTCCTGTCAGAAGATTCAGCCGAACGGACTTATTGTGAGGGGAGAGACAGCGACGACCTGGACCTTGGCACATCCAGACGTGTCCTCCGATTGGGTACGACACCAATTGGGGCCATGGTTCTGCGTGGCTGGAACATAGATTCCCTGCTGGCTGACGCGGTCGCCTCTCTCGCTGCTATTGCGTTCGAGCGAGCGCGCTCTCTTGAAAATGAGAAGCGAGCCGAGGCGAGCCGGAATATCGAGCAGTTGCGAACCGCTGTCCTAGATGGCCTGGCACATGCCTTCAAAACACCTCTCACCGCGATTCAGACGGCGAGCTCCGGTCTCCTCGCGATCGGGCAGATGACGGAAACGCAGACGGAACTCGTCTCCATTATTGACGGGGAAGCGGGCATGCTGAACAAGCTGGCCTCGCGGCTCCTGCAGACCGCTGCGCTTGAAGCGAAGCAAGTTCGGTTGAGCCGGTCGAAGTTTTCCGCAGTGGCGCTAATAGAAAGTCTGATGCAGACTCAGGAACAGAGTGTCCGCAGTCGTATCGAGGTGATTGCTGCATCGCCGGCGATCTTTGTAGAAGCAGATGCAGAGTTGATCCGCCTTGCGGTGTTGCAGCTGGTGGACAATGCGGTCAAGTACTCTACGGTTGGTAGCAGGATCAAAATCTCGGTAGCGCAAGGGGATGTGGAAACGCTGATCACTGTTGTCAACTCAGGCGTTACTATTCGTGCCGAGGAACGCGATCGAGTCTTCGAGCGCTTCTACCGTGGGGCAGACGCCGTTCGCGGTCCTGCCGGCACTGGGCTTGGCCTCTCGATCGTCAAGAAAATTGCCGAAGCGCACCAGGGCCGCACCTGGGTGGAATGCGAGGGGGACACGACATCCTTCGTATTCGCTTTGCCAAACCACAGGGGAGTCAGCAATGGATAATCCGCAGGGCACCGTTTTACTCGTCGAGGACGATACGTCGATCAGGCGTGGATTACGCGCCACACTCGCAGCTCTGCACTTCGAGATTGGCGAAGCCTCGAGCGGCGAGGAAGCCTTGATGCGCCTGCGAATGGTCGACTATGACGCAGTATTGATGGATCTGAATATGCCCGGAATCGGCGGCGTCGAAGCCTGCCGCCGGGCTCGGCGGGAGTTTCCCCAGATTTCAATTCTCGTGGTGACCGTTCGTGACAGTGAAGAAGACAAGGTCGAAGCACTGGATGCGGGAGCGGACGACTACATCACCAAGCCGTTTCAGATGCGCGAACTCGCGGCTCGGATCCGTGCTGCAGTGCGTAGACGGCGAACCCCGCCCAGTCCTTCAGAGATACCAATCCACGTGGGCGCCTTCGAGCTGAACCCTGGGAAGCGCCTGGTAAAGAAGAACGGCCTGGAGATCCGGCTCACTCCAACCGAGTTCGATCTGCTGCGCGTCCTGATGGCCCATGCGGGGCGCCCCATTCCGCATGCAAAGCTGCTGCACTCCGTCTGGGGCCCGGAATATGGAGAAGAGCGCGAATACCTCCGAACTTTCATTCTGCAACTGCGGCGGAAGCTCGAAGATGACCCGTCCGACCCGGCTTATCTGAAGACAGTAGCCTACATCGGCTATATCTTCTCCGATCCAGCTGAGAGTTAGGTGTTTAGTCCCGGCATTTGATGGTGCATACTTTTCGCGAGAGTGGAAGGAGGCACTATGGGGCAGGTTTTACACCGGGGCGCCACCACGACAGAG
>Ga0193743_1001511_pt1 | contig 17274 bp, 14 predicted proteins | sample L2c2metaG_FD_143038 | JGI IMG/M metagenome (GOLD analysis project Ga0193743, IMG submission 143038) | Soil microbial communities from a riparian zone of the East river system, Colorado, United States - L2c2 | ecosystem: Environmental > Terrestrial > Soil > Riparian zone | place: USA: East River...
CAGATGGTTGATCTCGTTGTAGTAGACCTGCGCCAGGTGTCGATCGCCCACGACGAACTCGATCTGGCCGGCGATCAACGCGTCGAGCGCTCGTCCGAGATCGTCTGTGGTGTCGAGGATCTCCTGCTCGTCGCGCAACAGGTTGTCGATCACGCGGTCGAACAGCGCGACCAGGACGGCGGACTTGCTGTCGAAGTGCCGGTAGACCCCCGAGCCGGTGATGCCCGCGGCCGCGCCGATGTCGGCGATCGACACGGCATGGAAGCCCCTACGGCCAACCAAGTCCGCCGCGGCCGCCAGGATCCGGCTCTTGCGTTCGGGGTCGCGGGTGCGGACCGGGTCCCGCGCATCCCCGAGGGTCTCAGCTGCGATTTGTTCACCTCCCAAGCGTGGTGAGATTCATTATGCACCGGTGGCGAGCTTGGCATTCATCCTCGCCGTAGTGAACAGCGTCGTGCTAGGCCGGTCCCACAGCCTTGCCCCGTTCGGGGGAGACATCTCCTCCCGGATGGAGCAGCTGGGAGATGTTTGTTTGCCATAGATTTCGTTCGTGCTTCTGGTCAGTGGTGCCCCATGCGTGCTACGGCGGCCGCGGGCGTCTTCGAATCGACGACCGTCGCTGGCGTCAATTACCGTGTCGGGCAGAGAGTTATCGCTGTGCTCCGGGATGCGCGGGTGCGGCGCCGCACACCGGGAGGCGGTTGGTCCCGCGCATTGGAAGGCCGCCGTAGGCGCCGGGCGAAGAGTTTGCAGGCGGGGGAGTCGGCGATGATCTCCACCTACCGGCTGGCCACCCCCCTGCGCGGGGTTGGCGGCTTCTTTGCGATGACCTTGGACACCTTCGTGCTGATGTTCACCGCACCGTTCGCGTGGCGCGAGTACCTGAACCAGACGTGGTTCGTGGCGCGGGTGTCGCTGTTGCCTGCCCTGATGCTGACCATCCCGTACACGGTGCTGCTGGTGTTCACCTTCAACATCCTGCTGATCGAGTTCGGCGCTGCGGACTTGTCCGGCACGGGAGCTGCGATCGGCACGGTCAGTCAGATCGGGCCGATCGTGACGGTCCTGGTCGTCTCCGGTGCCGGCGCGACCGCCATGTGCGCCGATCTCGGCGCCAGGACCATCCGCGAGGAGCTCGACGCGATGCGGGTCATGGGCATCAATCCAACCCAGGCGCTGGTCGTGCCGCGCGTACTGGCGGCCGCCACAGTCGCGCTGGCGTTGTCGGCGATCGTCATCATGGTGGGGCTTGCCGGCGGCTTCTTCTTCGCGGTGTACATCCAGCACGTGCCGGCTGGCGCGTTCGTCGCGGGGCTGACGGTGCTCACCCATGGCACCGACGTCATCGTGTCGCTGGCCAAGGCCACCTTGTTCGGGTTGTCGGCCGGTCTGATCGCCTGCTACAAGGGTGTTTCCGTGGGGGGAGGCCCCGCCGGGGTCGGCAATGCCGTCAACGAAACCGTGGTGTTCACGTTCATGGCGTTGTTCGCGATCAACATCATCGCGACCGCCGTCGGCATCAAGGTGACCGTCACGTGACCCGCGGCGCGGTGAACGTCGTGATCGCTCAGCGGCACCCGCTGATCAAGCGCAGGGTGGATCGCTTGGTCAGCGCATGGAAACGATTTGGGGGCCAGACACAGTTCTACGCCACGACCCTGGGCTCGCTTCCCGACGCGTTCATCAACTACCGAACCGAACTGATTCGGCTGATCGCCACCATGGGCCTCGGTGCCGGTGCGCTGGCGGTGGTTGGAGGGACCGTCGCGATCGTGGGATTCCTCACCGTGTCGACCGGTGCCCTGGTAGCGGTGCAGGGATACAACCAGTTCGCCTCGGTCGGCGTGGAGGCCCTGACCGGCTTCGCGTCGGCGTTCTTCAACGTGCGGCTGATCGCGCCCGGCACCACCGCCGTCGCGCTCTCGGCGACCATCGGTGCCGGTGCCACGGCACAACTCGGAGCAATGCGGATCAACGAGGAGATCGACGCGCTCGAAGTGATCGGTATCCGCAGTGTGGCCTACCTCGCCTCCACACGCGTTGCGGCCGGTGTGATCGTGGTGATCCCGTTGTACTGCGTCGCGGTGATCATGGCGTTCTTGGCCTCCCGGGTGGGGACCACGGCGATCTACGGACAGGGCACAGGGGTTTACGACCACTACTTCCACACCTTCTTGAACACCACCGACCTGATCTGGTCGTTCTTCCAGTCGGTGGCCATCACGGTCGTGATCATGCTCGTGCATACCTACTACGGCTACACCGCTACCGGCGGACCCGCCGGCGTGGGGGAGGCGGTGGGGCGGGCGGTGCGAACGTCGCTGGTCGTCGCGGCGGTCGTGGTGGTGATGATCTCCCTTGCCGTCTATGGCCAGTCCGGCAACTTCCACCTGGCGGGGTAGCTGATGGAAACACGACCAGGCGACCACCGCATCGGGCCCGGATGGTGGGCGCTGATCCTGCTCACGGCGATCGGCGTCTTCTTCTACTCCACCGGGGCGATCTTCAACGGCACCTTCCGATCCTTCGTCCCGGTCATGCTGACGTCGGATCGCGCCGGCCTGGTGATGGAGTCCGGTGCCAAGGTCAAGCTGAACGGCGTGCAGGTCGGCAGGGTCAGCGAGATCCGCGGTGGCCGGCAGACGGTCGGCTTGCAACTCGAGATCGACCCCGACCAGATCAAGTACATCCCCGCCAACGTGGAGGCCCAGATCACGGCCACCACTGCGTTCGGCGCCAAGTACGTCGACCTGATCTACCCACAGAATCCCACCAGCCTGCGGCTCGCCGCAGGCGCAGTCCTGAAGTCCCGCAACGTCAGCATCGAAGTGAACACCGTCTTCGAGAACCTGGTCGACGTCCTCAACCGGGTCGACGCCGCGAAGCTCAATGCAATCTTGACGGCGCTGGCCGAAGGTGTACGCGGACAGGGGGAACGGATGGGGGAGGCGATCACCGGCCTCAACGAGGTGCTGCTGGCGATCAATCCCCGCAGCGAAACCATCCGCAAGGACTGGCGTGCCTTCAAGGACCTCACCACCACCTACGATGCAGCCGCCCAGGACATCCTGACGATCTTGAACTCGGCGAGCACCACCAGCGCGACTATCTCCAATCACGCCTCGGCGTTGGATGCGTTGCTGATCAACGTGATTGGCTTCGGACAGGCCGGCGTAAACCTACTCGGGCCCAACCAGAAGAACCTGGTCGACTCGATCAACGTCCTGGAGCCGACCACCGACCTCCTGAACAAGTACAACCCCGAGTACACCTGCTTGCTCAATGGGGCGAAGTGGTTGCTCGATCACGGGTCCTACGACGCCTTCGGGGGCAACGGCCGGTCGGCCGTCTTCGACATCGCCCTGCTGCTGGGCAACGACCCGTACATGTACCCGGAAAACCTGCCCATCGTCGGCGCGAGGGGCGGACCCGGTGGCAGGCCCGGTTGTGGTTCTCTGCCGGACGTCACCAAGAACTTTCCGGTCCGCGGGCTGATCACCAACACGGGCTGGGGTACGGGCGTCGACGTCCGACCCAATCCGGGAATCGGCTTCCCGGGATGGGCCAACTACTTCCCCGTGACCCGTTCGACGCCGAAACCTCCGAGCATCCGCAATCTGCACGGTGGCCCGGCGCCTGGCCCGGTCCCGTATCCGGGAGCTCCCCCGTATGGCGCGGACCTGTACGCCGATGACGGGACGCCGTTGTGGCCGGGACTCCCCCCGGCGCCGCTGCCCTCAGATCAGCCGCCGCCCGACCCGCAGAACCCGCCGCCGGGTGCCGAGCCGTTCGTGCCGCCTGCGCCGGCCGTCATGACACCGACGCCGTTGCCGCCGGCGTCCCCATGACCGTACGAGCACCGATGGAGGAAAGGACACCGTGACCAAGAACGTGGCAGGGACCGCGATACGGGTCGCCGCCTTCCTAACGGTATGCGCCCTAGGCGTTTTCGCATTGCTGGCGGTCTTCGCGCAGCTGCGGTTCGGCGAGGGAAAGACCTACCAGGCCGAGTTCAGCGACATCAGCGGGCTCAAGGAAGGCGACTTCGTCCGGATCGCCGGTGTCGAGGTCGGCCAGGTCAAGGGCATGTCGATCAACCGTGGGGCCGTCGTCCTCGTCGACTTCGACACCGACGACTCGGTGGTTCTCACCGAGGGCAGCAGGGCCGTGATCCGCTACGACAACCTCATCGGCGGGCGTTTCCTGGAACTGCAGGAGGGCGCCGGGGGAGTCGCGCCGCTCAAACCCGGCCAGACCATACCGCTCAGCAGGACCGAACCCGCACTCGACCTGGATGCACTGATCGGTGGATTCCGACCGCTGTTCCGCGCGTTGGATCCGGATCAGGTGAATGCCTTGAGCGGCCAGCTGATTCAGGTGCTCCAAGGCCAGGGCGCCACGATCGGGTCGTTCCTCACCCAGACCGGCGCGCTGACCAGCACGCTGGCCGATCGCGACCAACTGATCGAAGAGGTCATCTCCAATCTCAACGCGGTGCTCGGCTCGCTAGGCGGTCAGAGCGACCAATTCGACAAGGCCGTCACCTCGCTCTCGGAGCTGGTGGGCGGGCTGGCGGCCCGCAAGACCGACCTCACCAACGCAGTGGCCTACGGCAATGCGGCTGCCGGCTCGATAGCCGACCTACTGTCGCAGGCCCGGCCGCCGCTGCAGAACGTGGTTCACCAAACCGACAGGGCCGCTGGGATCGTCGTGGCCGACCACGACTACGTGGACAACATCATCAACACCCTCCCGGACAAGTACCAGACCTTGGCCAGGCAAGGGATGTACGGCGACTTCTTCAGTTTCTATCTGTGCGATCTGGTGCTCAAACTGAACGGAAAGGGTGGTCAGCCCGTGTATGTGAAGGTCGCGGGACAAACCACGGGTCGGTGCGCACCGAAATGAAGTCCTTCGCCGAACGCAACCCCATCACCATCGGCCTCGTCGGCGTGGCGCTGACGGCGGGCGTCACGCTCGCCGCGCTCAACTACGACAAACTGCCGATCGTCAACACCGCCGAGACCTACTCGGCCTACTTCGCCGACGCCGGCGGTCTGTACTCGGGCGCCAGCGTGCGCGTCTCCGGCTTCGCGGTGGGCAAGGTGTCCAGCATCGCGTTGGACGGGCCGCGGGTGCTGGTGAAATTCACCATCGACAGCGACGTGCACCTCGGAGCGCAGACCGAGGCGGCGATCAAGGCGAAGAGCCTGCTGGGTACCAAGGTCATCGACATCAGGCCGCGTGGTGACGGTGATCTGTCGGGCACGATCCCACTTGAGCGCACGACGTCGCCCTATCAGCTGCCCGACGCCCTCGGCGACTTGGCGAGCACCATCAGCGGACTCGACACCGGCAAGCTGTCGGACGCGCTGAGCACCGTGGCGCAGACCTTCTCCGACACCCCACCGGATCTCAAGGTCGCCGTGGACGGGGTTTCCCGGTTGGCCGAGACCGTCAACCGACGAGACGCCCAGCTGCGCAACCTGCTGGGAAACGCCAACAAGGTCACGACGGTCCTCGCCAAGCGCAGCGACCAAGTGGTCAGCCTGGTCGCCGACACCAACGCACTGTTGGCAGAGTTGAGAACTCAAAGCGACGCGCTGGACCACATCTCGGTGAACATCTCCAGCTTCGCCAAGCAACTGCGTGGTTTCATCGCCGACAACCGCCAGCAGCTGCGCCCGGCGCTGGACAAGCTCAACGGTGCGTTGGCCATCATCGACAACCGCAAGGAGCGGGTGCAGCAGGCGGTCAAACTACTGAACGCGTATGCCATGTCGCTCGGCGAATCGGTGTCGTCGGGACCCTTCTTCAAGGCTTACGTGGCCAACCTCTTCCCGGGGCAGTTCGTGCAGCCGTTCGTCGACGCCGCGTTCTCCGACCTCGGCCTCGACCCCAGCGTGCTGTTGCCGTCACAGCGCACCGACCCGCAGACCGGCCAGCCTGGGACCCCCGCTCTGCCAGTGCCGTACCCGCGCACCGGCCAGGGCGGAGAGCCGAACTTGACCCTGCCCGATGCGATCACCGGCAAGCCGGGTGATCCCCGTTACCCCTACCGCGAGCCGCTTCCGACGCCGCCGCCAGGAGGTCCACCACCGGGACCTCCCGCGCAGGCCCCGCCGGAGTTGCAATACACCCCGGAGCCCACCCCGTCGCCGGTGTTCGTGCCGGCACCGAATGAACCGCCATCAGCAACTGAGCCGACAGGAGGGGGGCAATGAGACGCGGACGGGCCAGAACCGGTTTGGCCATCGCCCTCGCGATCATGGTGGTCGCGGGGCTGGTCGTAGCCGTGCGGGCCAGCGGGACGATCGCGCAGCACGCGGTGACCGCCTACTTCCTGAACAGCAACGGACTCTTCGCCGGCGACGACGTGCTCATCCTCGGCGTACCCGTGGGCAAGGTCGACAAGATCGAACCGCAGGGCGAACGGGTGAAGATCACGTTGTCTGTCGACGACCAATACAAGGTGCCCGCCGATGCCAGAGCCGCGATCCTGTCGCCGCAGCTGGTGACCGGACGGGTCATCCAGCTGACGCCTGCCTATGACGGCGGCCCGGTGATGCAGGACGGCGCCGTGATCCCCGAGGACCGCACCGCGGTTCCGGTGAGCTGGGACGACTTCCGCGTTCAGCTCGAAAAACTCACCAAGACGCTGCAGCCGACCGAGCCGGGGGGCGTCAGCTCGCTGGGCGCGTTCATCAACACCGCCGCCGACAACCTACGCGGCCAGGGCGCCAACATCCGTGACTCCCTGATCAAGCTGTCGCAGACCTTCTCGGCCCTCGGCGACCACAGCGACGACGTGTTCTCCACCCTGCGCAACCTGTCCACGCTGGTGTCGGCGCTGCACGACAGCACCGACCTGCTCAGGCAGCTCAACCAAAATCTGGCGGCGGCGACCGGGCTCGTCGCCGACGATCCGAAGGAGGTCGGACAGGCGGTCGCGGACCTCTATGCCGTGGCGGGCGACGTGCGTAGCTTCGTGGTCGAGAATCGTGACGCCATCGGTACCACGTCGGACACCCTGGCCTCCATCTCCACGGCGCTGGTCGGCAGCCTCGACGACATCAAGCAGACGCTGCACGTCGCCCCGACGACCCTGGCGAACTTCAATGCCATCTACGAACCCGCCAACGGATCGCTGACGGGCGCGCTGGCGATCAACAACTTCGCCGACCCGGTGGGCTTCATCTGCGGTGCCGTCGAGGCGGCCTCGCGCCTGGGCGCCGAGCAGTCGGCGAAGCTCTGCACGCAGTACCTCGCCCCGATCATGAAGAATCGGCAGTTCAACTTCCCACCGCTGGGCGAGAACCTCTTCGTGGGTGCACAGGCCCGACCGAACGAAGTCACCTACAGCGAGGACTGGCTGCGTCCGGACTACATACCGCCCGCTGCAGCCGCGCCCAACCCCGAACTGCCGTCGGCAGAAGTGCCTGCGCCGGCCGGCGCACCCATGGCCGCGGAGGCACTCCCGTCCGAACCAGGCGTCGCGACGGAGCCACCCCAAGGCGCTTCGACCGACCCGGCCGCCGGACTACCCGGGCTCATGGTTCCTCCGGGAGGTGGATGATGTCGCTTTCCGCATGGCGCCGCATCGCGGCGAGCACGCTGGTCGTGTTGGTGGCCGCCGCACTGTCGAGTTGCGGTTGGCGCGGGCTGAACTCGCTGCCGCTGCCCGGTTCCGAGGGCCGGGGACCGGGCTCCCAGGTGATCCAGGTGCAGCTGCCGAACGTCACAAACCTGCAGCCGAACTCACGGGTCCGGGTCGCCGACGTCAACGTCGGCACCGTCACCAAGATCGAGCGGCAGGGCTGGCATGCCCTGGTGACCATGCGGATCAACGGCGACGTCCACCTTCCCGCCAACGCTACGGCCACGATCGGACAGACCAGCCTGCTGGGATCGCTGCACGTCGAGCTCGCCCCGCCGAAAGGCGCAGCGCCGCACGGCATCCTGCGCGACGGGTCCACGGTTCCGCTGTCGAGCGCCGCCGCCTACCCGAGCACTGAACAGACGTTGGGCGCGATTTCGCTGCTGCTCAACGGGGGTGGGCTCGGTCAGTTGCAGGACATCACCAAGGCGTTGAGCACCGCCTTCCGTGGCCGCGAACAGGACCTTCACAGCCTGATCCAACAACTCGACACGTTCATCGCCGACGTCAACGGTCAAACCGACGACATCATCGCGGCCACCGACAGTCTCAACGAACTTGCCGGCAAGTTCGCCGACCAGTCGCAGGTCGTCGACAAGGCGTTGCGCACCATTCCAGACGCGCTCGCCGTGCTCAATCAGCAACGGGACAACCTCGCCGAAGCGCTCGATCAGTTCGGCAAGTTCAGCGCGCTGGCCGCCGACTCGGTCAACCAGACCAAGGACGCTTTGGTGAAGGAGTTGAACGACATCGGGCCAGTCATCGAATCACTTGCCAACGCTGGACCCAATCTGACCCGGTCGCTCAGCATGCTCACCACCTTCCCGTTCCCCAACGAAACGTTGCAGAACTGGATGCGCGGGGACTACGCCAACATGACAGCCATCGTCGACCTCACCCTGAGCCGCATCGACGCGGGGATCTTCACCGGCACCCGGTGGGAGGGCGATCTCACCGAGCTCGAAATGCAGTGGGGCCGCACCATCGGCCAGTTCCCCAGCCCGTACACGGCAGGTAACCCGCTGGTCGCTCCGTACCGATGGGACCAGGGGCCCTAACGATGCACCTGCATAGACGCATCAAGATTCAGCTGGCCATCTTCGCCGTAGTGGCACTGTTCTTCGGCGCCGTCATGGTGTTCGGCTACATGGATCTGCCTGCCAAGTTCTTCGGCATCTCCCGATACACCGTGACGCTGCAATTGCGGCAAGCCGGCGGTCTGTACCCGACCGGAAACGTGACCTACCGCGGCACCGAGATCGGGAGGGTCGAGTCCGTGCGGCTAACCCCCACCGGCGGCGTGGAAGCCGTGCTGTCCCTGAACTCCGGGATCGACATCCCGTCGGACCTGAAGGCCGAAGTCCACAGTCAGTCGGCGATCGGTGAGCAGTACGTCGAGCTGCTGCCGCACAACGACAGTGCCACGCCGTTGAAGGACGGTGACGTGATCGCGGCGAAGGACACGTTCGTACCGCCCGACATCAACAGCCTGCTCGGCGCGGCCAACACCGGCTTGGAGGCGATTCCGCAAGACAACCTGAAGACCGCCATCGAGGAGGCCTACACCGCCGTCGGCGGGCTTGGTCCCGAGATCTCCCGTGTGGTCAAGGGTTCGACGGCGTTGGCGATCGACGCCCGCAAGAACCTGGATTCGCTGACCACGCTGATCGATCAGTGGCAGCCGGTCGTCGGCTCGCAGATCGATACCTCTGACTCGATCCAAGCCTGGGCGTCCCACCTGGCCACCGTGACGAGTCAACTACAAACCGAAGATCGATCCGTCGCCGGCTTCATCGACGACGGCGGGCCGGCCGCAGCCGAGGTACGTCAGCTCTTCGAGCGGCTCCAACCGACACTGCCGATCGTGTTGGCGAACCTGGTCAGCATCGGTGAGGTGGCCGTCACCTATCAGCCCAGCATTGAGCAGCTGCTCGTTCTCCTCCCGCAGGGTGTGGCGTCGCTTCAGGGCATCGCCGCCGCCAACGTGGACACGAAACAGGACTACAAGGGTGCCTACCTGAGCTTCAATCTGAACCTCAACCTGCCGCCGGTGTGCTCCACCGGGTTCCTGCCGGCCCAACAGCGGCGGGCCCCCAACTTCGAGGACTATCCCAATCGTGCGCCCGGCGACTTGTACTGCCGAACCCCGCAGGATTCACCGTTCAACGTGCGCGGTGCCCGCAACCTGCCGTGCGAGACCATTCCGGGCAAGCGGGCACCGACGGTGAAGTTGTGCGAGAGCGACGAGAACTTCGTGCCGCTCAACGACGGATACAACTGGAAGGTCGACCCGAACGCCACGCTGTCCGGCCAGGGCATTCCGGATCTAGCGCCCGGCGCGTCGCCAGCACCCGCGGCCGCGCCGGGGGTGCCGGCACCGGACCCGGCGGCCGCGCCAAGCGACCCGCCGCCGCCCCCGATCGCCGTCGCCCACTACGACCCCGCCACGGGGAGCTACGTCGGACCCGACGGGCACGTCTACACCCAGACCGACCTGGCCCAGACCGCACCGAACGAGCGGACATGGCAATCGATGTTGACGCCTCCGAACGCCAACTGACCGTGTCGCCGGTCACCGGTCGCGACGAGGCACCTGCGCACCGCGGCTCGGGCCTTCGAGCCGCGGTGGCCACGGTGCCGGGGGAGGCGTCGGTGTCGGCGAGCGAAAACCGGTCCGTTGTCCTGGTTTTCGTGGACCAAACGATCACGGTGGCCGGCGGCGCACCCTCCAACACTGCCTCCACCGTCAAGGTCTCGCTGGACAAGATCGGTGATCAATGGCTGGTTTCCGGGATTCGATCCGGTGTGATGAGCGTGATCGGCAAGGCCGCGTCGTCGATGTCGGTCGCTGGCGTGCTCACCGTCGCAGCGCTGGCCGCGCCGATCGCGCACGCCGACAACAAACGGCTCAACGACGGCGTCGTCACCAACGTGTACACCGTTCAGCACCAAGCCGGGTGCACCAACGACGTCAAGATCGACCCACAGCTCAGGCTCGCTGCGCAGTGGCACGCCGTGGACGTGTTGAACAACCGCAACCTCGATGGCGACGTCGGCTCCGACGGCTCGACACCCCAAAATCGCTCGGCTGCTGCTGGATTCGACGGCCAGGTGGCAGAGACCGTGGCGATCAACCCCGGTTTGGCCATCAACGGTGTCGAGATCCTCAACCAGTGGTACTACCGGCCGGACTATCGGGAGATCATGCAGGACTGCACCTACACGGCCATTGGCGTGTGGTCGGAGAACAGCCTGGACCGCTCCGTCGTGGTCGCTGTGTACGGGCGGCCACCGACGTGATCGAATCCGTGCTCGGTGCCTGCCGTCAGGTTGGTCGCTGTCTCGTCGCGTCGCAATTTCGCACTCTGCGCCACGCGTCAGAGATCGAGATACTTGGCGATGTCGTCGTAGTTCGCCTGCCACAGCGTCCCGCCCTGTTTGGAAGCGTTGTGGAACGACCGGAATCCGAGAATGTTCTGAATCTTCGGAGGCAAGGTCTTGACGAGCTCCAACGGAACTAGGAAGGCATGAGCTTCCTCGCTGGTCAACCAGCCGATCGTGAAGGACCACGCCATGGCTCGGCGATAGGTGTCGGCCGTATTGTTCGCCCCGCCACCGTGGGCGACCTTGCCGTCGATCAGCAGCACGTCACCGGCATTGAGTAGGGCGGGGTATGTCTCCTCGGGCGTGCCGCGATTCTCGTAGTCATGCCAGTGGCTGCTACCGGGGATCACGCGGGTCGCGCCATTCTCCTCGGTGAAATCAGTTAGGGCAGTGAGGAAGTTGATCGTGACGTTGTAGCCGTTGGGTCCGAGTTCCCGGAAGATGGGCCAGTTCTCAAGGTCGCGGTGCAGCGGTTGGGGTTTGCTTCCCGGGCCGATCTCAATTACTTGGGCAGCCGTCATCTGATAGCTGTCAGCAATGGGAAGCAGGAGCGCGTCAGCGATGGCGAGCACGCGGGGATCCTGGATCATCTCCTGGCGGAAGGTCGGAGAGTGCGTGACGACGTTTGTCAGCCGTTTGGTGTTGGCACCGTGAAATCCCTCGAAGAGATCTACCTTGTCGGGCGAACCGGCTTCAAGCTCGTTGAGAAAGGGGTCGATTTCGTGGTTGAACCGCCGCACCTGATCGGCCGAGAAGAAGCTGGTGAGGATGACTCCACCATCTTGCTCAATGATCGCCTTGATCTGAGCCGGGCTGGTGTCAGCCGGGACTCGCTGGAGAACGGCGTCCAGTATCGATGTGTCGGGGATCTTCGTCTCGGTCATGTGAACTCCGTGGTGGGTGCTGGTACTGGACAGTGCGGCGAAAGGACGTTGGCAAAGCGGAATTACGAGATCTCCTGGCGGCCGATCCGGGCGTAGATGCGTGGCCGCTGCTTTCTGAGCAGCAGCGCGTAACCGACGCCCAGGAGCAGTGCGGCCACGAAGACTGCGATCAATAGGTCTGCGGCAGTTTGTGACCCGCCGACCAGGAAGGCGGCGTTCTTCGTGGCAAGGACGAGGGCGACGGCGAAGCCGAGTCCGCCTAGAAGCGGAGCTACGGTCGTCTTCCATTGGCTTACACCATGATTCGGGTGTCTCTGAAAGTACAGCGGAATCGAGACACTGGTGAGCAGGAGCAGGATGATCAGCGCGTAAAGGGCGATTCCTGCCAGTTTGGCGTAGAGCGCATTTCCGTCTGCGCCGATGAGCAGTACGGCGATCAGGAAGACGACGGCGATGCCGCTGGTTGCCAGTGAAGCGATATGGGGTGAGCCGTGTGTCCCGTGCACACTGGCGAGCCTGCGCGGGAACACGTGGTCGCGGCCCATCGAGAATAGGTAGCGGGCAATGATGTTGTGCATGGCCAGAACCGCGGCGAAGATGCTGGTGCACAGCAACACCTTGGTGATATCGAGAGCTATCTTGCCGAGGTAGTGGTCGATCGATGCCATGACGGAACCGACCGGATCAGCCGCCGTCGCCTCGACTACCGTGCTGGCGCCGATGCCGATGATGATCGCGAACGTGGTCACCGAGTAGAGGATGGCTACCACGGCTATGACGATGTATGTTGCACGGGGAACGGTCTTCTCGGGGTCTCGTGCCTCTTCCCGGAAGATGGCCGTGGCCTCGAATCCCGAGAACATGCCGATGCAGTAGAGCACGGCGAGCCCGATGGAGCCGCCGAGAATGTAATGAAGCTGCACTGGCGCGGAGGTGTAACCCTCGTTGCCTCCCTGCGCAAAGACGACGGCGTTGTAGACGACGATGACGACGACTTCGAGACACATTGCAACCGTCAAGATCCTTGCGGAGAGCGTGATCCTGAAGAACCCGAGAACTCCGACCACGGCGATGAGGATCAGGTTGTAGATCCACCAGTCCAGGGCGGGCCCGTGAAAGATGTCTTGGACCACGCCACTGAGTGCCGATGCACCATAGATGAAGGACGACACGTAGAGAAAGACGTAGGAGATCAGCGCTAGGAATGCTGCGCCGAGGCCGAGTGGTCGTCCGAGTCCGGCGGTGACATAGGCATAGAAGGCGCCGGGGTTGGGAAGGTGCCTGCTCATGGTTGTGAAACCGACGGCAAACACGAGTACGACCAAACCTGCTGCGAGGAAGGTCAGGGGGGCGCCGAGGCCGTTGGCGTAGCCGATGATGACGGTGAGGTAGCCGGCGAAGACCGACAGTGGTGCGTTGAAGGCCAGAACGGTGAAGACGATGTCGAAGGTCGTCATCGACCCCGTCAAACCGCCAGAGTCGGTGCCAGCGGATTGTTCGGCAGCCGTAGCGTCCGCTCGTACCTGTGGTGTGGATGTCATGGCAGTGTCCTTGGGTGAAAGGTGGGTGGGTTCACCGTTAGTTGCCGGCTCGGGAGGTCAGTATTTGAGCGGATAGTGCGTCCTGACCGTGCCCGGCAGCGTGGGCTCGCTCCAGGTTGTCAACGGCTGCGCCGAGAAGGTGGGCACGTTCTCCGTCCCGGACCATGGCCTCTTTGATGGTCCGCAGCGCCACCAGATAGGTCTCGAGGGTTGCCTGGTCGGTGGTGTGGGAATGGGCTTGGACGTCATCGAGGGCGACATGGAGTTCTTGTGACAGCAGACCGAGCCAGTAAGGCAGTGTTCGCTTGATCTCGTTGAGATCGACTCCGGCGGAGCGGGCGTACGACAGTCCCTCAAGGAAAGCCCCAATGGACACCGTGTGGAAGGTGGCCGTCATTGCAGCGTCGATCACGTTCGCGGCCGAAGGCTCTGTTCCGACGTAGGTCGCGTCACCGGCCAAGGCTGTCAGCAGAGACTCGTACCGGATCCAGGCCGGGCGGCTACCTGCGTAGTAGAACAGCGTGGACGGTTTTCCGATCTCACTGGGGTAGGCCGCGATGATCCCGTCCAGATAGTTGCCGCCCTGCTCGGTCACCCATGAGTCGAAAGCGTGCGCGTCGGCTGCCGAGCCCGTGACGAGATTGACGATCGTCTTGCCGCGCAAGGCATCTACCGCATCGCCGAGCACTTCGCGGGCGGCGGTGTAGTTCAACACCATCAGGATGATGACGTCACTGTCACGGACGGCATCGGCAACGGTGTCAGCTGTCAGCGCTCCGAGTTCGCGTAACGGTTCGCACCGGCTGGGCGTGCGATTCCATACCGAGAGCGGGTAGTGGCTGTTCAGCAGAGTGCGTGCGACGGCGCTGCCCATCAGACCGGTTCCGATCACCGCGACGTGCGGGATCGGATCCGGCGTGCTGTCGCCGGGCGTATCCGCATAGGTCATGGGTTGCTCTTTCGTGTTCGGTGTTAAGGGTGGCCCCGTCGATCGGGGAGCCGTTGTGCGAAGGCAGTCATGGAGCGATGAGGCTGTAGCGGCCGATCAACTGACTTGATCATTTGAACGGGTCGGGACAAGTGTGGCGCTGATGAGGTGTGACGTCAAGCACGAAACGAAGTTTTTACATGCAGGAAGCGCTCGCGGCGCACATCTCCCGCGGCCCTTGGGGGCATGTGTGACGCTCAAACTTCGAGGTATCTCCGCTAAACTGTCCTAGTCACATGACTCAGACAGAATGAGGGAACTTCGATGGCGCGGGTGCCCGCAGAGCAGCGACGGCTGGACTTCATCGACGCGGCGGTGCGCGTGATCGCCGAGCAGGGAATTGATGGAGCAACGACGCGCAAGATCGCCGAGGCGGCAGAGGCTCCGCTGGCCACGTTGCACTACTGCTTTCACACGAAGGAGCAGTTGTTCTTCGCGGTGTTCGAGCACATGTCCGCCGACATCCTCGAAGGGCAAGCCGAGGCCATCAAGGGCTACGGCGATCTGGCTGTCACGGCTGCCCGCATCGTGCGGGCGACGATGGAGTGGTCCACGCACCATCCCAACTACACCCGTGTTCAGTTCGATCTGTTGCTGTGGGGTCTGCGGCGGGACAGCAAGGACGGGGAGTGGGCATCGCGGGTGTATGGCCACTTCATCCAGGCGTACACGCAGTTCCTGGCGGCCTCGGTAGGGCCCAACGACGACCCGTCCCTGGTAGAGCCGCTGGCTCGGGTTTTGCTGAGTATCATCGACGGCCTTTCGTTGCAATGGGTGAGTAACCCCGACGAAGCGCGGCTACAGGGAGACGTCGACCTCGCGTGCGCCATGATCTCGACGTATGTGAGTGCGTCGCGAGGGGCCGCGCAATCGGTCGCCGCGCAGGTGCGCGCCGCAGCAAACTAGCTTCTGCGCTCTGAGCATCCGGGTTGACAGGGAAGCGAGCGAGCGTGATGATCTTTCTGATCATTTGGTCAAGTCGCCCGACCAAGTATTGGATTTCGGCCCGGGTCGTGACCTCCCCTTCCGCTTGGAGTCATACTCATGCGCCCAGTCAGAGCAGTCATTTACGGAGCCGGCACGATGGGCTTGCTCGCGACTCGATTGCTCACCGAAAAGGGTGTTCAGATCGTCGGCGCGATTGCGCGTAGCGAGGCCAAACAGGGCGTCGACCTGGGGACGATGGCCGGTCTGGCTCCCTTGGGGGTCCAGGTGGATACCGACGCCGCGCGAGTTCTCGGTGGTGTTCGGCCCGACGTGGTCATGCTCGCCACTGCAAGTTTCATGCCGGAGATCTACGACCAGCTCACCCTGTGCATCGATGCCGGCGCGAATGTCCTGACGATCTCCGAAGAAGCCTTCTACCCATGGAATACGTCTCCGGATCTTGCGTCGCAGCTCGATAGGCTCGCCAAGGCTCGAGGTGTGACCATCACTGGTGGAGGCCATCAGGACTCGTTCTGGATCCATCAGGTGAGCGCCCTTCTGGGGGCGGCACACCGCATCGATTCCGTGCGTGGGGCAGCGACATGGAACGCCGATGAATACGGGGCCGACGTCGTCGCCTCCAAACACGTCGGCGAGACGCTGGACGAATTCGAACGCTCCATCGGCATGGGAAATGCGCCACCGACGTACGGCCGCAACGTCCTCGGCGCATTGGCGCAGGCTAGCTCGCTGACTCCGGTGACCTGGGAGGCGACAGTTCGGCCCGTGATCGTCGACCACGACCGGCCGTCGCGGGCATTGGGGCGCACCCTGACCGCGGGCACGGTCATCGGCTACGCCGACGTCGACACGATGCGTACCGCCGAGGGGCCGGTTTTCACCTTCGAGATGGCCGGCTACGTCTTCGGTGCGGACGAGTCCGACAAGAACGAGTGGCATGTCTACGGCGAACCGGATCTGCATCTGCACAATGGCGTGGTTCCCAGCTACACCACAACGTGCACGCAGTGGGTCAATCGGCTGCCCGACGTGATCAACGCCAGGCCGGGGGTCGTCACGGTGGATGAGATGCCTCCGTTGGCTTACCGTGCACTTCCCCTGCATCGGTATGTCCGCGACGGCATGCTCTCCTGAGTTTCACACTCGCCCAACATTCTTGGGAGCACTGCGCGGCCACGCCCACCGCGGGGCGATGATGCTGCTCGCGGCGCTGGGACCGAACGGCACGCGTCGGGCTGAGTCCTTGGACGATCGCGAGTGTGGGGCAGCGACGGCCCGGCATGGTGAAAAGTCCGCGCTAGCGATTGACATCCCGGGACGCGACCCTCATTCTGATCATATGATCCAGTCAAACGCTCAGAGCTTGTTGATTGGGCTCGCGAGGCCGTCCGGCTGGAACCACTAGGAGGAGACGATCGCCATGACCGAAGTAGACCAGTCCGGCGTCGGTGTCGTCATCGAAGACGACGCCACGCCATTCGTGCGCGCGGTTGCGCGATCCATCCGGTCCGCGCTACGGCAGGGCGCCCCGGCACCGGTCGACGCGTCCAGCGGCGGACAGGTCGTGGTGATATCGGCCAAGGATGACCCGCAGGCGGCGACATGCATTCTGGTAAAAGGTCGTATCGACATCGGTCATGGCGCCGCGCCGGATGCGGCAGCCACAGCGGTGGTCGACAGCTACGACCTCGCGGTCGATTTTGATGCGTCCACGGGCGACGAGCAACTGATCAATATCATTGCTGGACTGTTGAATTCATCGCCCCTGATGGACTGGAAGACCGCCGCGCACGAGTTCTGGTCGCGTGCGGCTGACTCCCCAGGAATGCCCCAGGAATTGGTCGTCGAATGCGCCACGAGCCATGAGCGGCT
>Ga0193743_1001512_pt1 | contig 17270 bp, 20 predicted proteins | sample L2c2metaG_FD_143038 | JGI IMG/M metagenome (GOLD analysis project Ga0193743, IMG submission 143038) | Soil microbial communities from a riparian zone of the East river system, Colorado, United States - L2c2 | ecosystem: Environmental > Terrestrial > Soil > Riparian zone | place: USA: East River...
CTACGTGTGTAAGAGGATGTTGTTCGGCTTCAGGAGATGGTGTCCGTGAGGGATTTAGCATAGCATTAAGATTGACTTGACGGACAGTCAAGGGTTTGTCCTAGAATTGAGGATTAAGCTTTGAGTTTAAACGGACAAAACAACAAGACACGGACTCGCTTATTTGACTTGGTCTGTTTAGCCTTAGTCCTCGGTATCGTTGAGTGCAACCTTTCTTGTTCCTCTATAGAGCAGCGTTAGTCCTTTGCGGTCGTAATACAAACAAGTCCCGCACCTCCATAAATATTCTTCTCAGAATCATAGATGGCCGGATCTTTCTTCCTGATCCTGGCTAACGTCCTCAGGATAGCAGCATCCACTACAGGCGTTAGCTCTTCACCGTTTTCATCCTCCGACTCGGCAGATTCAGAATCGGTTGAAAACTCGGAGTCTGACGTATCAGGATCATAATCCGACCCATATTTCGCTTTTACTAAAAGACAACAGAATTTTTATGAGAACGAGGGGCGGGTGTTAAACAACATAAAAATACTTGCGTCTTTCCAATTCCTCCCGTTCCTTTCTGTATTCAAATGCTTTGGCATAGTGCTCGTTTATTGTGAGCTGAGATTTTGAGCCACCTGCTGCATCTTCACCATCTGAAAATAGATTATTCATCGTCGAGGCTCGCAATGCGCAGTCACAACTCAGAGAAAAATACTTGCGCGATCACGTGCCGGAGACATCTTTTGCCGCTTCGGCCGCAACTTGTTGGTTCCAAGCTTGTCATTCTCTGCGCAGCATCTGCACGAATGCGAATAAATAGCTAGAACAAGGGGTGGGATAAGCCTTTATTCTCAACTACCATCATCGACATGATCATCCTTGAACCATCTGATAACCAGAATGAGCGTTCTCCCCTCACAAAAGGTGTTGAAACAACAACACCTTCCGCAGCACTAGCGACAGCACCTCCTCCCTACGCTCCGACTGTCACACCAAATCCTATACCATCTTATCAAACTGTACCACAACACTCACTGGCACATCATGTCATCATTCCTCGTCGGCGGTCGCCTTTTCGACGGTTACTTGTCGCCTTTGCAATAGCTTGTCTAGTCCTATTGCTATGGGGTACTTTCTTGGATAGCCTCAACGAGGTCTTCAAACGTTTTTCTTCTGATGGATTTAGACACGGTTACGGATATAAGCTCGTCCGTTTGCGATATATATATTTTATGCTCCTGGACTGATCTGATTCCTTTTCAGGGACGGATCCAAGCTACCTCTCATGATCCAGATCGCGTTTTACCAATTCAATATCCTCCCATTCAACCTCCCCAAATGACGCGATCGTCGGCCCCTCTTTCTTAATTCGCATCTGCATCAATTATACCAATATTATAGTATCATATGCTCCATTTATTACCTTCTCATCAATCTCTCTTACAAGTCTGTAAACCTTTCATTCTCCCTGTTGTTTACCGACGCTAATTCTTGGTTACACAGATGATCCTAGCTGTTATGAGAAAAAGGCGCACACCGTGACGCTATTACCAGGAACGGTGCGTGATGGCGGAGGAGTCGCTCTAGTCACCCCCTGTCATGTTGGAGTCGTTGGATTATAAATACATGATCTGATCTTCCATCCCACGCTTGTGTGATGATGATAACCACCTTCCAACCACTCTCTATAACTCGGGACCTTCTTCCTAACCTTGAAGCCATGCCCCCTTCCATACTTAGATGTTTCAAAGGTAGGAAGTCTCTTTTTTGGATGTGCATGGTGTTTTGGCCATGATACAGATGAAAGCTAGATAACATGAGATCACTTCATTCGCTGCCAACTACATATATCCCAAACCTGCTATGTTTCCCCCCCCTGCGCTGAAAACCGATGCCAGAAACGTCATCGATAGTTAGAGATGTCGATTATTTCCTGGAACCCTATCTTTATTCGCGTATGCCCCAACACTTCACCCATTTATAATGCCTTGAAGACTTGATGTGTAATATGTTTGTCGTAGGCAAGAGGACACACATCTTCCAGATTCCCAAAACATTATTTCATGCAGATCAGTATATTTCTCAACCGCGTTATCACTACCACCCAACGAGGACGGAGTTGAGGGCCTCATTGAAAAAAAGACGGCCGTTGATACTACCATCAAAGATGACTTCAAAGCCTTTTTGAAAGTTATTGATTCCCTTGTACGTGAAAAATCTCCCGTCATTATCCATAAAATTTGACTTCAGTCTAACAACCTCACCGCCAACATTCAATTTCTTCCAGAAAATTTGTCATATAAAATTTCGGACATCATCCTGGAACGAGTGGATATCCACTCTGAAGCTGTCGACTATGTGGGGGTTACAGCGTTTTCGGGATCTCGCCGTAAGGCATATGATCACTAAAAGCTAGACGCGGGTCGATATGATTTTACTCGGCTCCAAATATCGTGTCCCGCAGTGGTTTATCACTGGCTGCATAAAGTTGATCAATAGTACCTCGAGGGCAAACGGAAGAAGAAGGCGAGCGATCAGGAGTGCGTGCGGATTTATGGGATCCGTGAACGGTCATCATTTTCAACACAACGCAACGAATAATATCCAATCTCTTGGTCTGACGAATGGCAAGCCCACACCATAGTTTGACTGTCAGCGCGCTGTGCAGGAAGCAATTTCCCCACACAAGATATTTGACTAGAGATCTCAGTAAATTTATATTTTCAAATTGTCCAACCTCTCCCACGTACCCACAGCCATTTTGAAAAAATAAAATAAAATAAAATCTTGTCTGTTCGTGAATAAGATAATTTCAGAAAATCATCAAAACCAAAAAAATGAGCTCGTAATGGAAAAAAGGGATGATATGGGTAAAGGTACCTCACCCTTGTACACTCATTATTGTAATATAAGTGATTGAGTAGGACCAGAGTGGCTTGAAATCTTTGAGGCTACGATCCCGCGGATGCTCTCGTGCTGCCAGTTACATGTTGATTCGTGAGTCTGGCTTTCGAATTCACAAATCCATCATCCCCATTTACTGACGATATTATTCAGAAGAGAACACCATACTTAAGAACCATTGCGAGGAGTGCATAGCAGTAATGACAAAGATGTGAATGGCGTAGAAGACATATCTTTGTGGGGGCAATAAGGCAGCTTGAGACTTGAGTTGCTTCAGTCAAACAAACCAAAAACAACCACTAGAGAGAGGATCCAAGCCTAAAAATCCAGGACGGGCCAAGTTAACTCGTTTCGTTGACGGCACAGCTCGACACGCTTTGCAATGGGAAAAAAATAAAATTAGGAAGTATAATGGCGGTGTAGATGTATAGGAAATGCCAGAGCGATTTGTTGAACCAGATAGGTCATAATCCATAACTGTTAGATTGAGTAGATCAATAGATGATCCCCCCCTCCAACGAGAAAGAAATAAAATCCAATACCACAACCGGCAAGTGGGAGTATGCCAACATTGTTGGTAATGTTAATACCACTCTGACGGCCGTTGACAACAACATCAACGTGAGCTAGATATCTCCTTTTCCACTACCAAGTTCATTAGAGCGTTATGCCAACAGTTCAAAAAAACAAAGTCATTCATACGTACATTTCTCCAAGTCTTGTTTATCCCACTGGCTAATTTCAGGCTCTCCATCCGATGCCCGACCTTTCCTACCACGAAATACATTTATCCAACTAATCTCCTCCTTCTGACTTCCTGTCTCTCTTCCCTCATGCCCAGTATCCACAGGCCGGACAAGCTTCTTAAGTCTTTCCAGCTCTTCACTGGACAACGGTTTGTCGGATTGCAACTGCTCTTTGATTGACTCTAGCACTGATATTTGTGCCTGGATTCTGGATCGCTCGTCTTCGACGGTTCTACGGTGGCTGATTAGGTTGATGGAAATGGAGGTCAAGGCTATGGCAAAGAAGGCGTGAGGGAAATAACGATTGGAGAACAGTGACATGGCTTTCTCAAAGCTTCAAGCGTTCAGAATTTTAGGCCCGTTTGTGCGGGCCCAAATCACTGTAAATAGAAAAAAGTTATTTTTGTGAGGCACAGCAGGTCTGAGGCCCTCCCAGTATCGCAACCGTAGCTATCGTACTAGGGAGTAAGTAAGGAGTAACGCTAATAAATCTCCGAAAAGTGGAATCCGGTAATCACGTGTTGTCAACGGCTTTCGAATCAACGCATGTTGCTCTTGTTCTCAAGTTTTTCACCAGTCACCCTATCGCATGCCGCCTCGCAAGACTAAATTTTGGGTGCTTTCATTCATTCTCAATCTCAGCCATATTTCCAAACTTTGTCGTAAATTGTAGTTGTAATACATTAATGCATGTCAAAATTTACCATGAGGCACCAAGAGACGAAAATGAGTCGAAGAGTGAAGAAGGGCGAAGAGTGGTCGATGGCATCGGATTGAAACCTGTAAACGAAAGGCCTCGCAAGTCATCAACACTTCCTACGCCCTGAGTCGCCGTGTTACCCCCAGTCGCATCCACCTGCGCCTCACCGATTTTCCCAGATACTACACCATCTGAACTCTGCGCTGCAGAGGCCTCAGGTACGTTGGCCTTTTTTGGGGCCATTGGATTGCTGTTTCCGATTTTTTGCGTTAGGATCTTCGAAAGTCTTGGTCGGTTCAGCTGTGGAGTCGGCGGTGCCGTTTGTGCCATTGGCCTTTTTGCTAGAGGGGTCTGGGGTTGTGGTGGAGTTGTCGACTGTTGCGCCGTTAGCTAGAAGCAAAAACAAACAGAAGAAGCGTTATTAGAATTAGGAAATTTTCTAAATAATGATTTGTCACCAATCCACCTGTAGTGTCCTTGTCCTTGTCCTGGGTGGCGGAAGGTTCCGGAATCTGGAAAATTCCTCGCACAACGTCGCAGAGTTCAACACCACGAATCGTTGGAGATAGTGGACTCCTGGCACCAGAGGCAAGACGCGAAGCCCGAGCTTGCTCACGACCAGTAGCAATCATCAAGACTGTCTCCATTCCAAGATCCCGACCTTCCTCCAATGTGAGGGGGGCTTCACGTTCACAGAGAGAAGCATAACGAGGAATCAAAATGTTTCTGTCGACGTTGTTTTCGTGATAAAGCTTTATTCGTTTGGCGTCAGGAATATCCTTCTTTTCCAGTTCACGAACGGCGAAGTTTTTGACCTCAGGGAACTCCCAGCGGACAGCGAGGTTGAGAATTGTCTCCCATTCCGAGACCGTGGTGTTGTAAAGAGAATACAGTCTAGTGATACACCGTCAATGAGCATCGAGGTTGAAAAAGAGGTTGTTACGCTTACGGGTTATAAAAAACCCAGAGAAAGGTCGCGAAATTTTCAGCACTGAGATTTTCGAGAAGGATCGCATTGGAAGATTGAGTCCCCTGGGGTTGCTGCCCAGGTGATGCTGGCGTGGCTAGCTTGCCAACAAAGTAGCCAGATTCCCGCTCAAAAAAATATCGATGCACTCGGAAGTGAATGTTTTCAACCTAGGTCAAATTTTAACATGAGAAACCGATGTGCGAGTTGCGCCGAAGACTGACCAAGAAGAAGAGATCACCCCCAGAGATGTAATATCTGTCATGGGTCTGGAGGGAGCGGAACTCCTCCTCATTGTTCGGCGGGGGAGTCATGGTGAGGGGATGGTGGTTACTGAGAGCGACTCTGCTTTTTGAGTTCAAGAAACTATAGACACGTGTAGAAAACACGTTGCGATTGTTCTCGTTACAAACGGATAAATTTTGTGATGTTTACATGTTCCGATCGACATGAGGCTTTGGGTTCGCGGCGGTCCAAATGTTAAACCACGATGGTCCGCGATAAAATATGAGCTAAAATGTACGTGCATTGTTGCCTATATGTAAACACCGACTCGTTACAGGTAATAGAGGACAATGGCATGGGCGTTGACGGCAGGAGCACTCATTCAAAAAACTTCACACGCACCTCCTTGAATGCCGCGTTGGCCCATTCGACGCTCAATTTTCTATGCGAAATAATTGGCGCTCTACTATCATATATCATATCCAATCTCAATGAACCCTATGCCCGCAACCTAGGCTATATCTTTGATGTGTGTGTATCGATATGCAGCCGAGGCAGGCAAAACCTTCTTCATACCCTGGTTTGGAAGAAAGTTCAATAACTAACTTCTTCTACGCCGCGCTACGAGGAATTGAATTTGTCTTCAAGTCATCTTGACCTCAAGGTGACCATCTTTTATTAGACATTTCACGCAATCCGGCTGCGTGGCGCCACCAAGTCATCTTCAGGATTCCATCTTTCTAATCCCTTCTCAGCCAGATTTTGGGAGAAAGGCATAAGAAATAAATTCGAAACATTGGACGATGACACTCTCAATTTTTACACTGAATTACTATGCAGTATGTCCCATTGACGAGTCATCGCCATCTGATAACACCGTGACCCGGGCCCCTCTATGTCCAATGAGAATCTCCATCAACTTCGAAATCTACCAGGTCAGATACTCAAATCGCGACATTAGCAATAATACCTCCCTCTTCTTGAATGATAATAGTTTCTCTGATATGTACGTAGCCAATGATAATTTGAAATCATCGCTTGCCGGTCCTTGGTCCGCCAACACCGGCTCCTCGAGTTCCCCGTGTCTGTGGTGTCTGTGGGGTACGATGATGATTTCCGTTCGCCGTGGTACCTTTGATTGAAATTAATATAAACTCGACGACTGATAGAGATAAGGGTCACCAACGTACCTGTTCCATTTTCTTGTTGGAAGGCTAATGTTGATCCGTGGTCCAGCTCAAAAAATGACTCAATAGCACGAAAAACATCGTTGTCTTCCATGCCTTCTGGTAGTGGACTTCGGCCTTCGTAAGAAGGCAGCGCTCGGAGTCGTTCACGTGTGCTGTATACGAGATATGTAGAATCCGGGCCAAGGATCTTGGATTCATCCAGTGTCAATGGTGTGTCTCGCGCGCAGAGTTCCGCAAAAAGTGGAACCAGATGTCTTTCGTCGACCCGGTGCTGTTGGTATAGTGCCATCTTTTCGACGAGCGCCAGGTCCTTTTTCAGGTGGAGTTCGCGGACTGCTAACTCTTTTACCTCTTTAAACTCGAGTTTGTGTGCCAAATTCAAGATGGACCTCCATTGTTCAACATCTGCATCATACAACGAATATTTACTATGAATGAGACCTGTTACTGATTGCGTGCTTTTGAAAAAAAATTATGATTTTGAAACGTACGGGTTATAGAAAATCCACAACAACCTTTCAAACTCCTTTGCTGTAACACCATCGAGAACGACGGGGGAATCGGTGGTTCCCTCTCTAACTTGGCCCGGCGATGCTGGATTTAGTTTGGTATTGAAAATAGTTGAGTCCCGTGAGAAGAAATATCCATGTACGCGGAAAAGGGTATTTCCTGCCTACAAAATTGAAACGAGTTGCCAGAAGAGTCAGAACAAACCACAATTTGTCAACCATTCAACTTGAAGTCGAAGCAGCACGCACAATGACATGTAGGTCCCCCCCGGGAAGGTAATACTTTTTGTGTTGTTGGGGAATCGTGACGGTAATATCTCCGTTGTTTTGGGCAGGCATGATAACTCCGATATGAGAGGATTGTTGACAGTGGAGGAATATGTAGATTACTAGTACTAGGTTGACGTTCAAGTGAAAGCGTCAATAGTGGGGGAAGTTCTGCAAGTCTAAATGGACGTGATACTTATAAGTGGCGTCCAGGTCTATATTACCCGCTGCCCAAATCACTGGCCGTGAACGTCATCAAAATACGGAAATAGCTACACGTGCCAAATCTTCTGGATTTGAAGAGCCAAATGAAAGGTATGGGCGCTTATTTACGATCAGATCCAATTCATGACAACTGCGATAGTTTGGCTACTGCGCAAGACAAAAAAAAATAACGAAAGCCACCGATTGAACCCAAAATTTTCGTCTTTCGTTAGGAAATTGCATTGCTGGACTTTTAACGGGGTTTTGTAATTCAGAAAACGCGTGTTTGCCTCGTGTTCAATGATTTTTAGCCTTGCGGAATTAAAATTTTTGCCCTATATCCCATCTGGGCACTATCGTGTGATTCTTGGTTATCTGCATCCGCAGGAACGTTTATCAGATGGTCAGTATCCAATATTCAGATGTCTACGTAGGTCCTAGGTTGGCCAGATTATCTATCGTACTGATTGGCGCCCAGATTACAGCCCTCAGCAAATGAGTGTCTCCTCCACTACCGTTGACTCTTTGTCGACTGTTATTCTACATCGGATGTTGCGGGTCTCAGGCTCAGGCTCAAGATAGAGTATTGCACTTACTCTGGTGCAAACAAAGGCCGTAAGTCTTGAATTTTAAATACCTGCGGTGAATAGGAATTCCCTGCATAGTGACGTGGAAGCGAATACTGGCATGTTGTATACTCAATGGGATAAATTCGGATGAGCCGTAAGATAGATGTTGTTGTTGTTGTTGTTGTTGTCCAGTTGCATTTGATGTTGGTTCCCTTCGGCTGTTAGTCAACGTCAGGTCTTATCGATGCCATCCATGGAGACTTCCGGGTCGTATTTTCCCTGTCAACTGAGAAAGACCGTATGACTGAAGGGGAAAAAAAAAAAGAACAGATATATCAATACTGAGTCACATTCCTACAAATATGTTTAGCGAAAGTGTTCTCGAAGATCTTGAAGGTCGAGTGCCCTAGAATTGCGAAGACCACGTGATCAAATGAATGTTTAAAACGCGCATCCTCTGCCGTTAGCAGCTCGGCCCAAATTCCCGCTACCAATTCAACGCTGTTCCTAAAAACTCCGGTCCCAAAGCTGCCGAGGACGACGTTCCTTACTCCATGCCTTTCGAAAAGAAAGAGGATCCGAGCCATTCTTTCCTTCATCGCTATGTATATTCCACTTTCGTCTTCACTCTTTCTCTCACGTAGGTATCGTCGGACGACGCCAGCATTGACACCAGCACTTGTGACAACGTCGACTTCGACGGGTGATTGCCATTCGCCTTTGTCATCACGAATGAAGAGTACGTGAGGGGAATAAATCATAGCGTGACTATAGTAGCCTTCCTTGGGATCTTTTCTGTGAGATCTGTAGAACTTGTCAGCCGGGCTCGTGAGTAGAATGGGATACAATGTTGATGAGCGCGCAATCGATTCTTCCTATTTCAAAAATTTGAGTTAACAACTGAGCGCGTATATCCGGAAGGCGAAGAGGGTCATACCTGAGCTTGGGCTCCTCTTATGAATCCACCACCAGGATTCTTGGCTGAGCCAAAGCAGAGCACCCCGACCTTTTTCACGATATCATCTAGAGAATCCGACGGTGACTGTAGACGTTCTTTCAACTCTCGCGCGCCCGCGAGCGTCGAACACTCGGATACGGTGATGTGAACATTTAATTCTGAGTCCACCAGCGCTTGAGGAATAGACGACCACTCCGAAATATCAGAGTCAGCGGCATAATATGCAGTACTGGCTTCCAAGAGGTCGATTTTCTCCTTCAGATCATAAGAGATGCTGTCTACATCATAAGACCCATGTTCGATGACTTTGAGAGTTGATGCGGCGATATCTTTCAATGACACTTTCCCACCAACGCTTGACGATTCGGAGGATGAGGCCTTGCGGTGGGCATGTTGATTGCTCTTACTGGAGTCACCTTTTGCCATAACCTTATAGTTCCAGTTCACTATCAGACACTATCAAACGAGAGATCAAAGACCTACGATTATTTGGGATATTTGAGGTTCAAGTGATACTTCAAAAGCGTAAAGATGGCCGTGAACGTCTTTAAGTGAGAATACTGGTCAGTAGGTCCAAGAGATGGATTGAAAATACTTACTTGTAAATGTTTCACGGTTTACTGGGTGATCACTGTATGTTCAAGAAACTTGAGGTCAATACCTTTTTGACATATGACCGATATAACCCTTGGAGCATGGCAGGCGGAGTCAAGTAACTTGAAGTGAGTCATAAAGCTTGCATAAAGAGTTGCTTGCGGCTAGTGGCTGTGAGGCATTGATTGATGGACAGTCGGATGACTCGGACGAATGTCCAAAGATGACAATAAAAACCTGAATTTATCAAAATGTGTACAGTTTGGTATATTGCGAGTATGGTACAGAGGCTTTATATTGGAAGATTGACTATGACTTCAAGTTGGCAGTGTGGATCACAACATTCGTAACTGGGAGGGGAAGGCTCTAATCATGCAGAATAGAAGGAGTGTCCAAGAAAAAGCAAATAAGAGAAAGAAAGTACGAGCTGGGACGACCGCGAAAATCGCCACAGCACCAGCGCCGTGCGTGGATTTGACTGAAATGAACTTGCATAGGAATGTAGTAGTAGGTGTCGACTCGGATACTTCCCTAGCCTCGAAGACGATCAACTCCTTTTGACGAACTTCCATGTGTCCGCAATCTTCTTCCGCAACGACAGAGTTCTCCTCCGCATCTGAAAATAGAGAATTAAGCTCAAATGGTTCAGCTCATGAGGGATGAAAAACGCTACATTACCACCAAGTGTGTTTTCGTTCTCCGGCGGAATCATCACTATATCCTGCACCACTACTTGATCTCCGGAACTGGAAGCCTCACGGCTCGGTGGACCTCTACGAAGAGCCACCCTTCGCATTCTTGCCATTGGTACGTCCCTTGTGGTTCGCGTGCGATTGGGGAGTACCTTGAGAGAAATGAATTGAATCAGCATACTGTATCGCACAAATGAAAACATGATGTCACCGGACCAGTCTGAAAGTCGAATCCAAGCAACGAATAGATTGTGCGTGTGATATCGTTCTCGTCTGGCAATGAATGGTTCCTGTCCCCAGACAGAGGTCGGAAGCGTAACCTTTCGCGCGCCCGAAAGATGATCAAGGAAGTCTTAATACCCATGATCGCCGTTTCGTCGTCTGTGGGACCTTCATCTCGCATGCAAAGCTTCACATATAGTGGGACAAGGTAAGACGGGTCTATGGAATGCGCCTGGTATAGCACAATGCGATCTGCAATTGGCATTTCGAAACCTTCTAACTCGCGAATAGCAAGTTGTTTGACCTCGGGAAATTGGTATTCATGAGAAAACTTCAATATCGCGAGCCATTCAGGTTGAGTCGCGGTATAGATTCCGTATATCCTACACAATGATTTGTCCCGTCAGAGTCGAGCCTGGCAAAATTACTTGAATGAGGCTCACCGATTATAAAATACCCACAAGAATTTGGAAAAATGCTCCACAGTTACATCCTTGACTATAATTGCTGTAGTATCAGTTCCGCCCCGGGGGACTTGACCGAGTGGAACAGGTGTCGACATGATGTCACGGAATTTTTGTGATTCCCGCTGAAAAAAATAAGAGTGCACCCGGAACAGGGTGTGCGACACCTACAAGATAAATTGTTGTTAATGACGACGAATGGAACTGAAATGGGATAAGGCCACAGACGACAAAGTATAGGTCTCCGCCTTTAATGAAATATTCATCGTGATTAGTAAGTTGCCTCACATTGCTGGAACTTGATATGGACATGGTGGTAGACGACAGATGACGTAGAGTAGGAGGAACGGGAGTTTGGATAACAAATCTATTCAACCAGACGACGCGCCTTTTAAACAATTTCTGCGACCAGGAGTATTGGCTTGTATTAGCCCCGATGCATGGCAGAAACTTGATCAGGTGGGAGAACAACAGACACAGCGGCGCTTGTTAGAATAGGACGACCCGCACCAAATTTTCCCATTGGAAGTCGAGCATCCGGGTCATCGGTGAAGACTATTCAGGCAGTTGGGTTGTCTTCTATGGAATAGAACAAAAAGATCTTGTGGGACGGCATTTACACGTTTCCTTAGAAGCATTACCAAAAAGAAACGGCGTTTTGGAAAAACCTAAAATGCCTTTGTTTCCGTTCAAACTTCGTCACAAGCTCATCAATTTCCATCTTTCGATATGCCGTATTATCTGGGAAAGCAATCAGCTTTTGCCGTCTTGTGAACGTGTATAATGGAGACATGAGCCTCAACAACATGATAATATCCTTTCAAAAGAATTTAAGTAGTCAACGGAAGGCTGAAGCATATGCCTCGGGGTTGGGCAGCGTGTCCGCAATTGACACGCGAGAACCGCGACATGAGGTTTGCGTGGTAAAATATTTGGCCTTGAGGTAGGGTCTCGAGACCAGTATTCTTCAATCGATTCTCGTAGTAAACAAGGGCGCTAACGCTTGGATGGTAGATGCGTAAAAAAGTGGTGCCATAATTCTTGTATGTATTACGCCTTAAATTCCTAAGAACCATAGCTTTTTCCTAAGTGTCGAGGTGCGCAAGCTGAAGGCTAAACGTTAATCGTTAAGCGCCCATTCTCGCCTCATAGTACTACTAGACAATGGCATTTTTGACCCACGTGCTGAACAACCGAGTAGGAGATGAATCAAATGGACTATTTGAGATTCACCACCAGGCGTGAAGATGAAGAGTTTTGTTTCGATAATACTATCTAAGAGAAGCTCATAAATGGGGCTGCCTCATGTTCTCAGTGAACTCGAAGGAATTGCTATACACTTGGTTTACGTGTTATCATAGGAGCACAAAAAAAACCACCCTCACCGCCTTCGAGAGATCATGGATCCGTCAAAGCTTTCAAAAAGAAACCCCACCTTCTAAACGTTTCCTGCTAAGCATAGTACGACCCTTGGTAGATCGCATACAACCATCATATGAAGCCGTGATACCAAAATTCTGGTCATTTGCTCTGAGGTGGAAATACATCCAAGATGGATCCAAATGCGAGATGTCAACTGACAGGATCATTTCGTAGACTTGTCTTGTACTCCTTTCATATATCGGTAGGCGGCTGCGCCGCCCCCAAATCTACGGGGTGTGCTGGAGAACTGGAATTCAAGGTCACAAAGGCGAGGGAGATTTGAAGGCTGTCATAATCGTGTGTTTCTAAGGTTGAAAAATGTAGGCTAGGTTCATATCACATGGGTCTAGGCTGTGGGAGGAGAGCGAACTGACAACAGTGTCAATGCCATCGTCGGAGCCGCCCAACGCGACACCGTCGAATGAAAATGTTACTGAAAGCGACCTGAGTTCCTTAAATATGAGGATTGAAGTCATATCCTTTGGGTTTGATACACAAACTCCCAGGACATCTTGCACTTATTCCGAGAGTGGAAAGCGAATATTCGTGCATCGAGAAGCTGACTTTGTAAAGTTGATCAACCTCTTGGCGACTTTGTATATTGAAATCCCCAATTAAACAGAACTCCACCAACCCTGAATGAAGCCTAAGATAGTCGAGAAGATCTTGAGAGAATTTATCCACGGTGATTTCTCTGAGCCACGTTGAAGCAGCCCCAAGCGCAGGCCAGAGGTGGTCATATTGTGGTTCCACTGTCGAGTAGGAGATATGAATAGATGAAAAAAATTTGAGGTGGGACAAGGTAGAGTTATCGAACTTCAAAAGACAATTGAAAAAACGAAGGTGACGGAGTTGTAAGGGAGATTCCTTTGGAATGTTTTGTACGAGTCTGTGAAACAAGCGAGTTCCGAGGTCAAAAGTTCTCGGTGGCACGCGATTGATTACAAGATGTGTCGGGAGAGGGCTTTTCGTGATAACCTCGCTTAATGGTTGGACAAAGTCGCAACCATACCAATCATATGTCATGGATATGCGACTAAAACGAGACAAACGCCTCAGTATGGATTTGCCAGAACTTTTGAGGACATTAAACGGTTCGGTTTTGAGCCGAAGTTCCTCGACTTGTGGAAGTTGAATCAAAGCGTTGACAATAATTTCAATTAAGTTGTCATCTCGAATACGCCAACTATAGATAACGATTTTGGCGACAATTAGGAGAGCATCAGAAAACGCACATAAAAACCGTCAGAATTTGAAGTGATTTGATAGCAGAGCTAACGTCAACTTTGGGATCTCCAGAATCGCACATTGGACGTCCATAATAGGCCGTAGAAAAGAAACGTTCGCTGTTCGGAGATCGCTTCTGAATGTTTAGCTGTCGGCAGTATCGAGATGGAGAGACAGTACTGTCAATTAGAGTAGAAATTTGATGTTGGAGGACAATGTGGGGAAACTGGAAGTCGAGGTAGATGGTAGAGAGAACCGCTCTTTGATCTCTTACCACAACCTAAGCACCTTTCCCACGCTTCAGCAAGGAACGGGCATAGGCAAAAAAGACGATACAAAGTAGTAGTATATCGGCATCACATCACAGAAGCTATTGGTAAAATGGCATCTAAGAAGTCTAGCCAAGCGACACGTAATGGAAGCTCAAGCCAAACCGTAAACATGGCAGAAGCAACGGTCAACACCTCGAGATCATCAACCCCCCTCGTCGACCACTTCCAACCGGGCCTAGTCAACGACGCAGCTGCTGGACGTTGATTTCTGGAAAAAAGGCTGCTCTTTGTACCCGAAGGGCACCCAGCGACGACCAGGACACTAGCAAACACGTTGCTTCAAATAGCGGCGTTAGGTAAGGTACCGAGAGAGGCTATATGGTCAGCAGCCTTCCTACTGGACGAACTAGATGAAAATGCGATAGCTGTAACAGCTAGAAATGCGGTGAATGATCAGCTCACCTACATGAACGATGAACTTAAAACCATGGCTGATCATATAGGAACGGTAATTGTCAAGGAAGTAGGAAAGCATGTGGAGACGCTTACCAGTGCAGTCAAGAACATAACGACCGCACCCAGCAGGACGTTCAAGGATGCACTGCTTAACGGTCCATCAGCACCGTCAAACATCAATCCAAGGTTACTAGCAAGGGAAGGCATCAGGGCCTGCCAATTTCTAATCGACTTCGCTGCGGAGTCGAACGTCAAGGAACTAAGCTACTCCAAAATCACGAAGAGATTCAATGAGGCCATCGTCGACTCTGGAGGCAATATGACAATCCATAGAATCAGATCAGTGGAGCACTTGGTAAATAAGGGCATTCTGGGGGAGTTTTTTAACGGAAGAAGGAGCTAAGTGGCTAGCCCAGCAAAGCAATGCTGACGGCTTTATATTAGCATTGGGAGCACTAGGTCTGGGAGCCAGCCTCAGGAAACGCAACCACCCCATCATCGAGTACTACGTTCCTCTCCATCTCAACATCAACAACCCAGCACATATCTCTGAGATCGAAGAGGTCAACGGTTTGCAAAAGGACGACTTACTTAAAGTCCAATGGGTCAAACCACTGGCACATAGAAGCACAGAACAAACATGCAGCCACCTTATACTGTCTTTCTCAAACCCCGACACAGCTAACAGAGCAAAAGTGAGCGGTCTCATTATCTGCAACAAGCGGGTTTCCACATCCAAATACAAGAAAGAACCCATCCGTTGTCTAAAGTGCCAAGGCTGGAACCACCTTGTGTCAGAGTGCATTAAGAAGTCAGACACTTGTGGGACATGTGGAACAGATGGGCATAGGACTAGCGAATGCAACAACAAAGATAAGCATCACTGCATCTCATGTAACACAGACGATCACTCGAGTTGGGCTAGAAATTGCCCCACGTTTGTCAGAAAGTGCAGGGAATTCAACCTCAAACACCCAGAGAACGGTCTACCCTTCTATCCATCGCAGGAGTCATGGACATGGGCCTCGGAACCACCCAGGGCGGAGCGTTGGGAACATGCAGGCCGACTGGAACAAATCCCTATTAGGCAAAAAACGAGCTCTCAACACCTCAGGCAGCAACAACTAAGATTTGAAAAAATCTCAGCGTTGTCTGCTGAGGGGCCCCAAGCCAGACCTATAAGCCAAACTGGCGAAGCACTGTCCACCTGCATCGCAGAACAACAGACCTTCCCGGACTCTCAGCTAAGCAGCACACTCTCTTACACGTCCCCTCCAGTGACTCCCCTGTGCGCTAATGAAACCTTCTCATTCTCCTCATGAATATAGAGTATGAACAAGAACTAAATAGGTTAAGAATCTTCCAACTAAACATCAACAAGTTGCAGAAGGCTCACCTCGACTTAATCAATGGCCCCCTTGGCAACCAATGGGACCTTATACTAATACAAGAACCCTATATTACTCCCCTAGGACATATTAGAACGCCCAATGGCTTCACGAGTATACTACCCAAAGATCGTTTTCTAGATAATGCAGACCCGGTCTGAGCAGTCATTTGGGTCAACAACAAGATCTCCACCAACTCTTGGAAGGCATTGAGCATACCAGGCAATAACGATCTTACGGCAATACAACTCAGGACTCCGAATGGCAAACTCACAATCTTTAATATTTATAATGACTGTACACATTCCAGGACACTCACAAAGATAAGGCATCTGCTTTGTACAGAAAGAGCACAGATAATAGCTGATGACAGGGACACAATGCTCTGGTGTGGAGACTTCAATCACCATCATCCTTTGTGGGACAATGACGAGGTTGACAGGCTCTTCACTCCCCAAGCGATGAGGGAGGCAGAGGTCCTCATAGCAATGGTGGCAGACGAGGGCATGGACATGGCACTACCTAAAGGCATCCCGACGCTCAAGCACATGGTCACAAACTTGTACTCAAGAACAGATAATGTTTGGTGCAGCGAAACTCTACTTAACCGGGTACTGCATTGCGACGTAGACGGGTACCTTCAGCCACCATGCACCGATCACCTGCCCATAGTGACCACCATCGATATCCCGCAGGAACAGCTGAACTCAACACCTTCCCCAAACTTCAGGATGGCAGATTGGGACTTGTTTTGGGAGCATCTACAGGAGAACCTGACTAACATACCGTTGCCGACACTCATAGATACGTCGGAACAGCTGCAACAAGCAGCAGAGAACCTTATGTCAGCCTACCAGACGACCATGATCTTTGGATGGCCAACGGGTACCTGAAAGAACCTACGGGGGATGGCGGGAAAACTTGGATACCAACACTCAAGACCAAACTAGAGAATGGCCAATGCGAAGAAGCCGACTCTAACAAAGATAAAGCAAAACTCCTCATAGGTTGCTTGCACTATTGTTAACAATCTATCGGCCTTTGTCAACAGGCCATTGTGCACAGTACCGATGATTTTTTTACAATGCTATTGTAATTGATTGTCAATGACCTTGGATTGTAATTGATTGTCAATGGCTTTGAATTGTGACTGATTATCAATTGAATATGTTAATTACATAATCTGCTTCAGAAAAATCTATGGCTTCTTTTGCATTTTAGCTCACTGCTGATGTCATTTTATGGCTTCTCTGAATAATTTAGGTTAGGTTAGGGTTTGGTTAGGGTTCAGTTAGGGTTCAGTTAGGGT
>Ga0193743_1001513_pt1 | contig 17267 bp, 17 predicted proteins | sample L2c2metaG_FD_143038 | JGI IMG/M metagenome (GOLD analysis project Ga0193743, IMG submission 143038) | Soil microbial communities from a riparian zone of the East river system, Colorado, United States - L2c2 | ecosystem: Environmental > Terrestrial > Soil > Riparian zone | place: USA: East River...
AAGTGCCGGGCAGACCGACATTGGCCATGGTGAAGACCATGAACACCAGGGCATAGAGCGGCATGCGGTTCACGAGCCCGCCATAGGCCGCGATCTCGCGGGTGTGCATCCGGTCGTAGATGATGCCGACGCAGAGGAACAGCGCGCCCGACACGATGCCGTGCGAGACCATCTGGAACACGCCGCCGGCCACGCCCTGAATGGTGCCGGCAAAAATGCCCATCGTGACGAAGCCCATGTGAGCGACCGACGAATAGGCAATCAGCTTTTTCATGTCCTCCTGCATCAGCGCCACCAGCGAGGTGTAGATGATGGCGATGGCCGACAGCGAGAAGACCAGCGGCGCGAAGTCGTGCGAGGCGAGCGGGAACATCGGCAGCGAGAACCGCAGGAAGCCGTAGCCGCCCATCTTCAAGAGGATCGCAGCCAGGATCACCGAGCCCGCGGTCGGCGCCTCGACATGCGCATCCGGCAACCACGTGTGAACCGGCCACATCGGCATCTTCACCGCAAACGATGCAAAGAACGCCAGCCACGCCCAGGTCTGCAAGGACCGCGGAACCGCGGTATGCATCAGGGTCGGGATATCTGTGGTACCGGCATTCCAGTACAGCGCCATGATCGCCAGCAGCATCAATACCGAGCCGAGCAGCGTGTAGAGGAAGAACTTGAAGCTGGCATAGACCCGGCGTGGGCCGCCCCACACCCCGATGATCAGGAACATCGGGATCAGGCCGCCCTCGAAGAACAGATAGAACAGCACGAGGTCGAGCGACGAGAACGTGCCGATCATCAGCGTTTCCAGCACCAGGAACGCCATCATGTATTCGCGCACCCGCATCCTCACCGACTTCCAGCTGGCGACGATGCAGAACGGCAAGATGGCGGTGGTCAGGATCACGAACGGCAGCGAAATGCCGTCGACGCCCATGTGGTAGGTGATGGCGCTGGCGAGCCATGGCGCTTTTTCGACGAATTGAAAGTCCGGCTGCGCCGGATCGAAGCGCCAGACCAGGATCAACGACACCGCAAGGGTGATCAGCGTGGTCCACAATGCGATCCAGCGCGAATTGCGTTCCGCCGCTTCGTCGTTGCCGCGGCTGAGATAGATCAGGAACGCGCCGAACACCGGCAGGAAGGTGACGACGGAGAGAATGGGCCAGGTTGTCATCACTGGCCTCCCACGCCGAACATGAACCAGGTGATCAATCCCGCGACGCCGATCAGCATCGCGAAGGCGTAATGATAGAGATAGCCGGTCTGCAGCTTCACCACGTTACGGGTGACGTCCAGCACGCGCGACGACACACCGTCGGGGCCGAAGCCGTCGATGATGTAACCGTCGCCGAATTTCCACAGGAAGCGCCCGATCGACTTGGCCGGGCGAACGAAGATGAAGTCGTAGAGCTCGTCGAAATACCATTTGTTGAGCAGGAACTGGTAGAGCAGCGGCTGCTGGTTTGCGAGCTCGACCGGCAGATAGGGCCTGCGGATATAGAAGAGATACGAGACGGCAAAGCCCAGCACCATCATCACAAACGGCAGGTATCCGAGCAGATGCGGCATCTGCTCCATGTCTTCGAGGATATGCGGATTCATCTTGACCGACTCGCGGAAGAACTCCTCGACGCCTCCCGGACTGACGAACAATCCCTTGAAGGCAAAGCCCGCAGCAATCGAGCCGATCGCCAGGACACCGATCGGGATCAGCATCGTCAGCGGGCTTTCATGCGCCGCCTCGTAATGCTCCTGATCGTGCGGCTCGCCAAAGAAGGTCTTGAAGATCAACCGCCACGAATAGAACGAGGTCAGGCCGGCGGCTGCGATCGTCAGGATATAGGCATAGGTCGCGAACGGATTATGCGAGGCATAGGCGGACTCGATGATCGCGTCCTTGGAGAAATAACCGGCGAACATCGGAAAACCCGTCAACGCCAGGGTACCGACGCACATCACCGCGAAGGTATAGGGAATCTTGCGCCACAGCCCGCCCATGTTGCGGATGTCCTGCTCGTGATGCATCGCGTAGATCACCGAACCCGAGCCAAGGAACAGCAGCGCCTTGAAGAAGGCGTGCGTGAACAGATGGAACATGCCGACGGAGTAAGCCCCTGCTCCCATCGCCACGAACATGTAGCCGAGCTGCGAACAGGTCGAATAGGCCACGATGCGCTTGATGTCGTTCTGCACCAGGCCGATCGTCGCGGCGAAGAATGCCGTCGTCGCGCCGAAGAACATCACCACGGCCTGGGCGTCCGGTGCGAGCTCGAACAACGGCGACAGCCGCGCCACCATGAACACGCCGGCGGTGACCATGGTCGCCGCATGAATCAGCGCCGACACCGGGGTCGGGCCCTCCATCGCGTCCGGCAACCAAGTGTGCAGCAGAAACTGGGCCGATTTACCCATCGCGCCCATGAACAGCAGCAGGCAGGCCAGGGTCAGCGCCTCGGGGTGCCAGCCAAAGAAATCGATGGTCTTGCCAGTGAGGCCCGGCGCGCCGCCGAAAATGGTCTCGAAATCGGTCGAGCCGATCAGCGCGAAGACCGAGAAGATACCAAGCGCAAAACCGAAATCGCCGACCCGGTTGACCACGAAGGCCTTGATCGCAGCGGCGTTCGCCGTCGGCTTATGGTACCAGAACCCGATCAACAGATAGCTCGCGAGCCCGACGCCTTCCCAGCCAAAGAACATCTGCACGAGGTTATCCGAGGTCACCAGCATCAGCATCGCGAAGGTGAACAGCGAAAGGTAGGCGAAGAACCGCGGCCGGTACGGGTCTTCGTCCATGTAACCCATCGAATAAAGATGCACGAGCGACGACACGGTGTTGACCACCACCAGCATCACGGCAGTCAGCGTATCGACCCGCAGCGACCACGACACCTGCAGGTCGCCCGAGGTGATCCACGGGAACAGCGCGATCCGCGCGTCGTGATGCCCGAAGCCGACGTCGAAAAACACGAACCACGACAATCCCGCGCAGACCAGCAGCAGGCCCGTGGTGATCAATTCCGCCGCGCGCGATCCCGCCGCCGGCGGCTCGACCGCGTGATGATCGTCGTGGCCGTGATCGTCGGCAGCATGATCGTCATGGGCAACGGAGGCATGGGCAACGGAAGCGTGGGCATCCGAGGCATGCGCATCGGCGCCGTGCGCGTCATCGTGATGCTCGACGACGTCGCCGCTCGGATTGCGCGCATGCGCGCCGAATATCGCGATCAGCCCCGCGAGGATAGCGCCGATCAGCGGCAGGAAGACGATTGCCTGGATCATGGAAGCGCTAGCCCTTCATCAGATTGACGTCTTCAACCGCAATCGAGCCGCGGTTGCGGAAATACACCACCAGCACCGCCAGACCGATCGCCGCCTCCGCCGCGGCCACCGTCAGCACCAACAGCGCGAACACCTGGCCGACGATGTCGCCGAGGAACGTCGAGAACGCCACCAGGTTGATGTTGACCGCCAACAAGATCAGCTCGATCGACATCAGGATGACGATGATGTTCTTGCGGTTGAGGAAGATGCCGAAAATCCCCGTCGTGAACAGGATGGCGCCGACCGCGAGGTAATGTCCAAGACCGATCGTCATTGCACCCACTCCGCCGCGTCCGCTTCCTGAAGGCCCTGCCCCGACGCCACCTTGCGCACAGCCATCGCCAATTCCGGCGTCCGGGCATTCTGCACGTTGATGTCCTGGCGCTTGACGTTGACCTTGTGGCGCAACGTCAGCACGATGGCGCCGATCATGGCGACCAGGAGCACCATGCCGGCGACCTGGAAGTAGTGGATGTATTTCGTATAGAGTACGAGGCCGAGCGCCTCGGTGTTGCTGACATTGGCAGGGATCGCCGACGTAATCGATTTGGCGACGCCGGGGTTGATGACCCAGCCGCCGCCGACCAGCAGCAATTCGGCGAGGAATATCCCGCCGATCACCAGACCGATCGGCAGGTATTGGCTAAAGCCCTCGCGCAGTTCGACGAAATCAACGTCGAGCATCATGATCACGAACAGGAACAGCACTGCGACCGCGCCGACATAGACCACGACCAAGATCATCGCGAGGAATTCGGCGCCCATCAGCACGAACAGGCCGGACGCATTGACGAAGGCGAGGATCAAGAACAGCACCGAGTGCACGGGATTGCGCGACACGATCACCATCACGGCGGATGCGACGCAAATGCCGGCAAACAGATAAAAGAACAGCGCGGGAAGGATCATCGGCTAGCCCCCGTCATTCCGGGATGGTCCAAAGGACCAGACCCGGAATCTCGAGATTCCCTGATGCGCAACTGCGCATCAAGGTTCGCGCTTCGCGCGCCCCGGAATGACGTGGTGATTTGGCGTGCGATCATGCCCTCACCTCACCGGTACGGCGCGTCGAGTTCGATCGATTTTGCAATCTCACGCTCCCAACGGTCGCCATTGGCGAGAAGTTTCGCCTTGTCATAATAGAGTTCCTCGCGGGTCTCGGTCGCGAATTCGAAATTCGGTCCCTCGACGATGGCATCGACCGGACAGGCTTCCTGGCACAGGCCGCAATAGATGCATTTCACCATGTCGATGTCGTAACGCACGGTGCGGCGGGTGCCGTCGTTGCGGCGCGGGCCGGCCTCGATGGTGATCGCCTGCGCCGGGCAGATCGCCTCGCACAGCTTGCAGGCGATGCAGCGTTCCTCGCCATTGGGATAGCGGCGCAGCGCATGCTCGCCGCGGAAGCGCGGTGAGATCGGCCCCTTCTCGAACGGGTAGTTCAGCGTCGGCTTCGGCTTGAAGAAATAGCGCATGGCGAGAACGAACGCCGATACGAATTCGGACAGCAGCAGCGAACGGGCGGTGGCGTTGATGTTGACACTCATAGCAACCTCATTTCGGCGCAAGCCCCGCGAATTGCAGCACGCCGGCGACGATCACCACCATCGCCAGCGACAGCGGCAGGAACACCTTCCAGCCGAGCCGCATCAGTTGGTCGTAGCGGTAGCGCGGCACGATCGCCTTCGCCATCGCAAACAGGAAGAACATGAAAAATACCTTGAGCACGAACCAGATGATGCCGGGCACCCAAGTAAACGGCGCAAACGGGATCGGCGACAGCCAGCCCCCCAAAAACAGGATCGCGGCCATCGCGCACATCGTGGTGATCGCGACATACTCGCCGAGCATGAACAGCAGATACGGCGTCGAGCCGTATTCGACCATGAAGCCCGCCACCAGCTCGGATTCGGCCTCCACCAGGTCGAACGGTGGCCGGTTGGTTTCGGCCAGCGCCGAGACGTAGAACACCACGAACATCGGAAACAGCGGCAGCCAGTACCAGCCCAGCAGTCCCCATTTCGAATTCTGCGCCTCGACCACCGCCGACAGGTTCAGCGATCCCGCGCAGAGCAACACCGTGATGATGACGAAGCCGATCGAGACTTCGTAGCTCACCATCTGCGCCGCCGCGCGCAGGGCTGCCATGAACGGGTATTTCGAGTTCGACGACCAGCCGGCCATGATGATGCCGTAGATCGACAGCGAGGAGATCGCGAAAATATAGAGCACGCCGACATTGATGTCGGAGATCACCCAGCCGAGATTCATCGGGATCACGGCCCAGGCCGCGAGCGCCAGGATACACGACACCAAGGGCGCCAGCAGGAACACGCCCTTGTTGGCGCCGGCTGGAATGGTCGGTTCCTTCAGCACGAACTTCAGGAGGTCGGCGAACGATTGAAACAGGCCGAACGGCCCGACCACGTTGGGGCCGCGCCGGATCTGCACCGCAGCCCAGATCTTGCGGTCGGCCAGCAGGATGTAGGCGATCGCGATCAACAGCACCACGAGCAGCAGCAGGCTCTCCGCGACCATGATGATCAGCGGCCACAGGAAGCCGGTCCAGAATGCGCTTGCGAAGAAATCAGCCATCAGGTCACGCTCACTCCGCTGCGGTCAGCATGTGCCCGGAAGCCAGGCGGGAGCATTCCGCCATGACAGCCGACGCGCGCGCGATCGGGTTGGTCAGATAGTAATCCTCGACCAGCGTCTTGAATGGTGCCTTATCGACGCTGCCGCCCTTGCCGCCAAGCGTTTTCAGGTCGGCCGCGTTGCCGGCTTCGATCTGGTCGAGGCGCATCAGGTGCGGCACCGCCTTGAAGATCGCCTGACGCAGCGCACTGAGCGAATCGAAGGGCAGCTTCTTGCCGAGAACGTCCGATAGCGCGCGAATGATCGCCCAGTCCTCGCGCGCCTCTCCCGGCGGAAACGCCGCGCGGTTGGCGGTTTGCACCCGGCCTTCGGTGTTGACGAAGAGCCCCTGCTTTTCGGTGTAGGCAGCCCCCGGCAGGATCACATCGGCGCGGTGCGCGCCGCGGTCGCCATGGGTGCCGATGTAAACGACAAACGTGCCATCCGGCACCTTGATCTCGTCGGCGCCCAGCAAGAACAGCACGTCGAGCGTGCCGAACGTGGTCATCTGCGCCGCGTTCAAGCCGCCTGCGCCGGCGGCAAAACCTATATCGAGCGCACCGACCCGCGCGGCGGTTTCGTGCAGCACGCCAAAGCCGTTCCATCCGTCCTTGATCGCACCGAAGTCCGCCGCGAGCTTGGCGGCAAGCGCCAGCACCGCCGCGCCGTCCTGGCGCGCCAATGCGCCGGCGCCAACCAGCACGACCGGATTTTTTGCAGCTTTAAGCACATCGGCGAAGGAATGCTTGCCGGCGGCGAGATCGCTGAGCGACTCCGTGCCCGCGCCGATATAGTCGTGGCCGTAGGTCAGGTCGGCCTTGGGACCGATGACGCCGATCTTGAGCTGGCCGCTGCGCCAGCGCTTGCGGATCCGCGCATTGAGGACAGCCGCTTCCCTGCGCGGGTTCGAGCCCACGATCAGAAGCGCGTCGGCCTGATCGAAGCCGGCAATGGTCGGATTGAAAATATACGAGGCGCGCCCGGCCTTGGGATCGAAGGCGTCGCCACCTTGTACCGCGAGATTGGCCGAGCCGCATTTCGCCAGCAGTTCCTTCAGCGCGAACATCTCTTCGACCGCGGCAAGATCGCCGGCGATGGCGCCAATACGTTTGCCGTCGATCCGGCCGACCTTGGCCGCGATCGCGGCGAAGGCTTCCTGCCATGATGCCGCGCGGAGCTGGCCGTTCTCCCTGATGTAGGGACTGTCGAGCCGCTGCGTGCGCAGGCCGTCGACGACATGACGGGTCTTGTCGGAAATCCACTCCTCGTTCACCGCTTCGTTGACGCGCGGCAAAATCCGCATCACCTCGCGGCCGCGGGTATCGACCCGGATCGACGAGCCTATGCCATCCATCACATCAACCGACTGGGTCTTGCCAAGCTCCCACGGCCGTGCGGCGAACGCATACGGCTTCGAGGTCAGCGCGCCGACCGGGCAGATATCGACCAGATTACCCTGCAATTCCGAGGTCAGCGCGGACTCCAGGTAAGTGGTGATCTCCATGTCCTCGCCGCGGCCGGTCGCGCCCATTTCCGGCGCGCCGCAGACCTCGGCGGAGAAGCGGACGCAGCGCGTGCACTGGATGCAGCGGTTCATCGAGGTCTTGACCAGCGCGCCGAGATATTTGTCCTCGACCGCGCGCTTGTTTTCCGCAAAGCGGCTGGTGTCGACGCCATAGCCCATCGCCTGATCTTGCAGATCGCACTCCCCGCCCTGATCGCAGATCGGGCAATCCAGCGGATGGTTGATCAGGAGGAATTCCATCACGCCTTCGCGCGCCTTCTTGACCATCGGCGAGCGGGTCGAGATTTCCGGTGGCTCACCCTTGGGACCGGGACGGCAATCGCGAACGCCCCAGGCGCAGCTTGCGACCGGCTTCGGGCCGCCCTTCACCTCGACGAGGCACATCCGGCAATTGCCGGCGATCGACAGCCGCTCATGGTAGCAAAACCGCGGAATTTCGGCGCCCGCGGCCTCGCACGCCTGCAGCAGCGTGTATTCCGCGGGAACATCGATCTCTTTGCCATCGACGATGAGTTTGGTCATTGCGCTCTCAAGTCTTTCCGAACTTGCAGTCGGGTGGTGTGACGCTGGCGGTCTTCATGGACGCCTTCACCCATAGCTGGGTGTCGGTGCTGTAGGTCGCTAGATAAGCCGGCTCGGCCACGTTCTTTTCGCACAGGAACGGCAGATGCGGCCTCAAATCGTAGTCGCAGGAAGCCTGCCATTCCGGCTTGCCGGCGAACGCGGCGGTAGCCTCCTCGCAGGCGTAGAGGAAATACGAGACAAAACTCTCATATTGCGCCCGCTCCTCGCGGCCGCCGGTCTTGATGACATCGTAGTCGGGGGTGGAGAATTTCGGATTTCTGAACGCCAGGTCGGTATAGCCGAGGAAGGCCTGCCGGGCGCTCGCAGCGCGGCTGTTGGCGCGGATTTCGTTGATCTGGAACAGGATCGCCACAAAACCGAGCAACGCAACGCCAGCCTGCGCCATCTGCGCCAGCGTTCCGAATTTCTGCCACCAGAAAATGCTCGGTTGCGACATCGCGATCACTCCGCCGCGACCATATGGGTGGGATCGAGGATGCCGGCATCGTCGATATCCGCCTTGTGCGAATATTGGTCGATCCGTTCCTCAATCTCGTGACGGAAATGGGCGATCAGGCCCTGGATCGGCCACGCCGCGGCGTCGCCGAGCGCGCAGATGGTGTGGCCCTCGATCTGCTTGGTGACCTCGAGCAGCATGTCGATCTCGCGCTTATGGGCGCGGCCTTCGGCCATCCGGCTCAACACCCGCCACATCCACCCGGTGCCCTCGCGGCACGGCGTGCACTGGCCGCAGCTCTCGTGCTTGTAGAAATAGGAAATGCGCGCGATGGCGCGGATCAAATCGGTCGACTTGTCCATCACGATGACGGCGGCGGTGCCGAGACCGGAGCGCAACTTGCCGAGGCTGTCGAAATCCATCGGCGTATCGATGATCTGTTCGGCCGGCACCATGCGCACCGACGACCCGCCGGGGATCACCGCCTTGAGATTGTCCCAGCCGCCGCGGATGCCGCCGCAATGGCGCTCGATCAGTTCGCGGAACGGAATGCCCATCGCCTCTTCGACGTTGCACGGGCGCTCGACATGGCCGGAGATGCAAAACAGCTTGGTGCCGACATTGTTGGGCCGGCCGATGCCCGCGAACCATGCCGCGCCGCGCCGCAAGATGTCGGGCGCGACCGCGATCGACTCGACGTTGTTGACGGTGGTCGGGCAGCCATAGAGGCCGACATTGGCCGGGAACGGCGGCTTCAGCCGCGGCTGGCCCTTCTTGCCTTCCAGGCTCTCCAACAGCGCGGTCTCTTCGCCGCAGATATAAGCGCCGGCGCCGTGGGCAACGTAGATGTCGAACGGCCAACCGTTGACATTGTCCTTGCCGACAAGCTTGGCCTCATAGGCCTGGTCGATCGCGGCTTGCAGATGCTCGCGCTCCCGGATGAATTCGCCGCGTACATAGATGTAGCAGGCGTGCGCGCCCATCGCGAAGCTCGCGATCAGGCAGCCTTCGACCAGAAGGTGCGGATCGTGCCGCATGATCTCGCGGTCCTTGCAGGTACCGGGCTCGGATTCGTCGGCATTGACCACCAGATAGCTCGGCCGGCCGTCCTTGGATTCCTTGGGCATGAACGACCATTTCAGCCCGGTCGGAAAGCCCGCCCCGCCCCGCCCACGCAGGCCCGAAGCCTTCATCTCGGCGATGATCCAGTCGCGGCCCTTGTCGATGATCGCCTTGGTGCCATCCCAGGCGCCACGGCGGCGCGCGCCGTCGAGACCCCAATCCTGGAGGCCGTAGAGGTTCTTGAAGATCCGGTCCTTGTCGTCGAGCATGACGTGAATTTTCCTCAGATCAACGAATAAGACTGCGCTTCAACACGCATCAGGTGGTTTCCTTCAGCGTGGTCGGTCCACCCATCGGCGCGGAGAACTGACGGCCATTCTGCGGCCCCGGCTTCACCGGATTGCCGGAGGCAAAGCCGTCCAGCACCTTGCCGAAGCTGTCCTTGGTCAGGTCTTCGTAGGTGTCCTTCCAGATTAGCACCATCGGCGCGTTCACGCAGGCGCCGAGACACTCGACCTCTTCCCAGCTGAAATTGCCGTCGGCGGACAGATGGAAGGGATCGTGATGGATGCGACTCTGGCACACCTCGATCAGGTCGGCGGCGCCGCGCAACCGGCACGGCGTGGTGCCGCACACCTGAACGTGGGCCTTCTTGCCGACCGGCTGCAGCTGGAACATCGTATAGAAGGTCGCGATTTCGAGCATGCGGATGTAGGGCATATGGAGCAGGTCCGCGACCGCGCGGATCGCGGCTTCCGAAACCCACCCCTCGTGCTGCTCCTGCACCCGCCACAGGATCGCGATCGCCGCGGAAGCCTGGCGGCCCTCCGGGTATTTGGCGATCTGGGCTTTCGCCCAGGCCAGATTCTCCGCCGAGAACTCGAAGTTCGCGGGCTGAAGTTCCTTTGGTGCGAGACGGCGGACGGACATTTCTCTCAGTCTCTCATTGCGAGCGGCGCGCGGCGTTGGCGTTCAGGGCATTGATCCTGTCCTGCCAAAATGCGCTTGCGGTGCCGAATACGTTGTATCCGACGTTGGATGAAACCTTGATGCGGTCGAGGATCGAAAGCTCGGTCACGGTCTCGAGCCGATTGCTGCGGGGATCGTAGACGATCAGCTTCAGCGGGGTCTGTTCAAGGATATAGCGCGACACCGTGTGTTGCGGATCGTTGCCGTGCTCCTCGCACAGGATCACGCTGTCGCCCTGCAACAACCGCGTGCCGCCCTTGATGGCCTCGATCTCGACGCCTTCGACATCGAGCTTGATCAGATATTTTCCCGCGGCCGATATCTTGCCGTCATCGAGCAGATTGTCGAGCGCAAGGACCGGCACTTCTTCGCCATCGTCGGCTTGTTCACCGGCAATGCTGAGCGCCTCATGCTTGGTGCCGGAAAGCCGCGCCGTGCCGCGCGCAGCGCCGATCGCACATTTCATGACTTCGAAGCGCTTGCCGTTGATCTCGGAATTATTCTTGAGCTTGGCGAAATTTTGCGACGAGGGTTCGATCGCGATCGCCTTGTGCGAGCCATAGGGCGCGCTGGAGACCAGCACCGACCAGTAACCAAAATTCGCGCCGCAATCGAGCAACATGTAATCGACGCCGACGGAATCCAGGAACAACAACGCGAGTTCGTCTTCATACGAAAAGGAGCGGTTGAGCAATTTGCTCCAGTAGCCGTCGCCATACGGGAATTCAAACGTCGCATCGGGGTTGAGCTTGATCGCAATATCGCGACTAGGCAGCGTCTTGCGCAACAAATTGGCACAAGTGTTGTAGCCGCGATGCGAAAAATGCGACGATATTTTTGAGCCAGTCACCAGCGCCAGTGCAGCCGTCCGCTCCCACAGGTTGACCCCCTCGAGGGCCCCCGAGGCGCGGTCAAATTGGATTGGCGCTTGCGCCATCACCGATCGACCTCTCCGAACACGATGTCGAGCGAGCCCAGGATAGCCGAGACGTCGGCCAGCAGATGGCCCTTGCAGATGAAATCCATCGCCTGCAGGTGCGCAAAGCCCGGCGCGCGGATCTTGCATTTATACGGCTTGTTGCTGCCGTCGGCGACGAGATAGACGCCGAACTCACCCTTCGGGGCCTCGACCGCGGCGTAGACCTCGCCGGCCGGCACGTGGAAGCCTTCGGTGTAGAGCTTGAAATGATGGATCAGCGCCTCCATCGAACGCTTCATCTCGCCGCGGCGTGGCGGGAAAATCTTGTGGTCCTGGACGGCCACCGGCCCCTGCCCGTCGGCCGCGCGCAACTTCGCGATGCACTGCTTCATGATACGCACCGACTGGCGCATTTCTTCCATGCGGATGCAGTAGCGGTCGTAGCAATCGCCGTTCTTGCCGATCGGAATATCGAAATCCATCTCGGCGTAGCATTCATAAGGCTGCGCCTTGCGCAGATCCCACGCCGCACCCGAGCCGCGCACCATGACGCCCGAGAAACCCCATTCCCAGGCCTGCTGCAGCGTGACCACACCGATATCGACGTTGCGCTGCTTGAAGATGCGGTTGCCGGTCAGCAACGTCTCGAGATCTGCGACAACCTGCAGGAACGGATCGCACCAGGCCTCGATATCGTCGATCAGTTTCGGCGGCAGGTCCTGATGCACGCCGCCGATCCGGAAAAACGCCGCATGCATGCGCGAGCCGGAGGCGCGCTCGTAGAACACCATCAGCTTTTCGCGCTCTTCAAAGCCCCACAATGGCGGGGTCAGCGCGCCGACGTCCATCGCCTGCGTGGTGACGTTGAGCAGATGCGACAGGATGCGGCCGATCTCGCAATACAGCACCCGGATCAATTGCCCGCGGCGCGGCACCGCGATGTCCAATAGCTTTTCCGCCGCGAGACAGAACGCATGCTCCTGATTCATCGGCGCGACATAGTCGAGCCGGTCGAAATACGGGATCGCCTGCAGATAAGTCTTGCTCTCGATCAGCTTCTCGGTGCCGCGGTGCAAGAGGCCAATATGCGGATCGACCCGCTCAACCACCTCGCCGTCGAGCTCCAGCACCAGACGCAGCACACCATGGGCGGCGGGATGTTGCGGCCCAAAGTTGATCGTAAAATTGCGGAGGTTTTGCTCGTTCATGGTCAGACCTTCGGTCCCGCCTTCTCATCCCCGGGCAGCGGCGGATAGTCAGCCCCCTCCCATGGAGACAGGAAATCGAATTTGCGGAATTCCTGATTGAGCCGGACGGGTTCGTACACCACCCGCTTCTCCTGGTCGTCGTAACGCACCTCGACGAAGCCGGTGAGCGGAAAATCCTTGCGCAGCGGATGGCCGTCGAAGCCGTAATCGGTCAACAACCGCCGCATGTCCGGATGGCCAACAAAGATCACGCCATAGAGATCATAGCACTCGCGCTCGAACCAGTCGGCGCCCGGAAACACCTCGATGATCGAGGGCACCTGTGTGGTCTCGCTGGCTTCCGCGCGCAGCCGAAGCCGCGCGTTCAGTGTCGGCGACAGAAAATGATAGATCACGTCGAAGCGCTTCGCGCGCCCGGGATAGTCGACCGCGGTCACATCGGTGAAATTGACGAAGCGCAAGGCAGGGTCGTCGCGCAGGAAACGCACGACATCGACGATCTTCTCCGCCTCGACCGTCACCGTGAGCTGGTTGAACGCGACCGCATGACCGGTCGCAGCACCCGGAAGCGCGCTAACAATCGTCTGACCCAGGGCGTCGAGCCTGCCGTCGTCCATTACACAACCCTTACTTAGCGTTCGATGGTACCGGTGCGGCGGATCTTCTTCTGCAGCAGCAACACGCCGTACAGCAGCGCCTCGGCGGTCGGCGGACAGCCGGGCACGTAGATGTCGATCGGCACGATGCGATCGCAGCCGCGCACCACCGAATACGAATAATGATAGTAGCCGCCGCCATTGGCGCACGACCCCATCGAGATCACGTAACGCGGCTCCGGCATCTGGTCGTAGACCTTGCGTAGCGCCGGCGCCATCTTGTTGGTCAGAGTGCCCGCCACGATCATCACGTCGGATTGCCGCGGCGAGGCGCGCGGTGCAAAGCCGAACCGCTCGACGTCATAGCGCGGCATCGAGACCTGCATCATCTCGACCGCGCAGCAGGCGAGACCGAACGTCATCCACATCAGCGAGCCGGTGCGCGCCCAAGTAATCAGGTCGTCGGCCGCGGCAACGAAAAAGCCCTTGTCGGACAGCTCGTGATTGACCTCGAGAAAGTAAGGATCGTTGGCGCCGACCGGCCTTCCGGTGGACGGATCGATAATGCCGGTCGCGGCGGGCGCGACTGCGGGTCTTGCCGTTGTGGTAGCGGGGCTCAATCCCATTCGAGCGCGCCTTTCTTCCATTCATAGGCGAAGCCGACGGTGAGGACGGCGAGGAAAACCATCATCGACCAGAAGCCGGTGACGCCGAGTTTTCCGAACGCCACGGCCCACGGAAACAGGAATGCCACTTCGAGGTCGAAGATAATGAAGAGGATCGCAACCAGGTAGAAGCGAACGTCGAATTTCATGCGGGCGTCGTCAAACGCGTTGAATCCGCACTCATAGGCGGAGAGCTTTTCCGGATCCGGCTGCTGAAAGGCGACCAGGAAAGGGGCGATCAGCAGCACCAGACCGATCAGGCTTGCAACCCCGATAAACACCACGAGTGGAAGGTAGTTCTGCAAGATGCCGGTCATCGGCGAGGCCTTTTCCCGCGGTTTTGGTCCCGCAGATTCGTTGATTGGAATTATTCTGAGGCTTAGCGCAGCGCAACAAGGGGCGCAAGACAAGCTATGTTGACAGTTCCCGCGGTCCCCGGGGCGCGGTGGGAGACCTCGAAAGCCGGTCGATCAGTCAGGCCGATCCGGTACCCCCGCCACCGCAGAGCCGGTCGCCCGATGCTCTCATTCCGGGCAGCGCAATTTCCTTCAATCCAGGTCTTTTCCTTCAGCCCAACTCCTTTCCTTCAACCCAAGTCTTTTTCCGCCGCCAGCATCCGGGCGGCGGTGTCCGTCAGGCCGTCGATATGTCCCAGCAACATTGCCACCTCCGCTTCGCTCAGCTTTTGCAGCAAATGTTGGTTACGCTCCAGCGCACCCGCCAAAACCGCATCATGCGCGACCAGCCCGGCCCGGGTCAGGCAGACCAGAACCTCGCGATTATCCCGGGGGTTGACCGCCTTCGCCACCAGCTTGCGCGAAACCAGCTCGGCCAGCGCCCGACTGATCTGTCCCTGGTCCATGCCGACTGCCGCGGCCAGACGGACCACGCTCATCGGTGGCCGGCGCCCGAGCGAGGCCACCAGTCCGAATTCCACCGACGAAAGCCCCGCCATGCGCTTGTAGCGCAGCAGGCCCCCCGCCTCAGGGTATCGGGCCGCTGGCGGTCGGCCTGGTCAACGATGCCCTCAAGACCGACTACGGCTCCGACGCGGTGCGCTATTCGCGGCTCTGGGCAGCGGTCGCGACCACGCTCGATCCGTGCCGATATCCAGCGGGCGAGCTAGCCCACCCGCCGCCGCTCAGCCCGCCACGAAGGCAAGCAGGTCGGAAACAAGGCGTTCGCTGTGCGTCAGCGTCAGTCCGTGCGGCGCTCCCTCGTAGACAACAAGCTTGCTGCCCTTGATCAGCTTGGCCGTCTTGGCGCCTGTCAGCGGCAACGGCGCGCTGGCGTCCTTGTCGCCCTGCACGATCAGGGTCGGGCGATCGATCCCGGCGGCCGCGGCGCGAAGATCGGCAAAGGAGATGGTCCTGCGGCAGGCCAGCGCAACCGGCACCGGCACGCTCAGCATCATTTCCCGGATCCAGGCCCGCGAGATCTCCGGCGTGTCGGGCATGAAGAACGGCGCCTCGTTGGCGGCGATCCATTTCGGGAAGTCCTGCGCGAAGGCCGCGTTGTCGGCGTCGATGGCGGCTTGCGGAACCCCATCCGGATTGTCTTCGGTCTGCACCAGGAATGGCGTCGTCGGCGCCAGCAGCACCAGTTTCGCAATCCGCTCCGACCCGTGGCGCGCCAAGTAGTTGACCGCCTCGATCGATCCCATCGAATGGGTGACGAGCGTTACGTCGCGCAAGTCGCGCTGCTCGATGATCGCAGCCACGTCGTCGGCCAGCGTGTCGATGTCATATCCGGTGGCCGGCATGTCGGACCGGCCGTGCCCACGCCGATCGGGCGCAATGCAGCGAAAACCCTTGGCGTTCAGCGCGGCGATGTAACTGCCCCAGACGCCGGAATTGAACGTCCAGGCGGCAAGAAACAGCAGTCGCTGGCCGCTGCCCCAATCCTGCACAAACAATTTGGTGCCGTCCTTCGCCGGGACATGGAGAACAGGTCGAGGGTTCATCGCGCATCTCCGTTTGCAAACATGATCGGCCGGCGTGTTGCTTGTCGCCGATGATTTGGATCATGCCCTGCCGCGGTAGTGCGTGCGATTACCCCGGAGGTAAGCGCACCGGTGATATCAGATCAGCGGCCCGGTATATTTCTCGAGCTGCGCCCAGGCCTCCGCGCCATAGGTCTTCTGCCATTGGCCTGTTCAAAATCATACCCTTGGCGGCGAGTTCGGCTTGCAGCGAGCGGTCCATCTCAACGAGGTCGGCGCGCTCCTTGACGGCGGCGGCGTCGAAACCGCCGTTGAGTATCTCCAGCAGGTCGGCCGGCAGACCGGACAGCGCGCGGCGGTTGCCGACGATCCAGTAGCCGCTCCAGCAATGGTTCGACAGCGCGCAATATTTCTGCACCTCGTACATCTTGTTGGTCGACACCTGCGCCAGTGGATTTTCCTGCCCTTCGACGATGTGCGTCTGCAGGGACGAGTAAAGCTCACTGACGCTGATGCTGGACGGCAGCGCGCCAAGCCCGGAGAACAGCGAGGTCAAAAGCGCCGTGACCGGAACGCGTATCTTGAATCCCCTGAGATCTTCGACGCTGTTGACCTGTCGGCTGGAAGATGAGGTGATTTGCCGGAAACCGTTGTCCCAGATCTTCTTCATCGGCACGATCCCGGTCTTGCCGATGGCGTCGCGAACGAAATCGCCGAGCCCGCCATCCATCGCCGCCCAGACCTGGTCATAGGATGGAAAGGCGAATCCGATGCTCGGCAGCCCCGAGAGTGGCACCAGCGTCGACAGGGTCAGGCTCGGCGCCGCCAAAAGCTCGATGCCGCCGGCGCGAAGCTGCGACAGCATTTCCGGGTCGCCGCCAAGCTGGCTATTGGGGAAAACCGCGACATTCAGCCGGCCGCCCGACTGCGCCCCGATCGCACGCGCCGCCTCGATCAGCCGAACCGTCAGCGGATGCTCGTCCGGCGTGTTGACGCCAAGCTTGAACTCGAATTCGGCGGCGGCGCTGGCCGGTTTACCGAGGATGATGGTGGTGGCCACGGCGGCCGAGGCCGCGCCAAGCGCGCCCCTGCGGGTCATTTTCATATTAATGCTTCTCTCCCTGATACTTATGGGCAGTTTCGGCCGAGCCGCACTGCGCTGCAAGCCAATGTACGAAACACATTGGCCGGCCGTGAAACCATTTTGCGGAACCCGCGAAACCGTCCCGAAACGCGCGCGGGATAGGTGTGGAGCCAACAAACGGCGGTAAAGACGCCCGGAGCTCCAATGAACCACTCAATTCATTCCGCAGACCGTTCGACACACCTCAAGATCGTGGTGGTTGCCCTGGTGGCGGGTATTGTCGTGACCGGGTTGGGTATTTCGGCGCGCACCAATGCGGATTAC
>Ga0193743_1001514_pt1 | contig 17256 bp, 15 predicted proteins | sample L2c2metaG_FD_143038 | JGI IMG/M metagenome (GOLD analysis project Ga0193743, IMG submission 143038) | Soil microbial communities from a riparian zone of the East river system, Colorado, United States - L2c2 | ecosystem: Environmental > Terrestrial > Soil > Riparian zone | place: USA: East River...
CTTCTCAGATTCCTTCTTAGACATTTCGCAGTACCTCAATAGACGGCTTATGCCGCAATTGGGAATTGTACAGGGACACCCTTTCGCTGTTTTCCTCGCAGCGGCTGAGGCCACTCATGATGGGAACACCGGCTTTTCCAAACGTCTCAGAATTTGCACCAGGACCCTACACAGAGGGTCTCAGCTGACGCCGAGGGCTTCAGTCGATGCAACAGCTTCGCTGTCATTTGCTTTTTGGCTTCGGATTCGCCCGAGGCGATGCAAGTGGAGATAGATCACCGGAGTCACATAAAGAGTAACCGTCTGTGAAAGCAGAAGGCCACCGCAGACCGCGATACCAAGAGGGCGGCGCGCCTCACCCCCGATTCCCTGGCCGAACGCGATGGGGACCGCGCCCAGCAGCGCAGCCATCGTCGTCATCATGATGGGACGGAAGCGCTGGAGACAGCCCTGGTAAATAGCCTGCTCGGGCCTCATCGCTCGGTTGCGTTCGGAGTCGATGGCGAAATCGACGATCATGATAGCGTTCTTTTTGACAATGCCGATGAGCAGGATGATGCCCAGGAACGAGTAGAGGTTGAGATCCTGGCCGAAGAGTATCAATGTCAGGAGCGCACCGATGGCAGTGGCGGGAAGACCGGATAGGATCGTGATGGGGTGGATCAAGCTCTCGTAGAGAACGCCGAGAACGAGATAGATGACCACCACTGCGATTACGAGGAGCACGCCGAGGCCTTTAAGGGAGCTCTGAAACTGTGCGGCGGTCCCTTGAAAGGTGAAATTCATATTCGCTGGGATGCCAAGTTCAGAAGCGACACGACGCACGGCGACGGTGGCCTTATCGAGCGAGATACCAGGCGTGAGATCAAAGTGAAAGGTGACCGCTGGAAACTGTCCGAGATGATTGACGGTGAGAGGTGCCACTGTCTGGTTGAGCTCGGTGAGGGCCGAGAGAGGAACGAGGCTACCTGTATTGGATGCGAGATAGATGCTGCCAATGGCTTCAGGATCGCGCTGGTATTGTGGAGATACCTCAAGGATGACATCGTACTGTTGCGATGCGACGGTAATGGTGTTGGCGCGGCGGTTCCCAAAGGCGTCGTAGAGTGTATTGGCGATCTTCTCGGGATCGAGATTGAGGGACATAGCGAGATCTCGGCGGATGTTGACATTGACCCGCGGCGCGCTCATCTGGAGGTCAGTCGAAACATTGGCAAGTTCGGGAAGAGAGTCGAGCTTGCTTTTGAGACGAGGTGCCCAACGGTAAAGCTGGTCAGCGTCAGGGCCTTGTAGTGCAGCGGAGTACTGAGAGCGAGACTCACTTTGTCCGAGGTCGATGAAGTCCGGCTGGCGGAGATAGACCTTGAGTCCAGGGATGCGGTCGAGTTGCTTCTGAAGGTTGGCGATGATGGTTCTGACGTTAGGTCGGTGGCGATCCTTGCGTAGGTTGATCCAGAGCCAACCTCCGTTCTGGGAGAAGACTCCCGACAGATTGCTTTCCATCCAGGGAACTGCGGCCATTGCTTTATTAACCTGTTCGCCTGCGGAGATCATCTGGGCAAAGGAGCTATCTTGCGATGCCGCCATGGTGCCGGAGATGCCGCCAGTGTCGACGGTAGGCATAAAGCTCTTGGGCACGATCGCGAAAAGCGCCGCCGTTGTGAGAGTCATCGCGATGGTGGCTACGATCATCGCGCGAGGATGACGCATGACGAGATCGAGTGAACGCCGATAGCCACTTTCGAGTGCAGCGTGAATGCGCTCGGTACGGCGATGGAACCAGTTGTCTGCGTGACCTCGCTCGCTTAGAAACCGGCTGCAGAGCATTGGGGTCAGAGCCAGCGCAGACAAGCCGGACAGCAGGATGGAGACGGTAATGGTGACGGCGAATTCGCGAAGGACTCGGCCGAGCACCCCATTGAGGAAGAGGATTGGAAGAAAGACGGCGACGAGCGAGAGCGTCATGGAAATGATCGTGAATCCGACCTCGGAGGCGCCCGCGAGCGCTGCGTCGAGACGAGACTTGCCCATCTCACGATGCCGGACGATGTTCTCGAGCATCACGATGGCGTCATCGACGACGAAGCCTACCGACAGCGTGATGGCCATCATGGAAAACATGTCTACGGTGTAGTTGAGAAGGCGCATGACGATAAAGGAGCCCAGAATCGAGACGGGAATGGTCGCGCTGGCGATCAGTGTCGAGGAGACGGTGCCAAGAAACGCAAAGATGACAAGTACAACGAGGACGATGGTGATGAGAAGTGTAAGGTTGACGTCGGCGATGGAGGCGCGAACGATATCGGAGTCATCGGAGACGTTGCCAAAGGCGACGCCGGGAGGTAAAACGTCGCGCAGGGCCTTGACCGCGGCTTTGACCCGATCGGCAACCTCAATTGTGTTTGCACCGGGTTGTTTGCGTACGGCTAGGATGACGCTGCGCTGTCCGTTGATCCAGAAGGTGCGTTTGTCGTTGCTGGAACTGTTCAGGACATTGGCGATCTGACTGAGATGGAGCGGAAGTTGATTGCGATAGGCGACGACGAGGTCGGAGAACTGGTCGGCGGTCGTGAGTTGGCTGTTCGCCTGGAGGGAGTAGTCCCTAGTATTACCGTAGAGTGTGCCGGTGGGAAGATTTGCGCTGTTCGCGGTGAGGGCGGTGCGTATCTGCTCGAGATCTAGGCTGTAGGCGGCGAGGCGTGTCGGATCGACCTGGACGCGGATCGCCGGGCGCTCGGGCCCATAAACCTCGACCTGCGAGACTCCGCTGACCATGGAGATCTGTTTCGAGATAATCTGCGACGCGTAGCGTGAAAAATCCTCGAACGACATCGTCTGCGAGTGCATCTCGAGCCAGATGATCGGGTTGTCTGCGGGATTCACCTTGGAATAGGACGGCGGATCCGGCATACCTGGAGGGAGGCTGCCAGCGGCGCGGGAGATGGCTGCCTGAACATCCTGGGCGGCAGCATCGACGCTGCGGTTGAGGGCGAATCGAAGCGTGATCTGGCTGTCTCCGACGGAGCTGCTTGAGGTCATGTTTTCGATGCCGGGAATGCGTGAGAACTCACTCTCAAGAGGCGTAGCCACAGTCGCAGCCATGGCGTCGGGGTTGGCACCGGGCAGCGCGGCTGAGACGTGAATTGTGGGGTACTCAACCTCAGGCAGGTTGCTGACCGGAAGCGAGAGATAGCTGAGTAGACCGAATCCCGCGATGGCGGAGATCAGAAGAGCGGTCGTGATCGCGCGGCGGATGAAGAATTCGGTAAAGCGCAACATGAATACCTCACTTGGGGATCGTGGCGGGGAATCTGCCTTAGGCGCCGTTGTTTTGGGGGAGTGTGCTACTACGGTTTGGTGGTATCGAGAGGCTCAACCCGGGCGCCAGGAGTGAGTCGTAATTGACCTTCGGTCACGATCATGTCTCCGGGGCTGAGGCCGCCGCCGAGAACAGCGATCTCGTTGGCAGCCCGGGAAGAGGAGACTGAGGGCCGATAGTTACGGAGCACGGTTACCGGCACCATCGTGGCAATATTCGATTGAATTCGCCACGCATACCTTCCGTCGAGGCCCTGCTGAACGGCAGACTGTGGAATCACGATCTGATTGGGATCCACCCTCAGGCGGAGGCGAACGTTGACGAACTCGCCGGGCCAGAGTGCGCGATCGGCGTTCGAAAACGTGGCCTTCAACCGAACGGTGCCGGTTGTTGGATCGACGGAGTTATCGATGAACTCGAGACGACCTTTGGCGGAGGAGTGGTCGCCATTTCCAGCCTCCACTTCCAGCGGCCCGACAGCGCTTAGCCGTTGCACCTCGACGAGTGCTTGTTCCGGGATGCCAAATGTGACGCGGATGGGTGCAAGCTGAAGCAGGGTGACGAGCGTTGTATCGTTCTGAAGAACTACATTGCCAGCCCTGACTGCGACGGCTCCTGCGCGCCCTGAGATGGGAGCAATAACGTCGGCGAAGTTGAGTTGAAGCTGGGTCTGTGCCAGGCGAGCGCGATCGGCCTTAACGGCACCGGCTGCGGCGGCGATGGCGGCTTGATCGGCGTGAAGACTGGAGCGGAGGGTGTCGCTGGCCGTGACGGCCCGGCTGACTGTCTGGCCGGAGAGAACACCGAGCTGACCTAGCTTGACCGCAACGTCGGTGTCAGATTGGCTCTGCTTTAACGAAGCTCCATCTCGCGCCGCAACCGCGACGGCCTGTTGCTCCATTGCGATGTCGCGGTCGAGTTCGGCTTGCTGCTGCGCCTGCTGGCGACTCATGGTGTCGTGATCGATGGTGAAAAGAAGCTGGCCCTTGGTGACGTTCTGTCCTTCAGCGAAGGCAACGGTTCTAATCTGCCCGGCGATACGCGGCTTGACTTCGACACGCTCGATAGCCTCAACATTCCCTATGGCCGCAATCTCAAGAGGCACATCCTGCGATACCACGTGGGTAACGTGAACCGGGATACCCTCCGGCGGGGATGTATTGGCGTGGGCCACGACGCGCGAACACGACACAAGCGGAATGCAGATGAAGATGCACAGTAGCATGAGCGTTCCATTTGCCTTCATGCAGGTCTACCTCTGAGTTCAGATTGGGTGCTTATCTTGCGCGGGAAAAGCGATATGCAGCCGGAGCCGTAAAGACTGCAGGGAGGGATGCCAACTGTGCAACGAAAGCTATCACTCCACGCCGATACTACCGCCCGCTCAGCCCTGAAGGCTTCCGCTGTCGCGTTGCTTATTAGCTGAGTGCCGCCGAATAAAGAGAATGTGCTTTCAGGAGATTGGATAGAGCTCAATATTTCCTTGCAACAGCTGCAGCGTAATAGGCTAACGGCTGAGGCGTATAGAAAACTGCGCCACCCTCGGGTCGGTCGTGGTAGACGAGATGCTGCCAAACGCCGCGGTACCGAATGATCCATTGGGCTGCGCAAAACCCGGCGTGTTTGTCACGTTGAAAAGTTCCGCCCGAAACTCAACGTCAGTCTTCTCTCCAATAGATGTATGCTTCACCAGCGCCATATCTAAATCCCGGTAAGCAGGCCCGCGCACCGGGTTCCTTGAAGCATTTCCAAATGTAAACTGTGGAGCAGTTTGAAACGCCGCTGTATTGAAGAAGCGCTGAGGCGTCCGCTCTCCCGACGAAAGTGCGGGCTTCCCCACAATCCGCGGCCGCTGCAATACCAGGCCAGCAAAGCTGTTGTTGTTGGTCGCCTGCGTAACTGTCACCGGCATGCCGCTCTGCAAAGTCATGATGCCGTTCACCGCCCATCCACCGAGTGCCCACGTCAGCATTCCGTGGCCGTGGTACTTCGGCAGATCGTACACGACAGACAGCGTGGTCACATTCGGCATATCGCCCTGCGACGAATCCCGCTCCAGGTACGGACGATACGTGTCCGCCGCAATCAGCGACGACGTATTCGGCGATGACAGTACCGTCGACGAAAATACGCTCGACGCATCATCAATCAACTTTGAGTGCGTGTACGCAAATAGGAAATACAGGCCCTTTGAAACCCTCTGCTCCGCCTTCACCTGTAGCGCGTTGTAGTTTGAAGTGCCGGTGTTATTGCGATATGTCGCCACGTTCTGGAAGCGCGGATAGGGCTTCAGCAGCTGCGCCCGTGCAATCGTCGGAGTATTGAGCGTTGATCCTGTGGGAAGCTGCCCGTAGTAAGGATTCGTAACCCGTTGCGTCAACGTTGAGCCCTGCGACAGTTGCTCCGCGGTCAACTGGTTCAAATTCGAATCCGGAATTCCCACATGCACGATGTGCGATCCCACGTACGCGATCTCCAAAGACAAGCTATTGGTTATCGCTCGTTGGACTGCGAGGTTCCATTGCTCGCTATACCCCGATCCAGCACTTTTCTTTACCGTGTACACGCTTTGTCCCAGCCCTGCATCTGGAGTCGTACCAACAGGAGTCACTGTCGGCCCATTGTTCAATCGGAATGCGCCCATATATCCATCTTGCGTCCGCTGTTGCACGTTCTGGATAAACGGATACTGCGGCGTTGTAAATGGGGTTGTAATACCTGACTGGTCAATGAATACGATGCCGAATCCGCTGCGGATCACTGTCTTTGCGTCCGGAGAATATGCAAATCCAAAGCGCGGCGCCACATTTCCCCAGTGCAGCTCCCTCGCGCTACGCGAGTTCCCATTTACACCCAGGTAATCCAGCTGTTGCGTAGCCAAATTAAATACTGCTCCCTGGTTCGATTTCTCTGTCGAAGGCATATGCAGCGTCCACCGTGCGCCAATGTTCAGAATCAGCTTCGGAGTCACACGATAATCGTCCTGCACGAAAAACTCATGGATATAGTCGCGCGGGCTAATCGTCCGCTGCTGAAGATCGATTGAAAACGTATCCACCTGCCCCAGCAGGAAGCTCGCAAACGCATTGCCGCCCGACGCTGTTCCGGTTGAACCATTGTTTGTTCCCGTCGTCGTAAACGCGAACGATCCCGTTGGATTCGGCGGCGAAATTGCATTCAACTCATATCGCCGCAGATCCATGCCGGCCTTTAGAGAATGCGCCCCATGGGTCCAAACCACCATATCTACGAGCTCGCTCACGGAAGTCTGATAGCGTGACGACGCACTAGCCACTGAGCCCAGCTGCTGCAGTCCCGTGAAGCTAAACAAAGGCAGCGCATCATTGAACGCAGCATTGGTTGGAATCCCCGGAATTCCCAACGACACTCCCGCGGTTCCGTTCACTGTCGCACCCAGTTGCGAATTGCCTCTCCGTGTATATCCCAACCGCAGTTCGTTTAGCACACGCGGCGAGAATGTATGCGTCTCGTTGAGCACCACCTGTTGGCCCAGAATATTCGTGAGCGACGTCACATTGCCTGTACCCAGAATCGATCCCGAGATCGCGCCTGATCCATCCGGGAATGGAGTCACCGGATTCTCCACCTCGTGGTAGTAGGTGTACCGTGCAAACCCACGATCGTGTTGCCCAAATGCGCCATCTATTCGTGTATCGAACTGGTTCTGGTGGTCGTCATCATTCGCCGTCCTCGTATAGTTATTGGCCCCGCTCTGGTTCGGTAACGGGATCCGTGACAGCAATGTCAGCGCCACGGGGTCTATTGCCGATGTAATCCTATCGTTGGCAAAACGGGTGCGCGTCACATTGCCGTTCACTATGGTCGTTGTAGCCGGATCGTAAACCGCAGCCACTCCGCTGAAGTTTCCCTGTCGCATCGCGAGGGTCGGAACCACTGAGTTACGTGTCACGCCCACCAATTGCTTGATGCCCTGATAGTCACCAAAGAAGAACGAACGATCGTGCAGAATCGGCCCACCAATGGTTCCGCCATACAAATTACGACGATACTTCGGCTTTTGCGCACTAGCGCCCGCGAAGTAGTTGCGCGCGTTCAGCACCTCATTGCGGAAGTATTCAAAAACGCTTCCATGAAACGCATTTGACCCCGACCGCGTCGCCACATTCACTACCCCACCGTTGAAGCGTCCGAATTCAGCGGGTACATTGTTGGCTGCAATCGTGAACTCGGCAATCGAATCAAGAATGGGGAAAAAAGCCACTTGACCCGGCTCCGGCTGCAACGCCGAAATGCCATCGAACAAATACTCATTGGTCCGCGGCCTTCCACCGTTGATGCGCGGCAGCAGCGTGCCAGGAGGAAGTTCTACACCCGGAGCCATTTGCGCCAGCTGAACAAAGTTCCTCGAATTCAAGGGCATCGCCTGCACTGTCCTTCCCGGAATCGTCGTCGAGATGTTGCTGGTCGCCGCCTGGAGCAATGGAACATCTGCATCTACCTCTACACTCTCACTGCCCGCTGCCACCGGTAGCGTCACATCCACGCGCACTGTCCCCCCAGTCATCACTGTGACGCCCTTACGCGTAAACGTCGCGAATCCTGCCTGCGACACCTCGACCGAGTACACCCCAGATGTCAGCTGCGAATATGAGTACTCGCCCGTCGAGGTCGTCACCGTCTCCAACCTGACCCCTGTCGTACTGGACGTCAGAGCTACCTTCGCTCCGCTTACTGCCGCGCCCGATGCATCCGTCACCTGACCACGCAACTCGCCAAGCACCTGCGCTTCACTACGGACGCAAGAAACAAACAGCAGCAGGAATAAAACAAGGAGAAAATGTATTCGACGCATAGTACGAATATATACGTTTAAAGTCGTACTTATCTAAACAGCAAACGTCGATGCAGTAGGTTCCGTAGACATGAAGTATGTTAGGCGTCAGCCTTCATCCACCCGCTCAATCATCACATCGGTGGCCTTCACCAACGCGGCCGCCGTATCGCCCTTCTTCAGTTTCAACTCCCTCGCCGCGTCCGCCGTGATAATCGAGTGGACGCGCTGCCCACCGATGTCGATCACAACCTGCGCTAACAGTCCTTCAACACGCAATTCGATAATTTTGCCTACTAACTGGTTTCGCCCTGAGACCTTACGGTACCGTGCCCTCGATTCTGCTGCAGGTTTCATCCCATCTTTTTTCAGAAACGGATTCAGTGAAGCCTCTGAAATCCGGTGGTGTCCGCCCGGCGTCGTCACTGTCTTAAGCTTGCCGGAAAGAATCCATTGCTTAATCGTCGGGTAGCTTATTCCCAGCATTCGTGCTGCTTCCATCGGCTTGTACAACGGTGTCATCATTCTCTGTACATTATCCGCCTTTCTATTTTGTGTATCATTCTGGCCAAATGTGTCTCCGTATTCACAATGCAAATCGGTTAGGTTGAACGGGCCCACAATCATCATCCTCAAGCAGGACTTATCAGACCTGATCTTCATCGCATTCACCCGATGGTAAGTAATTCTTCGAAGAAGCCGCCGATCTGGCTTCCACGGTCGACGAAATGAATCTCCAGAATCCAGTGACGCCTCCGGCCTTTGTCGTCGGTTGACCGCATGAGCAAGTTGCTCTTAGGGTGGACGTAAAGAGTGACTTTGTCCTCTGCGATTCGCTCATGGGGAAACTGGCCAATCAGATGTCCGGCGATCGGCCCACCAAACTCCCATCCGTATCTCTCCGCGAGAGATACGGCATCGGCATAAGCTGGTCTGCGGTGATGTCAGGATTTTCTTTGAAGTAGCGCTTGCCATCCGCAAATGCCTTCGCTACATCATCGCGCATCTTCAGCTTGGAGGGGTCCGATCCGATGACGAAGGTACGACCGAAATCCTCAAACACCGGACCAAGATCAAGGAACAAAATGTCATCTTCACCGATGACGTGGTCTGGCGGATTCTCAGCGTAAGGCAGTAGCGTATTAGCTCCAGCGCGGACGATTCGCTTGTGCCAATACGTTGAGATCCCGTACATCTGCTTCGCCAGGTCATAGATCTCCTGATTAAGCTGGCTCTCAGCGATGCTGGCACGGACCAACCCTCGCGCTTCAACCTCACAAAAAGCTGTTCCGCCTTATTCTGCGCGACGCGGAGTTCTGTGACCTTTTTCTCTTCCAGAGTGTCTAATGAACCGATCTCGTCTGTCACGGGATTTGTACCTCACTCTAGTTATAGTGCCCGATGGAGGGGCCAAACCAGATGCCTGCTGTTCCCCACTGGGTAAAGGTAAGACTGTCTGTTGTGGCTGCCATTGCCGCGGTCCTAAGCTATATGGCTGTCAGCCCAACGCCAATCAGATCGCAGGAGCCGCCAAGCATCGTCGGTAGCACACCGTTATATGGACTGTCTGGCACGACCGGTTGGATCAATTCCACTCCCTTGACGGCAAAGCAGCTCAAGGGGAAGGTCGTTCTCGTCGATTTTCTGGGACTACTCCTGCATCAACTGCATTCGCGCCGTTCCGTATGTTCGTGCGTGGGCGGACAAATATAAGGATAGCGGCTTGGTGGTGATCGGGGTCCATACGCCTGAGTTCGATATTGAGAAGCAAATGCCGAACGTGCAGAAGGCAGTCAATAAGTTTGGAATCACATATCCCGTTGCTCTCGATAACAATTACGTAGTCTGGAACGCATTCCACAATCAATACTGGCCTGCCCACTACTTCATCGACATCAAAGGAAAAGTTCGCTACGAGCACTTCGGCGAGGGCGAGTATGACCAGTCCGAGAAATGGATACAGGAATTGCTGAAAGAGGCGAACGCAAAGCCGATGCCAGCCAGTATGGTCAACGTTCATGGCGAAGGTGCTCAAGCGGCCGCCGACATGAACGACGTTCGCTCACCTGAAACCTACATCGGTTATGCGCGTGCGGAACACTTCGTGTCGCCGGGCGGGATCAAGCGAGATGTGGAGCAGCTTTACGCTGAGCCGAATCATCTTCGATTGAACGAGTGGGGGCTTGCGGGCAAATGGCTGGATCACAAGCAGGTCGCGGTGCTCGGGTCTGCCGGGGGCAAGGTCGTCTTTCGTTTCCACGCTCGGGATTTGCATCTCGTACTTGGTCCAACGGTTGATGGAAAACCTGTTCACTTTCGCGTGACTATCGACGGTCAGGCTCCGGGAGCGAATCATGGAGTAGACACGGACGCGCAAGGCAACGGCGTCGTGACGGAACACCGCTTATATCAACTGGTGAGACAGAAGGGGGCCATTACCGACCACACCTTCGTGATCGAGTTTCAGGAGCCGGGAGTACAGGCATTTTCCTTCACCTTCGGATGAGGGCCAACAGGAGGGCATCATGATTCAGAATCAAGATGGCAGCGTGAGTCGGCGGGCGTTCCTTGTTACCGGCAGCGGCGTTGTGACGGCGGTTGCCTTCACTCTCCGATATGGAATCAAGCCCGTTGAAGCAAAGGCTAGCAGCCCGAAAGAAGTCAAGATCGTTGAGTTTTCCAACTCAGGGCAACGGGAAGACACGGTCAGCCTGCCGGTGATTCTCAAGCCCGATGGCGCATGGAAGCAGCAGCTATCGTCCGCTGCGTTTGAGATTACACGGCAGGCGGGCACCGAGCGGCCTTACTCCGGCCAGTACTGGAACCTCCATGACAAAGGACTCTATCGTTGCATCTGCTGCGATACTGCGCTTTTCAGCTCGGACACGAAGTTCGAATCAGGCACAGGATGGCCGAGCTTTTGGCAGCCCATCGCGAAAGAAAATGTTCGCGAGAATATCGACATGTCTCTGGGAATGGAGCGCACGGCGGTTTCATGCAGACGCTGCGATGCGCATCTTGGGCATGTCTTCGATGACGGACCAAAGCCGACGGGCCTGCGTTATTGCATGAACTCGGTGGCACTCACGTTCGTGAAGATTACATAGTTCCCACAGGTACAGAATAGAAGTATGTCCGAGAATACGTTCGCTCAGATTCTTTCCGAAGTGAGCACGTTTGCCCAGTCCGCAAGCGATCTCGCGTCTTTGCAGAACTTTATCGTTGAGATGATTCCGCAGCGCCTGCCCTACTACAACTGGACGGGCTTCTATATGCTCGATCCCTCCGATTCGGAGATGCTTGTCCTGGGACCGTTTCGCGGAGCGTTAACCGATCATGTGCGGATTCCCGTGACCCAGGGAATCTGCGGAGCGGCTGTGGCGCAGGACGTTACGGTGATCGTGGACGACGTTCATTCCGATCCACGGTATCTTGCCTGTTCACTGGAAACCAGATCCGAGATCGTCGTGCCTGTACGTGCGAATAGTGCTGTCGTTGGTGAGATCGACATCGACAGCCACGACCTCGCAGCCTTCTCGGTTCAAGACAAAAAATTCCTCGAAGAGTGCGCGGCCATCGTAGGCGCCTTTATCGAGCGGACTCAAGCCGTGGCTTCAGGGCAAAATAGAAGTCGTAGTGGTTTCTGCAACCTGGGTTGAAGCCAGCCCCACAGTGCGGGCACAAATAGCCGCTGTCCATATATTCCTGGATCGTCAGCTCGTACCCGCAGGCTCCGCACAGAATTGCCCGAACGTTTCCACTGTGAATGCGGCCAGACTTCAATTGCATGGCCAGCCAGGACTTCGTGGCAGTCTTTGCAGGCATAGTAGACGCCGCAGCAGGCCATCTTGATAGCAATGATGTCCAGTGCAGAGTGGTAATGGATGCACCGTGTCTCTGCATCCATTACCACGCCTCGAACCTCTGGTTCTACTGCTTTCACATATCTATCAAAACACAACGTGAGGCTGCTGATTGCATACTGTACAGCGCGGAAATCTTGTGCACGGGGCGCGATAGTTGTAATTGTTGGATTCCTTCTACTTGATCGCCTCCGAAAGAAGATTAGGGCTTGGAAGAAATCGATTTGCATCGGCAGAGGGCTGAAATCATAATGATTCATGGCGACGCAATCCCCGATTGTTCCAAACGATAGTCTGACGCTGTCCAGCTCCCTTCAGAAACCTCCGCTGCCTCGCGACTGCACTTTCGCCGAATCTGATTGGCGCGCTCTTGCTCCGCATTGGTATCCGGTGGCGTTCTCCCAGGAGGTCAAGGATAAGCCTTATGCAGCCCGGTTGTTGGATGAGCGTGTGGTGGTTTATCGGCTAACCGATGGGAAGATTGTCGCCGCAAAGGACATCTGCTACCACAGTGGTGCTCCATTAAGCCTTGGCAGTGTCGAAGGTGACGAGATCATCTGCAAATATCATGGCCTGCGCTACAACGCCTCCGGCCAATGCACGTGTATTCCGGCACATCCCAAGGGAGCTATCTCGCCACGCCTTCGTCTTCACATGCTCCGTGCACAGGAAGCCTTCGGTCTGGTTTGGGTACAGCTCATTGAGGATGACGAAGTAAAACTACCTGTGATGAAGGAGTGGTCCGATCCGGAATAGATGCGGGTGTTGCCGAACAGTGTTTCTATGAACGCTTCAGCAGGCCGGCAGATCGAGGGCTTCCTCGATGTGAGCCATTTTTCGTTTGTGCATGTTGAAACGTTTGGTGAAGTCGATAACACGGAAGTCCCCGACTATGCGGTGACAAAAACTGCGAGTGGATTCGTGGCCGATTACGTCAGCACTGTCAACAATTACGCTAGCGAATTCAAGCACCTCAACCCGCCTGGGTTTCTTTGGCATAGACGCTTTGATGCTTTCTTGCCGTTCACCGCGAAACTCACGGTTTTCTTCCCAAATGGTCAGCTTCACATTCTCAATGCCGCTTCGCCTGTATCGGCACGAAAGACGAGACTATTTGTTCCCATCTGCCGCAACTTCGATAAAGATGCTCCCCTTCAGGCGACCCTGGACTTCAATCATCAGGTGTTTGCAGAAGACCAGGCGATTGTTGAACAGCAGTACCCAGAAGACCTTCCCCTTGACCTCCAGGCAGAGGCGCATTTTCCCGCAGACCGAAGCTCTATCGCATACCGCAGAGGTCTAGCTGCAATGGGACTGGGGCGTCCGTTTACCGCATAAGATTTGAACCGAGCAACGCCCTTCTCGTAAGTAATGTTCGTAACGAAAAGAGCCGCCTCCTTCCGTATACTGGACGAGCCAATCAAACAGGGCTTCCGGTACTTCTTTCGACTGCTAGTCGGTAGGAATTATCTATCGATCGCAGGAAGGATCAACTCTGAGGAGATTTGACGATGTCTATTTCGAACGCTAGACGTCTCGCCGCCTGCGTTGCTCTATTCGTGAGCTTTACACAAGCCGCGTCCGCCGCTGACATTTTGACCGGAAAGCATGACGGTGGCGCCGGGCGGCGTGGTGATCGTCGGCAGCGCCAGCTCGCCGTTTATCTATAAGGCGCGTCCGGTGGCGGGCACCGCCGAGAAATTTATCGACGCCAGCACGGAAGGCCCCGGGACATTCTTCTTCGGCATGCTTGCCGATGCCGCCAGCAATACGCTGTGGACATGTCAGTTGACCCCAGTGCCGAACACCACTCCAGTACAGCGACATACCGCACTGAGAGGCTTCGATCTCTCGACAGGCGCGCCAAAGATCCGCTGGAACCTTCCGGGGGACAACAGCATGTGCAACGATTTTGCGATTGGGCCGGATAAGGCGCTCTATATAACGGACACCGCCAATGGCAAAATCTTCAAGCTGCCGGCGGGCGCTTCCGCCGCAGTGCTTTACCTGGAGCATTGGACGCTTATGGGGGTCGATGGCATCACCTTCCTGAGTGGCACACTCTACGTGAACAACGTGATCTTCAACAAGCTCTACCGTATTCCGGTGAACGCCGCGGGCAAGCCGGGTACGCCCGTGGATATCTGGACGGACCAGCTAGTAAAGGGGCCTGATGGCATGCGCGCAGCGAATGGCAAGCGACCGCGATCACCTATTTTCCCCCAACAGCAATGCCCCGAATGCGGATTGGGCAACGTCGGACAATGACATACGACATAAGTTCGATCTTTTGGGAACTCTCGACGCTGGACACTGGTTCCACCTAGGTACCGGGCTATCTCTCTATTCCGGCAAGCCAGTCAATATCACGACCGGCGACGATGAGAACCGGGATGGCCTATCACTGGACCGGCCGCCGGAACACCTCGCAACAGCCTCCATGGACCTGCGTACATTGGTCTTGATTTAAGCCTCGGCCGGATTTTGCGTTGACGTCATCGGGAACGAAAGGGCCGGTCCTCTCACTTTCGTTGAATTCCTTCAATGTTCTCAATCACCGCAATGACACGACGTATATCGGAGTTGCCAGTTCTCCATTCTTTGGACATGCAGTTGCAGCGCAACCCTCCCGAAGGCTGCAACTCAATTGCGAACTCAAGTTTTGAAGCCAAAGTTCGTGACGCGCCAACAAGGTGATCCCACCGGCCCGCATTGCGGGGCTGATGATTTGACATCCGTCCGCGATCATTGATACACAATAACAGAATGATGATATGAACATATCATTACTCTGTTGGAGTGTGGAATGAGTAAAGTTCGGCGACGCATCGCCTTCGTGTTCACGCTGCTATTGGGGAGTGCCGTCCCTGGCCTGATTCAAGCGCAATCCGTGGAGACATCGAATGCCGCGGCTGCAGTTGTGCCGCTAACCGTCGGGGAGGTGGCCCGTCGTGTTGCCGACACCTATCCACAGGTGCGCGTATCTCGGGAGGAGCTGGAAGCCTCTGCAGCCAGGATTCGACTTGCGCGTACAGCCTATCTGCCGAAAATTGATGGAATCGCGCAGTTCAATCGAGGGACAAGAAATAACGTCTTTGGTCCCTTGCTCCCCCAAGGGACACTCCCGTCCATTTCAGGGCCGGTCATTGGCAGCAACAATGGCGGATCGGTCTGGGGAAGCGCCGTCGGCATTCTGGTCAACTGGCAGCCGTTTGATTTCGGATATCGACGTGCCGGCGTGATGGCCGCGAAAGCGGATAAGTCACATTCGGACGCGCTCCTGCTGGAAACGCAGTTGGAAGTTGGCGCAGCCGCTGCTGATGCGTTCCTCACGGTGCTCGCAGCCAAACAAACCGAGAAATCAGCCGCCGCGGCAGTTAACAGTTGGGATGCTCTCCGCAAGAGCACCCATGCGCAGGCCGCCGCCGAATTGAGACCAGGGGCCGACGAATCGCGCGTCGAAGCAGAACGTGCGATGGCCTATACGCAGCTCGTCTATGCCAGACAGGCAGTAGCGACGAGTCAAGCGACACTCGGAAAATTTCTTGTGGGAACGCCTGCTCCCACAACCCTTGACGATGGACTCATTGCATCTTCGCTCCCGGTTGTTCCCGAGACACCTGCCTTGTCAGTTAGCCAGCATCCAGCGCTGTTGGCCCAGAATGCTCTCGTTGCCAAATCCCAGGCACAGCTTCACGCCGTGGAACGGAGCTGGGTTCCCCAATTCAATCTCGAAGCCGCAGGCTATGCCCGTGGCTCTGGCGCCGACACGAATGGAGTTCGGCTATCGGGTGCAGGAGGCCTGGCGCCGAATGTGCCCAACTACGTAGCCGGAATCAACATCGCGTTTCCATTTATGGATTTCGCGAGTACTCACGCGAGAGAGGCGGAGCAATCGGCGGTCCTAAATGCAAATCAGGCCCGGGCTGATCTGACGCAAAGACAAATTACGGAAGAAATCACCAAGGCTCTTGCCGCCTGGAAGGCGGCTCAGGAAGTTGCAGGCGCGACACCGATCGAGGTGCGGTCTGCACATACAGCCTTTGATCAGGCAAACGCCCGTTATAAAGCGGGGCTTGCGGCAATCGATGACGTCGCGCAGACGCAGCGCCTTGTCGTCCAGGCAGAAATCGATGATGCGATTGCCCGGCTCAACGTCTGGCGCGCCTTTCTTCAATACAACGCAGCATGTGGAGACCTGCAGCCATTTCTGCAGGCGGTAGGCAGGTAACGAATCATGCGTCTTGTTCTCGCAGCCCTCAGTCGTCCCCTTGCAGTCATCGTGTCCCTTATTGCGATTCTCGTTGGTTTCGTACTTGCTCTCGGAAGAATGCGTACCGATATCTTTCCAGAGGTTGGCAACCCAGTCATCTATGTTGCCCAGCCTTATGGCGGAATGACGCCGGCGCAGATGGAAGGCTTCCTGACGTACTACTACGAGTATCACTTCCTCTACATCACGGGTATTGAGTCGGTTGACAGCAAGAGTGTCCAGGGCGCGGCGTTGATGAAGCTCACCTTCCGCGAGGGCACCAACATGCAACAGGCCGTTGCCGAGACGGTCGGCTACGTGAACCGGGCGCGGGCGTTCATGCCACCGGGCACTGTCCCCCCCTTCATTACACGATTCGATCCCGGAAGTGTCGCAGTTGGCCTCCTGCTATTTACGAGCAACAGTCACACTCAGGGCGAGTTGCAGAATATCGCTCTGAACCAGGTCAGGCCTCTCTTTGCTACATTGCCTGGCGTATCGGCGCCTCCGCCTTTTGGAGGCAATCAGCGCACAATCGTAGTCAATCTCGACCCCGACAAGTTGAAGCAGTACGGAATCTCACCGGAACAGGCGATCTCTGCGGTAAGTACCGGCAGCGTCGTCGCCCCGTCGGGGAATCTCTATGACGGAACGCTGAACCGCATCGTCCGAACCAATGCGACACTTGGTCCAGACCTGAACGAGCTGATGAGCACTCCAGTTCACCCAACCTCGGGCACGAGCGTCTACCTGCGGGACATTGGCTCCGTCGAGAACGGTACGGACATCGTCACGGCGTATGCACACGTCGATGGACACCGCACCGTCTATATACCTGTCACAAAGCGCTCCGACGCATCGACCCTCGCCGTCATCAGCGCTGTGAAAGCCGCCATCCCAACATTCAAGAAGGCGATTCCTGACGATGTCGATGTGCAGCTGGCCTTTGATCAATCAGGTTACGTTTCGCGCGCCATCGGCGATCTCGTCCGTGAGGCCTTACTCGGCG
>Ga0193743_1001516_pt1 | contig 17238 bp, 11 predicted proteins | sample L2c2metaG_FD_143038 | JGI IMG/M metagenome (GOLD analysis project Ga0193743, IMG submission 143038) | Soil microbial communities from a riparian zone of the East river system, Colorado, United States - L2c2 | ecosystem: Environmental > Terrestrial > Soil > Riparian zone | place: USA: East River...
CGGGACACGAAAAGCACGGCCTCAGCGGGCTTCTGAGCAAGCATGAGATTCCGCACGCCGATCACACTGTTGTAGGTACCGTGGTCACCCGGTTGAAGTGGGAGGACAAAGAGCCGCCCGAAACCGTTATCTCGGGCAACCGGCTGGCGATTAACGGAATTGGAACCATCTTCTTCGGAGAGATCCTTGTCGAGGAGAGCTTCCGGCGGATAACCCTGTTACGCTTTCAACTGGGTTCGCCCTATGGAGCAGACGGGTCGGCATGCGAATTGCAATCGAACGGCGAAAGTTGGCCGCCCGCCTAGAACCGCTGTCTTTTCGCTGCTTCTAGTCTCTTTGATGGCCGGTTGCTCTACTGAGCCGGCCGCGCTGTTTCAGCTCGCCAAAACGCAGTTTGAGCACGGGGACCTGTCGTCGGCCCGCGAGAATGCGCAGCGTGGTTACGAACGCTACCGAAACAAGCCGAACTCCAAGTGGTATTGGAAATACAAACTTCAGTGCGCGGAGATGCGTCTCTACAACGGCCGCACGGACGAGGCGGAGAGGCTGCTCGATGCGGCGCCCGCGCCCGAATTTGCCGAAGTGCTTCCGCGCTACCAAATGCTCAAAGGGTACGCGCGGTATCGCAAGCGGCAGATCTCTTCCGGCCGTGCATTTCTGAACGCGGCAAAAGCGGGTGCGCACGCTCTTAAAAATGCGGAGCTGGAAGCGGATATCTGCCTGCTCTCCGGGGTGTGCGCGTTGCATTACGAGGACGATGGCCCTAGGGCGCGCGACGAGTTCAAGACCGTTTTGAGCATCGCCGAAGCGCAGCCTCTCGATTATCAGCGGAGCGCAGCTCTCATCAACTTAGGCGACCTGGAACTTAGGCGGGCGCATTGCGGCGACGCTTTTCCTTACCTGAGCCAGGCCGTTGAGATTTCGAAGCATGCTGGATTTGAGATTTTGCAGTCTCGCGCATTAGGGAACATGGCTAACTGCTACCAGAATTTGGGCGAACTTGATAAAGCGCTCCAGATTAGGGAACAAGCAGTGGCCATCCAAACCAGGCCGCGGAGCCAGCTCGCCACCGTGCTCAGTCAAAGCTATTCCGCGTTAGGCAATATTTATCTCGAAAAGGGGAATACTGCAAAGGCGGTTGAGTATTTTCGGAAAGCGCTGGAACAGGTGAATAAAGATGCGCCGGTGCAATACGGGCAGGCTGCGGGCAGCTTGGCTCAGGCGCTTGAAAGAACAGGATCGCTGGACGAAGCGGAGCGTTACAACCAGGCAGGGCTGCAAGCCATCAGCCAGAAAGACACCGATGGCGTCGCTTCTTTAACCTTGAATGCAGCCGCCATCGCGGAACACCGCAAGCAGCATGACAACGCCAAAGCCGCCTATGAGCGGGTTGTGCGGATGAGTTCGAACATCCCGTCGGCTCTTTGGCAGGCCTACGCGGGTCTCGCGGCCATCTATGGCGAGGCTGGCGACTTCAAAAACGCCAACCGGCATTATGAACAAGCGCTGCATGTGATTGAATCCAACCGCGCGGATCAACTGTACAGCAAATACAAAATCAGTTTTCTGAACAGCCTGATCCATCTTTATCAGGAGTACGTGGCGTTGTTGATGAAGCAGAACGATCCTGGCAAAGCGCTCGAAGTGGCTGATTCCAGCCGCGCAAGCGTCCTGACGGAAGGCTTGGTGGGGAAACGAGACGCGCGCAAGAAGCAGCTAGCCCGCGAAGTGCAGCGCGCCGCCAAAACCGGCCAGTGCGTCTTTCTCTTCTACTGGCTGGCGCCGGAACACTCCTATCTATGGGCTACGACGGAGAAAGGCAGCACGCTGATCGAGCTCCCGGATAGACAGCAGATCGACCGGGATGTGCAATCCTATCTCGCTCTGATTCAGGAACGCCGGGATCCACTTGCCGCCTCCAGTCCGGCTGGCCAGCGGCTCTACCGGACTCTTATCGGTCCGGTGGAGCACCTCGTCCCCAAGGGTGGCAGGGTGGTGGTCGTCCCGGACGGATCTCTGCATAGCTTGAACTTTGAAACGTTGATTTCGGATGTTCCCACGCCCCACTACTGGCTGGAAGACGTCACGGTATCGGTAGCGCCGTCGCTCGGAATATTGAAGGCCGCACAAAGTACCAGCTCCGGAATGGAAGCGGTCCTATTGATGGGCGATCCTGTCATGGACGGAACCGGTTTTGAAGGCTTGCCGGAAGCGGCGCATGAGATAGAGCGGGTTCAACAGCATTTCCCGGATATCGAAAGAGCTGTCTACACGCGTGAGAAAGCTACGCCGGAGGCATACGGAGCGACCGTGCCGCGGCGGTTTTCCACCATCCACTTCGCCACGCACGTGGAGCCAAATGAACAAAGTCCGTTGGATTCTGCCATCATCCTGTCCGGGCGCGGAAACGGGTACCGGTTGTACGCCCGCGACGTGGCGGAATTGCCGCTAAATGCCGATCTGGTCACGATTTCGGCTTGCCGTGGCGCTGGAACCCGAACTCTTTCCGGCGAAGGCCTGGTCGGTTTCGCCTGGGCATTCTTTCAGGCCGGTGCGCGCAACGTGGTGACCAGTCTCTGGGACGCCAACGACGTGTCTACGACGGAGTTAATGGACCGGTTTTACGCCGGAATCGAAACTAGACACACTTACCCAAACGCTCTAAGAGATGCTAAATTATGGATGCTGGAATCGAAATACCGCAAGCCATACTATTGGGCTCCGTTTCAGCTTTACAGTCTTCTTTCCATCGACTCCAGTGTTACGGCTGAATCGAGTCCAACGGCTAGAGTATCCAAATTGAGTGAGGTGAAAGCGATTGGCGAGACCGGTCATCTTAACCGTCGATGATGACATCGACGTGCTGCGGGCAATCGAACGGGATCTGCGTTCCCAGTACGGGCAGCACTATCGTGTGCTGGGCGCCGACTCGGGCGCAAATGCGCTGAATGCGCTCAAGCGGCTCCAAAAGCAGAACGAAGCGGTCGCGTTACTGCTGGTGGACCACCGCATGCCGCAAATGAATGGAATTGAAACGTTAGTGGAGGCGATCAAGCTCTTTCCAGAAGCCAAACGTGTGTTGTTGACGGCCTATGCCGACACCGAAGCGGCCATTCGCGCCATAAACGACGTTCAACTGAATCACTATCTGCTAAAGCCCTGGGATCCGCCCGAGCAACATCTGTATCCGGTGCTGGATGACTTGATGGAGGATTGGTCTTCGAATTACCGGCCGCCGTTTGAAGGTCTGCGTGTTCTGGGCACCCGCTGGTCGTCGAAGTCATATGAAATAAGGGACTTTCTGGCTCGCAATCAGATTCCGTACCAGTGGTTGGATGCGGAAACGGCCGCCCGCGAACCGGAGGTGCAGCAGTTGCTTGAGAGCATGCTTCCCGACGAACCTAAGCTCCCTTTGCTGGTTTTTCAGGATGGTGAATCTCTGGCCGAGCCCGACCTGCACGACGTGGCGGCAAAGCTCGGGTTACAAATGAAGGCCGGGTTGGAATTCTACGATCTGGCGATTGTGGGCGGCGGCCCGGCGGGTTTGGCGGCAGCGGTCTACGGCGCTTCCGAGGGATTGAAGACCCTCATGGTGGAGCGCGAGGCCCCGGGCGGTCAGGCCGGATTGAGTTCACGGATCGAGAACTATCTCGGTTTTCCCTCCGGTCTTTCGGGCGGCGATCTGGCGCGCCGCGCCGTGACGCAGGCAAGGCGCTTCGGCGTGGAGATTTTGGCCCCCGTGGAGGCCATTAGTATTCGCGTGGACGGCCCTTACCGCTACGTCAAATTCAGTGACGGCAGCGAAATCTCGTGCCACACGCTGCTGCTGGCTACCGGCGTTCAATGGCGCGAATTAGATGTGCCCGGTATGGATCGCCTACAAGGTGCGGGAGTGTACTACGGCGCGGCTGCCACGGAGGCGCTTTCCTGCCGCGACGAGGAAATTTACGTGGTCGGCGGAGCCAATTCCGCCGGGCAAGCCGCGATGTTCTTCTCTAAATACGCGAAGCGCGTGGTGATGCTGGTGCGCGGTCCCTCGCTCGCCGCAACCATGTCGCAGTACCTGATTGATCAGATAGAGAAAACGCCCAATATCGAACTCTCCTTCCACACGCGGATTACCGAAGTACACGGGGAAACCCGGCTGGAGTCCATCTCGGTTACCTGCGATCAAACCGGGGAAGCCAGCCGGCTTCCATCTGGATCGCTCTTCATCTTCATTGGCGCGCAGCCCACTACGGGGTGGCTGGATGGAGTGATCGAACGCGACGATCGCGGCTTTATCGTTACCGGTCCGGATCTGATGAAAGACCATAAGCGGCCGAAGGGCTGGACTTTGGATCGCGATCCGGGATTGCTGGAGACGAATGTCCCGGGAGTATTCGCTATCGGCGACGTCCGGCACGGCTCAACCAAGCGGGTTGCTTCCGGCGTCGGCGAGGGCTCGGTGGCGATTCAATTTGTCCATCAGTATTTGAGCAAGGTGTCGGTCTGAATAAGGCAATGAGCACATCCATAGAAACGGTTTTGCATCCAAGTGTTGCGGATCTGCGTACGATCTCGGTCTTTGCGGACCTGCCGCAGGAGGGCTTGCAGTGGCTGTGCGAGCACATGACGCTGGTGGAACTGCCGGCAGGAGAAATTTTCATTCGGCCTGGCTCTCCCGCGGACCGGCTGTTTGCCATCATCGAGGGCGAGGTGACGGGCGAGTTGGAGAACGGCCAAAAATTCATGGCCTACGCTGGCCGCATTACCGGCATGCTGCCTTTCTCCCGCCTGACGCATTTCTCCGTTACCGTGCGAACGTCCAGGGCAACACGCGCGGCGGTCCTGCATAAAGACCATTTTGCTGAAATGCTGCTGAACATCCCCGTTTTGCAGGAACGCCTGGTAGGCGTGCTGACGGATCGTGTGCGGGAAACCACGCGGGCGGATCAGCAGCGCGACAAACTCATTGCCCTGGGGAAGTTGTCGGCTGGCTTAGCGCATGAGTTGAACAATCCCGCCGCGGCCGCGCGGCGAGCCGCGGACTATCTGCGCCAGGCGATGACGGATTTGCGCGCCGCGAACGTACAGCTCGGGAAAGCGGAAATGGGTGTCGGCGCGCGCGCCTATTTGACTCAGCTTGAATACGATTGGGCGGAGAACGCGACCCATCAGGTAGCGCTAGATACGATGGAACGCGGCGACCGGGAAGAGCAATTGATGACATGGCTGGAAAAGAGAGGAGTAGACATTGCCTGGAAGCTCGCTCCAGGATTGGTGGATGCCGGCGTCACGGAACAAATGCTCGAGCAAGCGCTGCCGAAGATTCCGAAGACGGTTCTGGCGGATGCCCTGACGCGCTTGACCGCTTCCGTCACTATGACGCGCTTGGTGGCCGAAATTCAGCACAGCATGGGCCGGATTTCCGATCTACTGCGCGCCATTAAAGAGTATTCGTACATGGATCAGATGCCGGACCAGGACATCGACGTCCACGACGGACTCGAAAACACGCTGACCATGTTGGGATACCGCCTGAAAGGTGGAATAGAGGTTCTGCGGGACTATGACCGGAGCATTCCCAAAATTCCCGCGCGCGGCAGCGAACTTAACCAGGTGTGGACTAACTTGATTTCTAACGCTATCGACGCAATGAAGGGCCGCGGCAAGCTAAAAATTCGTACCGCGTTGCAGTCGGACCGCGTGCTGGTGGAAATTGTCGATACCGGCAGCGGAATTCCGGCGGAGGTCCACGATCGCATCTTCGAGCCGTTCTTCACGACCAAAGGTGTCAGCGAAGGTACCGGACTCGGTCTCGACATCGCTTATCGCATTATCTGCAATCACAATGGCGATATTAAGTTCGATTCGAAGCCGGGGAAGACAAGGTTTTGCATCTGGCTTCCCCTGCACCGGGCGCTGGACAAGCCGAGCGCCGGCGCTGGGGAGACAACGCACTATTCGCCGGAAGACCAGGCAACCCGGAACTCAGGGTAGAGTGTTAAGCCGCCGCAGGCAAACAGGGTTTGCCCCGTGATGTAAGAAGCCTCTTCAGAAGCGAGGAAGGCGAAGACTCCGGCGATCTCCTCGGAGGTTCCGGCGCGGCCCATAGGAATGTGGCTTTCCACTTCCGCTTTCGCTTTCGGATCGTTGATCCACGCCAGGTTAATGGGCGTCACGATGGCGCCCGGTCCCACCGCATTCACGCGTATGCCGCGATCGGCGTATTCCAGGCCCAGGCTCTTGGTCATATTTTCCATGCCGCCTTTGCTGATGGAATAGGGCACGTACTTCGGTTTCGGAATGATTTCGTGCACGCTCGAATTGAAAACGATCGAACCCTTGGCATTGCGCGATAGGAAATGACGAATAGCTTCGCGCGCGCACATGAACGATCCACGCAAATTTACGCCCGTCACCCGGTCGAAATCCGCCATCTCCACTTGATCGCTGGCCGCTGGTTTCTGAATGCCGGAATTAGCGATCAGGATGTCCAGCGTACCGAATTGTTTGATGACGGCAGCGAACATCGTAATGACTTGTTTCTCGTCGGAGACGTCGCCTTGAACAGTCATCGAAGTTGCCTTGGGGAAGCTCTTGGCGGCTTCTTGTACTTTCAATTGGACCGCTTCGGCACGATCTTTGCCGCTGTGGTAGTTAATGGCGACGTTTGCCCCTTCCTGGGCAAACCGGATTGCAATCGCCTCGCCTATACCAGAGGACGCGCCCGTAATCAGTACATTCTTTCCTAACAGTCTTGTCATAAACCTCTCTAAATTTTCTGAAAATGCCTCAAATCACGCGTGACAGACATTGGCGTGGGCAGTGCGCTGTGTAAGCCGGACTGGCCGGGTGAGTCAGACTTCTAGAATATACTCCCGCAGCGGTGAGGGCGCGTGGACTGTCGTAAGTTGCCGCTTCCTCAAAGTATCTGCTGCAGTACCGGAATCCGGCGGAAGATGAATTCGCTGGCAAGGAATGTTACCGGAACTGCAAGGATACTGGCAATAGCGAATTTCCCTAGATGCGTAGCTGGGAGCGCCCGAGGCGCCAGTGTTACCGCGATGAGAAGAGGCGGATGAAACAGATATGCCGCGAAAGCATTCCGGGTCATGAATCTCGCAAAATTGCCTTGCATGTTAAACCTGTCCCGAAACAGGACTAGCACTCCGAGCGACATACCCATGCAGAAAAACGACTCCCACACGCAGTACAGGGCGCTTTGCCAGTGCATCCCCCCAGGATCCTGGTTGGTGGAAGGCCTTGAAAAACTCCACTCGAATAGAGGACGACGCCCCACAGCAATACTCCGGCCGTTAGAGCGAGACGCAGCCAGGCAAGACCGAAAGCGAATGGAATACGCAACAGCCAGTTCCGGCGATAGGCCGCAATACCAATTGCAAAGAGCGCAATGTGTTGCGAGAAATTGCAAAGCTGCATATTCCATACGCTTGTCCCAACGGGCTGAACAAGCCGGACCAGGAACGTTGCCACAGAGATGCAAAGCGCGAGCGCGGCCACTTGCCAGTGAGAGGGTAGCGAAGCATTCCCGCCGGTTGCGGGGCGCTCTCCTTTATTTGTACTGATGAGACGGAAGACCGCATACGCAGTGCAGAAGAAGAGCAATGCCACGGCAAACCACATCGGCCCGGAGGCGCTTAGGACCCGACCGCTCGACAAGAACCCTCCGTAGGCTTTGAACAGCGAGAGCCTGGAAGGCTCATAGAAATCGCGCAGGAGCCAATACACGGTGACCGGATGAATGACAAACATGAACAGCAGCGACGGTATCCCCAGCCGGATGGCCCGGTCGCCAACAAACCTCCGGAAGCCTTTGCGATCGAAAGCGCGCGGAACAAAATAGCCGGCGATCAGGAACAAAAAGCCCATGAAATAGGCCTGGTTGAACGAGAGAAACGTGGCGAGTAGGAGGGTCACCCCTAGCCCCGGCGCGGGATCTTCGTTGTAATACCAGCTGCCGACATGACTTGACTGATGACCAGAACGATGAGCGCCCAGCGGATGTTATCGATGAACTGAAGGCGAGTCGCCGCGCCTCGATCCTGGACCACAGTCGCCATTGTGCCGATTATCCCTTCGGCTTCGTTTCGAGCTAGCCTGTTATTGCGTATATTAACGAGAAGGGGCAGTTACATGAACAGGCGAGAATTATTCCGGGAAAGCGTCCGCCAAGGGGGGCTTTTGGCGGTGGCGGGGGTGCTTCCGGAGGTGGCGATTCCGGCGGCAGCCAGTCCAGCGGCCGAAAAAACCGCTCCGGCCAGCGGCGAGATTTACCGTGATATCGGCGTGCATCCAGTCATCAACGCGCGGGGCACATTCACCATCATTACCGGGTCGCAGTCTCTGCCTGCGGTGAAACAGGCGATGGAGGCGGCTTCGCGCTCTTACGTTCAGATGGACGAACTAATGGGAGGCGTGAGCGAGAAATTAGCCGCGCTGACGGGTGCGCCGTGGGGAATTGTGACGAACGGGTGTTGCGCCGCGCTCACGCACTGCACCACTGCCAGCATTGCCGGCACCAATCCTGAGCGCATGCAACGGCTTCCCGACCTTACCGGAATGAAGAACGAAGTGATTATCCCGGAATATTCGCGGAACGTATATGATCACGCGATTCGCATGGTGGGCGTAAAGGTCATCGAAGTCAAGAATGTATCTGAGCTAGAGGGCGCCTTCAACAGCCGCACGGCCATGGCGTACATTTTGGCTGGTCCGGGAGACGATGGGCCGTTGGGAACGAAAGTGATCGCCGAGGCGGCGCGGCGGCATGGCGTGCCTGTGGTGGTGGATGCGGCGGCTGAGGTTCTTACTTTTCCGAATGTTCACCTGGAACGCGGAGCGACCGCTGTCGCCTACAGCGGTGGTAAGTGCATTCGAGGTCCGCAAGCCGCTGGATTGCTGCTGGGCGATAAGAATCTGCTGCAAGCCGCTTGGGCCAACAGTGCGCCGCATCATGCCTTCGGGCGCTCGCTTAAGGTGGGTAAGGAAGAAATCATGGGGATGCTGGCGGCGGTCGAGGCGTGGAAGACTCGCGACCACGAAGCGGAATGGCGCCAGTGGCAAGCCTGGCTCGATACCATTGCCACCAGCGCCAAGCGGGTCAATGGCGTGAGCACGCGTTTAGACCAGCCGGAGAGCCTTTCCAATCGAGCGCCGATTCTCCGCATGGAGTGGGATGCGAGCCAGGTGGGCATTACCGGCCAGGAGGTGGGTAAGCTCTTGCTCGACACCGAGCCGCGCATCGTGCTTGGGAGCGCTACCGGCAGCCGTCCCGGTAATATGGCGAGCCAGATTTCCGTCATGCCGTACATGATGATGCCAGGTGACGACAAAATCGTTGCCCAACGGATTTACGAAGCCCTTTCGAAACCGCCGAAATTCGAGAATCCGGCCGTGCCCCAGGGTGCGCCCGTCTCCGTGGCGGGCCAATGGCAGGTGGAATTGCAGTTCCATCGCGGAACGGCGCTGCACACGGTTATTCTGGAACAGCACGACGCGGAACTGGCCGGCACTCACCGGGGCGAGTTTATCTCCGGCGACCTGACCGGAAGCGTGGCGGCGAACGAGATCCGCTTCCGCAGCTCGCAGAAGATCGAAGGACAGCGATTATCCTATGATTTCACCGGGAAGGTGGAGCAGGATAAGATGGCGGGCGACGTGGATATGGGCGAATATGGAACCGCTAAATGGACGGCGGAGCGCCATCGCTATCAGATGCCGGGTGGGGTGGTGCGCCCGGTGAAGAAGTCATAAAGGGGGATGAACAATGGATAAGAGTAATCGAAGAAGTTTCATGGGGAAGGGCGCTGCCGTGGCTGCGGCCGCCGCAGTGACGGCAGATGCCCAACCGGCTGCCGCGCAGAAGAAAGTCTGGTGGACCGACGGAAAGGTTCCCGAAAAGCAGCAGCTCTTCAGCCCGGCGGTCTCGTACGGCAACCTGTTGTTTATCTCAGGCATCGGCGCGCACTTTGAAGGCGATATCAAGGCCCACACCAAACATGTGCTCGATGAGATCCAGCAGAAGCTGGAATCCGCAGGCTCGTCCATGAACAAGGTCCTGAAGGCGCAAGTTTACCTGGCGGACCTGAAAGACTATGACGGCATGAACGAGGTATTCAAGGGCCGGTTTGGCGCAGAACCGCCGGTCAGAACCACAACGGCCGCGGCAGGCGTACCCGGCAAATCGCTGGTTGAGATCGACGTGATTGCCTTTATCTAGAGCCTAGGGTTATTTCTGCGTGGGAGACCGCGTTGGGGGGCCGGTGGCATCCCAACGCGGGTCCTGCTGATACTTATAGTTCCCTTGAATCTTGTCCCAGGCGGGACGGCCTAGACCATTCAGGTCATAAACAACCTGCCCATTCTTGATAGTCAGTTCGCACAGGAACTTCTGGTTGCCGGCCTTCCGCGTGCCGTACATGTCCACATAGCCGAAATCTCCTTGCTCCACGCGGAGTACGCTGACATCGGCTGGCGAACCTACGGAAAGATTGCCCAATTGCTCCTGTTGAATTTCGTGAGCCGGGTTCCAGGTCGCGCGGGCGATCACCTGATCCACCGACAGCCCCAGCGCGAGGAATTTGCCCATCACGTTCAGCATGTCTTTGGTGCCTGTATTCATGCTATGGGCATGGAGATCGGTCGATAGGGAATCGGGGAGAAATCCCTTTTTGATCATGGGCACGGCCACGCGCCACGCGAAGCTGCCTCCACCGGTGCCCGCGTCGAAGAAGATGCCGCGCTGTCTCCCTTGCAGCATGCCCGGATTCACATTGCCTTCGGGGGTCAATTCGCCGCGCAGACCCGAATAGCAGTGAGTGTAAATGTCGCCCGGACGCAGTTTCTTGGTCAGCAGGTCGTAGAGCGGACGTTCGGGCCGGTTAGACCCGAAGTCGACCATCACGGGTATTTTTGCCAGCGTTCCCGCTTGCACCGCGTGTTCCACCGGAGTCCATTCCGGGCCTGTATAGTGTGCGGTCTTAATGCCAATGATGACGCCTTGGTAGCGCTTCGCCATGTCCGCCGCCGGCTGAGCCTCCATGTCGGCCTGGTTGTCTTCGTATTTGACGCCGCGCATGCCCGCGCCGACGATGTTGAGGAATGCCAGCACGCGCGTCTTCGAGCGATCGATGATGTGCGTCTTAAAGTCTTCAAAATTGCGGTATCCGGAAGAACCGGCATCGGCTACTGTAGTCACGCCGGTCCGGAACGTAAAGCCATCCGGGTACAGGCCGTAGTCGCCTGCATAGGAATTGGCTTCGCCCGTACTGCCATAAACGTGAACGTGAATATCCACCAGGCCGGGCGTGACGTAGAGACCGTGCATGTCGATGGTTTTGAGAGCGGCCGAAGGGTCGATGTGCTCGGCTACCGCAGCCACCAGGCCATTCTTGATAGCTACATCGCGAACAGCGCTAATGTGATTCTTCGCATCGACGACGTGCCCCCCTTGCAGCAGCAGGTCATATTGATTTTGCGGCAGAGCCGTGAGGCCGATTAGGCTCATCAGCATGGCTCGCGTAAGGGTTGCCAGTCTCATCTCTGGCCAATCCTAACAAAAGTAGGCCCGGGAACATAATAGATAGTGGCTCTCTTACTCAACACCCGGGATCTGGCGAAGACTTTCGGCGCCGCACCGCTTTTCCGCAATATCTCTTTGACGGTTTCAGATGGTGATCGCATTGGACTTATCGGTCCGAACGGTTCTGGAAAATCGACTTTGCTGGCGCTTTTGGCCGGATTGATCTCCCCCGATACCGGCGAGGTATCTCTTCGAAAGGGCACCCGCCTGAATGTAGTCCGGCAGGACTCCGCGTTTCCCTCCGGCGAGAGTGTGCGCGAAGTGGTTCGCGCGGCGCTGGACCGCTCGCTGGTGCCGGATAACGAGAGAGATATGCGCGAGGCCGAAACGTTGGGCCGGGCGGGGTTTAAGGATCTGGAAGCGGAGGCGGCGACGCTTTCGGGCGGTTGGCGCAAGCGTCTGGCCTTGGTGGAAGCCCTGGCGACGAACCCGGATATCCTGCTGCTGGATGAGCCTACCAACCACTTGGATCTGGCAGGCATCGACTGGCTTGAAAAGGTTCTGCAGGGGGCGCGCTTTGCCTGCGTTGTGGTGAGCCACGACCGGTACTTCCTTGAAAACATTGCGACTTCGATGGTGGAGCTCAACCGCGTTTATCCGGATGGCCTGCTGCGCGTGCAAGGGAATTACAGCACCTTTCTGGAAAAGAAAGGCGAGTTTCTAGCGGCGCAAGCCAAGCACCAGGACGCTTTAGAGAACCGGGTACGCATTGAGATGGAATGGCTGCGCCGCGGCCCCAAAGCACGCGCAACGAAGGCTAAAGCACGCATAGACAATGCAAACCAGCTCATCAACGAACTAGCCGATTTGAATTCCCGTTCGCGGACCTCGAGCGCGGACTTTGATTTCTCGGCTTCGGACCGTAAGACGAAACGCCTGGTCGAATTGGATAATGCCACGTTTGGCTTTGATGACCGGCTGCTGTTCGATAAGCTCAGTTTCACGCTGACGGCAGGAACGCGCCTGGGTTTGGTTGGTCCGAACGGCAGCGGTAAAACGACGCTTCTGCGGCTGATTCGCGATGAGATTGCGCCCCTATCCGGTGAAGTACGCCGTGCCGATCTGCTGCGCATCGTGTATTTCGATCAGAATCGGCCATTGAACCCGGATCTGACGCTGCGCCAGGCGCTTTCGCCCTACGGAGACTCTGTTGTTTACCAGGACCGCACGATCCACGTGGCCGCCTGGGCCTCGCGCTTTCTCTTCTCGAACGACCAATTGAGCCAGCCCGTCAGCCGGCTGTCCGGCGGCGAACGCGCGCGGGTATTGATTGCGAATCTAATGCTCGAATCCGCCGATCTGCTGCTGCTGGACGAGCCTACAAACGATTTGGACATCCCGACACTGGAGATTCTGGAAGAGAGCTTGCTCGAATTCAAGGGCGCGCTGATTCTGGTGACGCACGACCGCTACATGCTGGACCGCGTTTCGACGCTAGTGCTGGGGCTCGACGGAGAAGGCAATGCCGAGCGCTTTTCGGACTACTCGCAATGGGAAAACTGGCAAACCGAGCGGCGGAAAATCAAAGCCAAGGCCAACGGTCAATCAGGCGCAAAGGCGCCGGCCGCGGCTCCCGCCAAGAAAAAGCTCTCTTACATGGAGAAGCGGGATTTTGCGACGATTGAACACCGCGTGGAGGAAGCCGAGCGCGCGTTGAACACCAAACGCGACCAATTGGAAGATCCGCAAGTGGTCTCCGATCCTAAGCGTCTGCAGGAGAGCCTTGCCCAGTTAGACTCGGCGCAAGCGGCGCTGGATGTGTTGTATGAGCGCTGGGCCGAACTGGAAGCGAAAGTGAATTAGTTCGGGCTTATTCGGACCGCAGCGTTTCAATGGGGTCGATAGACGTCGCCCGCCGTGACGGAAGATAGCTGGCCAGCATAGCCGCGGCGACCAGTCCGGCGGACATGAAGACGTAGGTAGAGGGATCATTCGCGCGCACCGCGAAAAGCGCAGAGCTGAGGAGCCGGGTCAGGCCGAGCGCGGCGGCCAGGCCAAAAACTACTCCTATTGCGGCGAGCACCAGGCCGCGCCGGACGAACATTCCGCTGACTTGTTGCTGCCGGGCGCCGAGCGCCATGCGGATGCCAATTTCACGCGTCCGCTGCGAAACCGAGTAAGAGATGACGCCGTAGATGCCGACGAGGCCCAAAATGAGCGCCATCGCGCCGGCGATACCCAGCATGACAAGGGTAAACGAAGTGCGGGCCATGGACCGGCTGTAAACTTCTTCAAGCGTACGCACATCGGCGAGCGGCGACTCGGGGGTGATGGACCAGATGGCCTTTTGTAGATCGTTCAAGAAAGTGGCGGCGCCGGCACGTTTGCTTCGGATGACGTAAGTTGCCGTTCGCTGCAAGAAGAATTCTTCCCCCCAGAAGTTCTTCATCAGAATTGGCCAATACACGATCGTAGGAGGCTTGACTTGCGCGCCGTCGTCATACTCGTTGGCGACAACGCCTATGATTTCACGCCACTCGTCCTTCATGCCTTCGCGGACGCGGTGGCCAATTGCCGCGGAAGGACCGCCCCAATATTCGCGGGCAAGATTCTCGGAAACGATGACGACCGGATGGAAACCATAGAGTTGCGTCCACGTCAGATCGTGCCCGGCCAGAAACTGCCGCCCCATGGTGTGAAAATAGCCGGGTGCAATGAATTTAAACCGGCGGATGGGCGGGACCTTTCCGGAGGCTGTGGCGCGACCTTCCACTAGCAGCACATCGTTGCTGTCATGCTCGTCCATGGTGACGGAATTGCTAAAACTAGCGGTCTCGACACCGGCGATACTGCCGATTTTGGAGAGAATTTGCTGATGGGTGCGCACGGCGCGTTCCGGTTCCTTGACCTGCGATTCGGGAATGAAAACACGCAAGGTCATGACTTGTTCCGGGTTTGTAAATCCGGGTTGTACCTGGCGCAAGGCATAGAAGGTGCGAATCATCAATCCCGAACTGATCAAGAGTACGAGAGCCAGTGCGACCTGTAGGACAACGAGCAGATTGCGGGCGCGAAGGCGGTCGCGGCCAGCGCTGACGCTCCGGCTGCTGTCGCGCAGTCCGGCGCCAGGCCGTATTGCCGCGTACTTAAAAACCGGCAGCAGGCCAAACAGCAAGCCCGAAACCAGCGAGATCACGAGTGTAAACAGCAGCGCTCGCGCGTCGATACCGATTTCTTCGAGCCGCGGAAGGCTGGCTGGGCCTAACGCCACCAGCAGCCGCAAACTGCCGAAAGCCAGAGCCAGGCCCAGCACTCCGCCGGCTAGTCCGAGCGCCACGCTTTCACCAAGCAAATCGCGTGCAATACGCCTCCATCCCGCGCCGAGCGCCGCGCGGATGGCAAGCTCATGCTGGCGGCCTTCGGCGCGCACAAGCAAAAGATTTGCGACATTCGCGCAGGCGATCAGGAGGACGAGTCCGATCGTGCCCATGATCAGCCACAAGACCTTGCCGATGTCACCCACAACATCCTGCATGAAGGGCCGCAGGTTGGGGCCGAGCCGCGCGTCCTCGAAGAGTTTAGGGCTGAAGCCGGGAGGGGCGGGCCAGCTTTTTAGCCATATAGGCAGCAGACGTGCGATGTCGGCGTTGGCTTGCGCCAGCGTGATTCCGGGTTTCAGCCTCGCGATGCCTCTATAGCTGAAGTTGCCCAGCATAGCCTTGTTGCGGTTGAATTGCAGAGGAAGCACGAGCTGGGGCTGCGGCCGCATGAATTGGAAGCTGGCGGGCAGGACGCCGATGATCTCACGGTCCTCACCATTGACGATGATGTGACGCCCGATCACGGAAGGTGAACCGCCGAAGCGGTTCTGCCAATATCCGTAGGTCAAGAGCGTGGTGCGCGGACTTCCCTCCGTATCATCATGCCGCGTGAAGAGACGGCCCATGGCAGCCGGCACTCCCAGAATTGGCAGTACGCCATCACTGACCCACAGAGCGCGGACCTGCTCTGGTTTTGCAATACGACTTACGCTAACAGAGCCCCCATTGTATGCGCCGACATCCGTGAAACTTCGCGCCTGTTCGCGATAGGTGAAATACAGGGAGGGGCAGAGATTGATCTCGTCAAGATTGAGCCCTTTAGCCGTGTGCCAGAGGCCGATGAGGCGGTCAGGCTCCGCAAACGGCAAAGGCTTCAGCAGAACACCGTTGACTACGCTGAAGATTGCGGTGTTGGCGCCGATTCCGATCGCCAAAGTGAGGAGCGTGACGACCGTGAATAGCGGCGAATGAAGTAGCCGGCGGAGGACGTATTTATCCATTGACGAGACCTCAGTCAGAGAATGATACGTTTCGCCAGCGGCAAAGTTCGGCTTGTTTGTCGCTAACGCAAGCTATTGAATGGGCGCGGGTAGCAGGGGCATCCCGCATTCCTCCTCGCCGATTGGCTGTCCCGGAGGAGGGGGGCTAATCTTCGGCACCTGGAAATTCTTAGGGTCGCGTTCGAATTCATCGAGCAGATGGCGGACGTAGAATGGCAGCCGGGCCTTCCCCGATTCGAGCGCGGACAGCGCGGTTGCTTTGACCGACGTGGCTGCTTCGGGATCGGCGGCTAGCTGTAGCAGGCGCTCCAGCAGAACGATATCTACCGTGGCTTTAATCTCCCCTTCCAAACCGGCGGGAGGAGGCGCCAGCCAAGTCGCTTTTGCGACCGTCTGGACCACTTCGGTAAAACTCGGATTCGCCTGGTTGCGCGCGTGATACTGCGCCAGGCGCGCGGCGCGTTCCGGATTGAAGAGCAAACTCGCCGTTAAGTCGGCTGCGGCTTCGGCCGCCGCTACCGGATCGAACGTTAAACCGGTACGGGATGGAAAGGTTTCGCGATTGCGCGGATAGCCGGGCGGATGCGGAGGAATCAGCAGGAGAATACGCTCCGGCAGAGTTAGTGTTTTGGGACTGATGGTTTCCAGCAGAGCCATCAGCGCGCGCCGCTGCTCGGTAGCCGGTACAATCTTCGTCACCAGTTGGCCATCGCCGCGCACGGTGTAGGTGTAGTCGAGCCCGCCCAGCGATTTCCCGGCGGCCTCCGTCTGGTACCGATGCAAGTAGTAGAGCGGCACCAACGTGTCATCCAGCGAGGACATGGGGGAATCCGCTGGAACGCTGTTCTCCCCGAAGCGTGCCAAGGCTGCCTGGCGTACTTTTAGAATGCGCTGCAATTCGTCGACGGTATTGGGTCCGTTGTCCCACAGGTGCGAATGCGGGTTTGCGCTGCCCAGAGGGCGGCTATCGGCATCGGTAATAGATATATCTCCGGAACGCGCGGCGTCCAAAAGGATGCCATCCAATGCTTTGTGCTCGTCGGCGCCACTGGGGAATTGCGTGTAGCCGTAGCGAATCGCGACTTTGTCCCACTCCCCAATGCCGGCTGGATAGGCGTGTGAGAGGTCCAAGGCGCCATCCGGCAGCAGATCCACTCTCGGATGCGGATAATCCATGACCGACGCGTTATTGTGCGTACTGGCGATATAGTTATGCGCCAGGCCGAGCGTGTGTCCAATTTCATGCGCGGAGAGTTGCCGCAGCCTGGCGTAGACTGCATCCTTCATGGAAGGAACGGATGCTGCAGACGGTCCAAACGGCGACAGAAGGCCGCTGAAAATCAAATAATCCTGCCGGTAACGTAGCGATCCTAGCGTCACCTGGCCTTTT
>Ga0193743_1001517_pt1 | contig 17238 bp, 14 predicted proteins | sample L2c2metaG_FD_143038 | JGI IMG/M metagenome (GOLD analysis project Ga0193743, IMG submission 143038) | Soil microbial communities from a riparian zone of the East river system, Colorado, United States - L2c2 | ecosystem: Environmental > Terrestrial > Soil > Riparian zone | place: USA: East River...
CGTACCAGGTCAGGTCCAACTGGTGGTGCGGCTCCATCGGCCCGGGCGCCCAGACAATTGCGCCCGTCATGTCCGGACTGCGCATCTCTTCGATGCCGCTGTAGCGCAGGGAGGAGGCGCTGAACCAGGGGATGTGTGCCTCTTTCGCGAGCCGAGCGATCTCCAGCGCATCGGCCAGGCTGGAGGACAGAGGCTTATCGATGAAGACCGGCTTGCCGCACTTCGCCGCCTCGCGAAACTGCGCTAAATGTGGCCGTCCATCCACGCTTTCCAGCAACAATCCGTCCACTACCGGGCAAAGCTCCGCGATGGAATTGACAAGCGTGACGCCCCATTTGTCATGCAAATCATTGGCGTACTGATTCACGCGCTTGGCGCTGTTCGCTAGATCGGGACTCCCGCCCTTGTACGCCGCTACTATCCGGGCGCCGCTGATGTGTTCCGGAGAAGACGCATCGTTCAGCGCGCCGGTAAACGCCGGCACATGCGAAGTGTCGGTTCCAATTATGCCCAGACGAAGATCTTGCGCCGTTAAAGGAAGGACGAGGAGGAGCGTGATAAGCCAGCTTCTTTGCATGAATACCTGGAATACCACATTGATGGAACGGGCTAAGCAAACAACAAAAGGGCGTCCATTTGCGGACGCCCTTTTGTTGTGTTAACTATCTCGCGGAATCTATCGAGTAGCCGCTTTGGCTTTGGCCGGTACCGGCTGCCGCGTCACCTTGGTGGGCCGGGCAACCTTCGCTTTGTGCGCCGCACTGTTCATAGCAGAGCTGGAAGAAACCCCAGCGCTCGCGCCATTGCTTCCGCCGTTAGACCCGCCATTATGAGGCGCGCCGTTCGGAGTCAGCTTGCCCAGTACTACCGAGCGTTTTGCCCCGGTCGCCATGGGCACGTTGGAAGGCCGGCTGTGAGCAGTTTCGTAAGCCATCACGGCAAAAGCGATGGCTTCTTTCGCGTCCACGTCCAGACCGACTTCCGTGGTCTCCATGACAGGAATGGGATCAAGCGCCTTGCGCAGCATACGCATCAGCGTCGGGTTGTGCGTGCCGCCGCCGGAAACGAATACTTCATCCACCCGCATTTCGGGCAGAACGAAGTTACGCACTCCAAGCGCGATACTTTCGGCGGTGACCGCCGTTGCCGTTGCGATCAGGTCTTCGCTGCTGAGTTCGGTATCGAGCAACTTGGTGACAAACTCGGCGCCGTACTGTTCCCGTCCCGCCGTCTTGGGCGGCTTGGCGCGAAAATACTTGTCGCGCAGCAGTTTGGCCAGCAGCTTGACGTCAATTACGCCCGCCGCGGCCATATTGCCGTCGCGGTCGAACATCAACCCGCCCTGCGTAATGCGCGAGACAAGCTGGTCAATCACCATGTTGCCTGGCCCGGTATCGAACGCGATGACACGGTCCGTATTGGTGTTCGGAGGAATAGCCGTCAAATTGGCGATGCCGCCAACATTGATGGCTACGCGCCCGCGCCCGCGATGCCGCATCAGCATGTAATCCAGGTACGGCACCAGCGGCGCACCCTTGCCGCCGGCCGCCACGTCGCGCTCCCGGAAGTTCGAGATCACGTCGATACCGGTTCGTTCGCTGATGACACTGGATTCGCCAATCTGGAACGTGCTCGCCACTCTCTTGCCGAGAAATTGCGAACCTTGCCCCTCATGGAAAATAGTCTGGCCGTGGCAGCCAATCAACTTAACCGTGGTTAGTGGAATTTCCGCGCGTTCAGCCGTTTCCTCGAGGGCTTCCACATACAGCTCGCCCAGAAGAAAGTTCAGTCGCGAAATATCGCCCGTGATCGCGTTGGTGTTGGAAACCGCCAGCAATGCCTCACGGATCTTCTTCGGATAAGGGACCGAATGACTCGTCAAGACGTTAATCTTCGCCTTGAAGCCCGACCCGGTGATGTCGATGATGGCCACATCAATCCCGTCGAGCGAAGTCCCGCTCATGATACCTGCTATTCTCATCTCGTTAGCAACTCTTGCTGTAATTCTTGAAGAATTTGTAAAGCTTCAATCGGCCTAAGCTCATCGACATTGAGAGCCCGGACGCGATCGGCAAGCGCCTGATTCATTGGCTCGAACAAACGAATCTGAAGGGGAGCGCCAGCTCCACTCGGGGCCAGTTTCTGACGCACCGCGTGTTCCCTTACTTCATGATGCAATAAAACAGACCTCGCGCGCTCGATTACTTGCAATGGTAATCCGGCCAAACGCGCCACTTCGATGCCATAACTACGGTCCGCTGACCCCGGTTCGACCTTTCTTATGAACAAGATCTGGTCATTTAGCTCTTTTACGGCAACGTGTAAATTTCCTACCCCCGAAAGTTGGTCGGCCAGCTCAGTCAACTCGTGGTAATGGGTAGCAAATAGCGTCTTCGCATGAATGACCCCGTGAATGTACTCAATCACGGCCCAAGCTAGTGCTAAACCGTCATAGGTAGACGTTCCGCGGCCTATCTCATCCAGCACGATAAAACTCCGGGGCGTGGCCGTATTCAAAATGGCCGCCGCCTCTGTCATCTCCATCATGAAAGTCGAGCGCCCCCGCGCCAGGTTATCCGCTGCTCCTATACGGGTAAAGACGCGGTCGACCACCGGAAGTAACGCCGCTTCGGCTGGAACGTAGGATCCCAATTGCGCCAAAATCAATATGAGAGCCGCCTGTCGTAAATAAGTAGACTTGCCGCCCATATTCGGTCCTGTAATGACGCCGATGTATTCGTTTGACGAATGCAGGTATACGTCGTTCGGAATGAAGCGAACGGCTTCTTTTTCGGTCAGCTTCTCAATTACCGGGTGTCTGCCGGCATCGATGCGCATCTCGCCGGAATCTGAAAAGCGCGGTCGGCGATAGCGGTTTTCCACAGCCACCTGCGCCAGGGTGGCGGCTACGTCCAACTCGGCCACAATCGCAGCGGCAGTCTGGATTCGCGCGGCTTCGGCAGCAGCAAAGGCCCGGACCTCGGCGAAGATCTCGCGCTCCAGGGTGAGTATCTGGTCCTCGGCAGAGAGTACTTTGGATTCCAGCTCCTTCAACTCGGGCGTGGTAAAGCGCTCGGCATTGGCCAGGGTCTGTTTACGCTCGTAGCTGGCGGGAGCCAGTTGCATGTTAGCTTTCGAAATTTCGATATAAAAGCCGAAAACATTGTTGAAGCGGACCTTAAGCGACTGGATGCCGGTCTGGGCGCGCTCGCGTGTCTCAATGGCGGCAATGTACTGCCGGCTGTTGCGGCTCAGGCCTCGTAATTCATCTAGATCGGCGCGGAAGCCGTCGCGAATGGTGCCGCCATCAGCCAAATTCACCGGCGGCTCTTCGGCGATGGCGCCCAGGATTTTGTCACAAACGTCGGTTACCGGATCAATCTCGCGACGCAGGCCCGTGGCCTCAAACTGCTCCAACAACACGGCCACCCGGGGCAATTGAGCCAGGGAGCGGCCCAGGGCCAGCACGTCCCGCGGAGTGGCCGTACCCAGGGTAATCTTGGCCAGTAGACGTTCCAGGTCCTGGATGCCGCCTAAGACTTTTCGCAAATCGGTGCGGGCGATGATTTTGTTAGCGAGTTCGCCTACATCGTCGAGCCGCGCTTCGATTTCCGCCTGATTGCAGGAGGGGTTCAGCAGGCGGCGCCGGAGCAGGCGGCCACCCAAACCCGTACAGGTCTTGTCCAGCACGTGAATCAGCGTGGCATCGCGCCGTTCACCGGCAAATAACGGATCAACCAGTTCCAGATTGCGAACAGTAGCCGCGTCCAACACCATGTGATCGTTGCGCTGGTAATAAGCGGGCCGCTGCAGATGGTTTAGCGCCGTTTTCTGTGTCTCGCGCAGGTAGTGTAAGACAGCTCCCGCAGCAGCCACAGCCAGCGGTTTGTCGCCCAAGCCGCAGCCGTCCAGCGAAAGCAGTTTGAAGTTCTCCAGAATCTGACGTCCCGCGTAGTCGCCGCCAAAAATCCAGGCATCGAGCGGCGTTTCGAGACAAGGTGCGCCCCCCGCCGAATCAACGGGATAGCCCTCCGGATGCAGCACTTCGCGAATGTTCAGTGTTTCAAGCGTGGAGGCCAGATCTTCGGCGCTCAGTTCGGTCGTGCGGAATTCGCCGGTGGAAAGATCGGCATACGCCAAGCCGCTACGGCCGTTTTTCGAAAACACCGCAGCCAGGTAGTTGTTTTCGTGTGAACGCAGTTGGCCGGCATCGGTCGCCGTGCCGGGCGTGATAACGCGCGTCACTTCGCGGCGGACCAGTTTTTTCCCCGGGCCGGCTTCCTCCATCTGCTCACAGATCGCTATGCGATAGCCACGCTGGATCAGGCGCGTAATATAGCCGTCGGCTGCGTGATAGGGTACGCCGCACATCGGAATGGGATCGCCGCGTTCCTTGTTGCGCGCCGTCAGGGTAATCTCGAGTACCGATGCAGCCGTCACCGCATCCTCGTAAAACAACTCGTAAAAATCGCCGAGCCGGAAAAGTAAGAGTGCGCCGGGAACCTGTTGTTTGGCGGCTTGGTACTGCCGCATAAGGGGGGTAGAAGCCTCTGCGCTCACTAGGCGTATAATCCGCGGCGCCTGATCGCCTGTGCCACACGGTCCACGGCCAGCATGTAGGCGGCCGTGCGGTTGTTAACCGCATGCTTTTCGGCATAGCCCACTACATCGTTGAAGCTGTTGACCATAATCTCTTCCAGACGTTCATTTACCATCTTCTCGTTCCAGAAATAACCCTGCCGGTCTTGCACCCACTCGAAATAGGATACGGTGACGCCGCCTGCATTGGCCAGGATATCCGGAATGACAAACACTTTCTTCTCGGCCAGAATGGAATCGGCAACGAATGTGGTGGGCCCGTTGGCTCCCTCGCAGAGAATTTTTGCTTTAATCCTATCCGCGTTGCTGGAAGTAATCACATTCTCGTGCGCCGCCGGTATGAGCACGTCGCAATCCATCAGAATCGCCTCGTTCCTGTCGACCTCCTCGGCTTCGGGAAACTCACGAATGGATCCCGTTTCGCGGCGGAAGTCGGTCAGCTTATCTATGTCCAGGCCGTGCCTGTTGTAAACGGCCCCGTCGTACTCAACGATGCCGGTCACTTTGAAACCCTTGCGCATCATGAGGCGCGCCGCCATTCCGCCGACATTGCCAAAACCCTGAATAATGACGCGCGTGTCTTCGGGAGCCATGCGGAAGCGTTTCAGCGCCTGCGTGGTGACGATCATGCAGCCTCTGCCAGTCGCCTCGGGCCGCCCCAACGACCCGCCCAATTCGAGTGGTTTGCCCGTCACCACAGCCGTAACGGTATGGCGCTTGTGCATGGAATAGGTGTCCATGATCCAGGCCATGGTCTGCTCGTTGGTGTTTACGTCGGGAGCGGGCACGTCGCGCTCCGGCCCAATAAATTCACAGATTTCAGCTGTGTAGCGGCGCGTGATGCGCTCCAATTCGCCTTCGCTGAGCAACTGCGGTTCGCAGATCACCCCACCTTTACCACCGCCAAATGGGATGTTAACGACCGCGCATTTCCAGGTCATCCAGGCGGCCAGCGCCCGCACTTCGTCGATCGACACATCGGGGGCAAAACGGATGCCGCCCTTGGCCGGCCCGCGCGCGATGGAATGCTGCACGCGGTAGCCCGTGAAGACCTCGATCCGGCCGTCGTCCAGCACCACCGGGATGTTCACCGTGAGCTCCATGGCGGGCTGACGCAATACCTTGCGCATGCCGTCGTCCAGCTTCAGTAACTCCGCGGCCTCGTCAAAGCGATGCGCGGCAGATTCCCACGGGTTCACTTCCGAATCGACCGGCGCGATCGTTTCCAAAATCATCAGCCGTTCCGTTCCTTAACATCTCTACACTGTCACGAGTGGCGTCCGGTTGCAAGCAGCCGGGGTGGAACAAAATCAACAACTTTCTCTTACTCCGCACGTCTTATTGAGTAGGGAAAATCTCCATGACTCCAGATGAACGCAACATGTTGACCGATTTGGCAAAAAAGGTGGCGCAGACTCCGCCACCGCCTAAGGACGCAGAGGCGGAAGAGTTCATCCGCACTCAAATCGGACGCCGGCCCGACGCGTTGTATTTGATGACCCAAACCGTGCTGATTCAGAATATGGCCCTGGAGCAGGCCCAGGCGCAGATTCAGGATTTGCAGCAGCAAAATGCCCAATCGCGGCCGGCTGGCGGCGGCAGTTTCCTCGGTTCACAAGGCGGCTACTCACAAAGCAGCTACGCGCAACCATCAGCCGCGCCACCGCCGCAATATGCTTCGCAGTACGCGCCGCCCAGCGGTGGCCCCAGCTTTTTGCGCGGCGCGGCGCAAACGGCGGCCGGCGTGGCGGCGGGTGCCCTGGCATTTGAAGGAATCCGGTCGTTATTCTCGCATCCCGGCTTCGGCGCGAGCGGCTTTGGCGGGGGCAGCGAATTCGGCAGCTTTGGGGGCGCTGGCAGCGGTATGGCTCCGGAAGTTGTGAATAACTACTACGAGACGGAATCTCCACATCAGGAACGCAACGAGCACTTAACGGATGTGAGTGATGTCCGCGCGGACAGTTCGGACCTAAGTGGCCTGGACGACTCGGCCAATATCAATAATGCGGATAATTTCGACGACTCTTTGTTAGATGACGATTTTGGAGATAGCGGGGGCTTTGACGATAACTCGAATGACGTCTAGGAAGCGCTAATCGACCGGCGCTGCGTCGACTTCTTGCGGGACCCTGGTCAAAGGCGGCTCTTTCGTGTCCTCTTTCGTATCGAGGATGCGCCGGTCCAGGTAGGCCGTGCGGCAGTCTGTGATGATTTTGCGGGCTTCGCGTGGGCCGCCCCAGCCTTGCATCTTCGTTTGCGCGCCTTGTAATTCTTTGTAGATGGAAAAGAAGTATTCGATCTCGCGGCGGATGTGCGGGTACACCTGGTCGATAGTGTGAATGCTGTCGAAGCGTGGGTTGCGATTGGGCACTCCCAGGATTTTCTGGTCGTTTTCGTTGCTGTCGACCATATGCAGAACGCCCACGGGGCGCGCTTCCATCAGGCAGCCGGTGAAGCTGGCTTCGTCCACCAGGACCATGATGTCCAGCGGATCGCCATCCTCGGCCAGAGTGCCGGGAATGAAGCCGTAATCGCCTGGATAGTGCATGGGCGAATAGAGGGCGCGGTCGAGCCGGAACAGGCCCAATTCCCCGTCATATTCGTACTTGTTGACCGAATTTTTAGGGATTTCGATGATGGCGCGAACTATTTCGGGGCTGTCGTGTCCAGGATCGATATCGTAGAGTTTCACGCGCTCTTAGGGTACCAAAAGGCGCTAATTAGCTGTTGCTGCAGTAGAGTTGGGGGTGATGGCAAATAAGGTTCGATGGGGCGTTCTGGGCGTTGCCGGTATCGCCGTAAAGAAGGTAATTCCCGCGATGCAGCAGGGCGACCGCTGTGAGATTTCAGCGATTGCCTCGCGCGATCTCAGCCGCGCGCAAGAGGCTGCTGCGCGGTTGAATATTCCCAAAGCATTTGGCTCGTATGAAGAACTGCTGGCGGACCCCTCCATTGATGCGATTTATAACCCCCTGCCCAATCATCTGCACGTTCCCTGGTCCATTCGGGCGGCGGAGGCGGGGAAGCACGTTCTGTGCGAAAAGCCCGTGGCCCTAACCGCCGAAGAGGCGCGGAAGCTCATTGCGGTGAGAGACAGGACGCAGGTCAAAATCGGCGAGGCGTTCATGGTGCGCACTCATCCGCAGTGGCTGCGGGCGAGAGAGCTTGTCCGGAGCGGAGCGATCGGCGAATTGCGGGCCATTGTCAGCGTGTTCAGCTACTTCAACAACGATCCGAAAAACATCCGCAACCAGGCCGACATCGGCGGCGGAGGATTGATGGATATCGGCTGCTATCCCATCACCATGGCGCGCTTCCTGTTCGAGCGGGAGCCAGCGCGCGTGACAGCCGTTCTCGATCGCGATCCCGGGATGAGAACCGACGGGCTGACTTCGGCGCTGCTCGATTTCGCGCCCGGGCAGGCTTCCTTCATTTGCAGCACCCAGCTGGTCCCTTTTCAGCGCATGCAGGTCTTGGGGACGAAGGGCCGCATCGACATAGAAATTCCCTACAACATCCCTCCCGACAGCCCCAACCGGATTTTTGTTGATGACGGATCTCAACTCGCCGGTCGAAGTGCACGTGTCGAAGAATTCGCCACTGTCGATCAATACACGCTGCAAGGCGATGCTTTTTCGCGGGCCATTCAGGAAAACCTGGACGTGCCGGTGCCGCTTGAAAACGCGCTGGACAATATGAAAGTTATCGATGCTGTTTTTCGCTCGGGTGAGACGGGACGTTGGGAGCCTGTATAGCGGTTCCCTCGGGACGGTTCGCGCAGGGAAGCGCGGGGTCGAACAGGCAAAGATTTTCGGCCTTCCAACGCATTGCGGCATAGATCCGCGTGCGGCCGCCCGGGTGATCGAAGAATACAAACTCCTCGAGCGGCGAAGGGTCCAGTTTGCGATACTCGCCCAAAAGCAGATCAACTTCCGCTTCGCCGTCGGGCTGGCGCGCCGCGTTCAATCCGAAGATGTCGGCTTCATATTCCTGCGTGCGCGTGAACGTGTTGCCAACCGGGATAAACAGAAAGCTTATGGACGCCAGAATCAAGGCGGCCAACGGTAGTACGGCCGTATCGCTTGCATCGCGGATTTCCCAGCGCCTTCCCCAGCGCGCCAGCGAGTAGTCCATGGCCTTGCGCAAGGCGCTGAACAGCAGCACGATCACGATGAAAACGAACAGCAGCGAGTTGGTGATGTGATGCAGGACGTAGTGACCCATCTCATGGCCCATGGTCGCCAGAATTGCCTCGGACGATGCGCGATTCAGTAGATTATCGTTCAACGTGATCCGTTCCGTGCCTAAGAATCCGCTGACGTTGGCGCTCACGCGCTTGCTCTGTTTTGACGCGTCCATTTCATAGACATCCGTGGCGGGAATGCCGTTTGCGCGCGCCAGGCTGAGTATCTGGTTCTTGATGACGGCGTTTTGCAGCGGCTTGTAAGCGTTGAACAACGGCGCCAGGAACACCGGCCCGGTCATTGCCGAGATCGCCACGAAAACAATCGCCACACCTGCTCCCCATATGTGCCACGTTTCCCGCAGGCGCCGGACAATGGCCGTTAAACCCACATACGTCAATCCTCCCAGCGCCAGCACCAAGGCGAAACCGATCAGCTGATCCTTCAGCCAGGCTCCGAAGGTCTGATTGGAGAGTCCATACTGCCGTTCGCGAAAGTAGCCTTCATAGACCGTCATCGGGAGCAGCAGCGCGGCGGCAACTGCTGTAAATTCGATCCAATACACAAAGGATTGAAGCGCCCGCCAGCGGACCAGTTTCTCCGCCCAATCGCGCATGCGCGCCGAGAGTCTTGTTTGTAACAGGAAGAGCATGGCCGCGGCGGTGGCAAGAAAATCCCACAAGATTAGCCAGTAGCCGCCTTCGAAATATGCGTCCGACCGGGCGCGCGCCGCCGATGGCACGGTAGCGAGCCAGGCGTCCGTAGCCGCGCGCGCATCGAAATGCGCCCAAGCTTGCGCGCGGGCGGGAACTACTGGAGCTAACGGCGGAGCTCCGAAGGCAACCGCGACCGAAAGCAGTAGAATGGCAAGCGGTCTACTTACTGCTCTGCTTGGCATAGCTGTCGTACAGCTTGGCAAGCTCTTTCTTAGTTAAGTCTCCAGCGTGGATGACCACACGATAGTGGAACTGCAGAGCTTCTCCGGAGGCCAAGTTTTTGCCGCCTTTATCGGATGATTTGCTGTCGAACTCCGTCACGCCGAACGGATTGGCGGCGAACAGTGCGTAGTCGCGCGCATGCCAGCGCGTGGGATGGTTGTAACTCTGCGGGCCGTCGAAGATCGCGATGCCCACCTTCTGTCCTTCCACGCTGCCGTCATAATCTACCCAATCGGCGCGCTTGCCCCAAACGTTCTTCTCGGTCTGGGCGCCTTCCGAATTAGTCATGAGCCCGCCGTTCTTGCCGGCCATGCTATCCGCCAGCCGGATGGCGAAGAAGCCTTCTTTCGTATCCGCAAATTTTACGGCTGTTTTGGCGGTGAGCGTAAAATCCACATCGAAAACGCGCATGTTGTCCGTGGCGTAGAAGGTCATGGTGCGGTCCTCTTCTAACATCACGCCGCGTCCGGGAACCTCCCAGTTGAACACCGCGCTTATGCTGCCGGACGTCTTGCCCGGCTTCAACTCGCCCAGGTTCTTCAAGGTCACCAGGCCCTTCATCGAAGGGTTGTCGCCGCTGGCTTTCGAATCTGCCTCGTTCTCCCAGAAATTCACATCGCTGACGGCGCCGTAGCCGATCCAAAGGCCGCGATGATGCGGGTGGTCGCGCGACTCGCCCTCTACGGTCTCAATCGGATACTTGCGCGTCACCACCTGGCCGGTAGCTGAGCGCAGCGGCGCCAGAAAAGGCTTGGGGTAAGACTTGCCCAGATAGAAATCTGAAAATGGCTGGCCGCCAATCGTAATTGCAATGTGGTCGTTATCCACGTTTCTCAACTCGACCTGAGCCTGCGCCGAGGGGATGGATGCCGCCAACACGACGCCTGCCAGCAGCCCGGTTATCGTTTTGCTAAATCCAGTTCGGATCATGTTTGTCCAAGATGGTCACCCAAGATGGGTATCCAAAGACTTGTCAAAGATCATAACAGCAATGGCGGAACAAAATGCCCTGCTACCCTGGGCTATCATGAAAACGTTAAAGGGTTAGCGGAAATTCTATATGGGACCGATCGGCATACCGGAAATGATGGGCATTTTTATGATTGCCCTACTCCTGTTTGGACCGAAAAAGCTGCCCGAGTTAGGTAAGCTGCTGGCCAAGGGTCTGACCGAATTTCGCCGTGCTAAGAACGAGCTAAAGACCACATTCGAAACGCATCTTCACGAACTCGAAAAAGAAACGCGCCTGGAGACGCAAAGCTACACGCCTCCGGTGAGCGCCGAGCCACCGCCCAGTTATCCGTATATTTACGACGAGTACGGGCATTCCGATACTGGCGAGAGTGCGGTCTCTACTGAAGCGACGGCCTCGCAGCCGGCCGCTGCCAGTCCGGCTCCAACCCCGGAACCAGCGGCAAGTTCGCCCGTGGCTGGAACGGTGCCGCGTTCTAACGGCGTCGCGTCCAACGGTTCTTTCTCCGCTGCTCCCAAAGAGGAGCATCCAGTTTAGTTGCTAAGTCCCGATGCCTGACGAGTTCAAGGGGCCCGGCGCTCCGGAAGGCAAGATTCCCGCCGCTCCGGTTGAGACCGAGAGTCCACAAATCGAATCGACACCTGACGCCGTTGCCTCGGTCTACGGCAGTCACTCTGATCCGTACGGTCATTTGTCAGAGCCGGAAGTGAACAGTTATCCCAGCACGCCCGCTCCGGTCGAACCCGCTCAGGTTGTGCCAGAGCCTGATTTACCCTATCAGGCTGTTACTCCGCCGCCCGCGCTACCACCTCAGGCTCCACCGCCGCCGCCTCCCCCTCCCCCGGTAGAAGATGACGACGATCCGGAAGAGGAGGGCATGCTCCGCATGTCCTTCATGGACCATTTGGGCGAGCTGCGTTCACGGCTGCTGAAAGCCATTGTGGGCGTGGTGATTGCTTTCGTGGCGTCGATCGCGTTTTGTAGCCCGCTATGGAGAGTCGTCTCCGGGCCCGCGGTGGATGCGCTGAGACAACTAGGCGTGAACCCGCCTAAACTCGCGACCTTGTCGCCCATGGAGGGTTTCAACGTAATCTACTTGAAGCTTCCTCTTTTGGTTTCCGTCTTCGTCGGTTCGCCCTGGATCTTCTACCAGCTTTGGGCATTTATATCCCCCGGTCTTTATAAGCGGGAGAAGCGCTGGGCGGTCCCATTTATCCTTAGTACCGCTGGATTGTTTATCGCAGGCGGCTGTTTCGCCTATTTCGTGGCGTTCCGCTACGGTCTGGTGTTTCTGTTGGGTGTTGGCCTCGAAGATAACGTAACGCCGGTGGTTTCGATCGACCATTACTTCGATCTATTTGTGAACGTAACGCTGGGCGTCGGCCTGGTGTTCGAGATGCCGGTCATCATCTTCTTTCTGACCCTGTTGCGCCTGGCTTCTCCCCGATTCCTGCTGCGCCACTCGCGCTACGCCATATTAGCCATCACCGTAATTGCGGCCATCGTCACCCCCACGCCGGACATCTTCAACATGATGTTGTTCGCGGTGCCCATGGTGCTGCTGTTTTTCGTGGGTGTGTTCGCCAGCCATCTGCTAGTGCTCAGGCGTGAAGGGAAGAAGTTCCCGTGGGGCATTGTGGCTCTGGTTTGCCTGGGTATCCTGGCGGCGCTAGCGGGCGTGGTAGCGATATTGGTTTTCCACTTTCACTATCACCTGATTCCCAACTGGCCGTTCCTGACCAAGTAGGAACTTAGTAATCATCCTGTGGCGCGGCTCAGTCGCGCCACAGCGCCACGCCGCCGAGCAGTCCATCTTCGTTCGGCACCCGCGTAATGTGCTTCGGCAGCGCGAAGTCGATCTTCATCGCATTGCCGCCGCCGATGTATAGCTGATCGTAATTGAACAGCGACTCGAGTGACTCAATCGCTTTGGCTACAAACTTGTTCCAGCGATTACGGCCATACTTCGCCAGGCCGCGTTTGCCTAAATAGTCTTCGTAGGTCTTATCTTTGCGCCAAGGATGGTGCGCCAACTCAAGCCCCGGCACCAGATGGCCTTCGGTAAAGAGCGACGATCCAAAGCCCGTGCCCAGCGTAATCACCAGCTCAACGCCTTTGCCCTGAATGGCGGCGAACCCTTGCACTGCGGCATCGTTACTCACGCGCACCGGTTTTCTCCAGCGCCTGGCAAGCACCTTTTGCAGGTCGTACCCGATCCATTGCGGGCTCAGATTGTGGGCCGTTAATGTGGCGCCGCGCTTCACCACTCCGGGGAAGCCGACCGACACCCGGTCAAATGCGCCCAACTGTTGCGCGATGCCGTCCAGTTCCGCCAGCACCGCATCCGGGGTTGCCGGCTGCGGTGTGTCCACCCGCTTTCTCTCGCTCAGCGGCTTACCCCGGTAATCGAGCAAAAGCCCCTTCACGCCCGTTCCCCCTACGTCCACCGCGAAAGTAATGAGCTTTTCCGTTGTTTTCGGCATACGCACACTCTATCGAACCGCGCGCAAGCGGCGGTTGGGGCGTTGTTAAACCTTTTGTACTAGTTAACGAAAGAAGTAGCCAATGCGTATTTTTTGCACCGATGCCGCAGTGAACCTCGTCATAAAAGTGTTGATAAATGGCGCTGGTGGGGAATGGCCACCAACCTGCGTTGTCAATGCTGTAGAAAGATAAGTCATAGATAAAAACGAATCGCGCCATATATAAGGCGCGGTCACATAGCTGGTTTGGTTTGGAGGTTAAAAGAATAATATGGATCGAAAATTCCGTCCGTTTTACGTAGGCGCTTTGGCGGTGACAGGTTTAGGATTGTTAGGCAGTACGTTTGTACCGAAAGCGCATGCGGATGCCTGGGACAAAATGACCGTGGTGACTATCCACGAGCCGCTCATTGCCGGGAACAAGGTGTTAAGTCCCGGCACTTACGTTTGGAAATTGCTGAATTCGCAGTCGGATCGGCATATCGTACAGATTTTCGACAAGGATCAACGTCATCTGGAAGAAACGATCCTGGCAATTCCCAATGAGCGTCTGCAGCCAACGGGCGATAGCCGATTTGCTTTCTGGGAGACCCCGGCAGGCGTTCCCAAGGCTGTTCGCGCCTGGTTCTATCCCGGCGACAACTTTGGACAGGAGTTCGCTTATCCTAAGAAATTGGTAGCGCAACTAGCTTCGGCCGCTCCTGTCCCGGTTCCCGCCAATTATCATGAACCGGAGCCGACGCCTGCAGCAGAACCGGCGCCTGCCCCAGAGCCTGCTCCCGAACCGGCTGCTCAGCCGGCCGAGCAGCCAGCTCCGGAACCCCAGCCCGCACCTGCTGCTGAACCCGCTCCGGTAGCCCAAGATCCCGCACCGGCCGCTCCCACGACTCTGCCGCACACGGCTAGCTCCAGTCCGCTAATCGGCCTCTTGGGCCTGGCGGCGCTTGGCCTAGCCGGAATGTTATCTATAACGGCCAAGAAAGCCTAACCCACGTTGTGTGCCGGTAGAAACGCTTGGCTGCTCCCACAGCCAAGCGTATTATCATTTAGAACGACGTGAGAAAGAGCGCTTTCGGAGAATTCTGCTTTTTCGGGATTCTGATGAGAAGCAAAACGCTAATTCAGCTTGCGCTAGGGTTACTTATTGCGGTCGCCGGGTATTCCTCTCAAAGACCGAGCGAGCCTTACACAATCTCCACCAATGTCGATGTCGTTCTGCTAGATGCCAGCGTGAAGGACCCGCGCGGCGGTTACGTTACGGGCCTGCCGAAGAGTGCGTTCCACGTGACTGAAAACGGCCGTAGCAGGCCAATATCATTATTCGCGAATGTCGACGCTCCGGTTACGCTTGGCTTGGTAATCGACAACAGCGGGAGCATGCGTAACAAGCGGGCCGAGGTGGTGTTGGCCGGTTTAGCCTTTGCCAAAGAGAGCAACTCAAAAGATGAATTCTTTGTAATCAACTTCAACGATTCCGTAGCCAAAGGCCTGCCGCCGTCCCTGACGTTCACGGACGATCTTCAAACGCTGCGCGCGGCGCTCTTCTACGGCAGGCCCCTAGGTAAAACGGCCCTGTATGACGCTACCGCCTCCGCCCTGAAGCACTTGGAGAAGGGGCATCACGATAAGCGCACGCTGATTGTAGTCAGCGACGGCGGTGATAACGCCAGCAAGATTCCTCAGCAGGAATTGATGGCTCTCATCGAATCTTCCCGCGCTACTATTTACACAGTCGAGTTGGGGGAGAAAGACGATCCGGATTTGAAACCCGGCGTGCTGCGCAAGATAGCAGCTATAAGTGGCGGTCAATATTACCGGCTGGAAAACCTGGATGACGTCATCCCTGTCTTCAAAAAGATATCAAAAGACATTAGGAGCCGTTACACTATAGGTTATATCCCTAACGGAGAAGAGGATAAGCGCCGGGTTAGGTCGATTCGAGTAACGGCGCAATCGGAAGGGCGGAAACTGGCCGTCAAGAGCCGTACGAGCTATATGATCTCTCCTGCGGCGAACTGAGCGGCTAGATAAAAAAGACGGCAAATGACAAACACTGATGATCCTGTGCTGGTGAGGCGGGATATAAGGCTGGTAACGTCGCCTTCTTTGGGTCCAGGTCTTCACAGCCACAACGGACAGCGGCACGATACCGCTGCAAGCTCCTCCCGTTTCAGCCTGGTCAGGATTCTTCAGTATTTCCTCTTATTTGCTGGCCTATGTGGCACCGGTTACTACGCCTACACACTAAGCGATCAGTATATTTACCAGAAATATGAGAACTGGGCCTTCGATCAGCAAATAGGTGGGCGGACTGGCGTAACTTTCACCGACTACCTACGCGAAAAAACACCTGTTGGATTTCTGGCCGGCAGTAAATCTGCCGCTGTTGGTCCGCAGCCTCCGCCTCCGGCTAGGGCTAGACTTGTGCGGCCGGTTACGGGCGCCTTGTTGGGCCGCGTGACGATTAGCAGGTTGGGCCTGGCGGCGATTGTACGAGAGGGCGTGGATGCGGGCACACTCAGCAGCGCAGTCGGCCACGTTCCTTCTACCGCCCTTCCGGGTGAATCTGGCAATTTCGCTATCGCGGCCCATCGCGATACTTTGTTCCGGGCGCTCAAAGATATTCGAAAAGACGACGTGATCTCTTTTGAATCTCCGCAAAGCACCTACCGGTATCAGGTGGAGGCCACCAAAATTGTGAGGCCATCCGATGTCAGCGTGCTGAAGCCCGATGGCGGCGGCCTGATGGATATGCGGGCGGGTTCTCCGAACTCGGGGCGGCTGCTGACCATGATCACCTGCTACCCGTTCTACTATGTGGGCGCGGCTCCCAAGCGGTTTATCGTCGAAGCGCGGATGGTTTCAGAGTCGGCCATCAATCAGAACGATAGTCAAGAAGCGAAGGCAAAAGCTGCGGTTCCCCTGGCCGCCAAGCCGCGCGACATTACCTCAAAGCGGGCGCGGAAAAAGCACGCCATTCCACGCCGCTTCTGGCATCGCTAAATAGTGCCGGTTGCTCCCGTAAAAAAGGGACGTGCTTGTTATACTGCAAATGAACCTTACTGGGAGATCGTCCAATGGTAGGACTGCAGATTCTGGATCTGCCTATCGGGGTTCGAGTCCCTGTCTCCCAGCCATAAGTTCCCTTCCTGCCCGTTTTTTTACCTATGGAATATGTAAGCTTCGGTAAGACCGGTCTAAAAGTGTCGCGCCTGTGCCTGGGTTGCATGACTTACGGTTCAAGCAAGTGGCGCGAGTGGGTGCTGGATGAAGAGGCCAGCCGGGTTTCCATCCGGCAAGCGCTGGAGGCCGGCATTAACTTTTTTGACACGGCAAATATGTATTCGGATGGAGCCAGTGAAGAAGTCACCGGCCGGGCTCTGCGCGATTTCGGCAAGCGAGACGAGCTGGTTGTGGCGACCAAGGTGTTCAATCCCATGCGGCCCGATCCGAATGGCCGCGGTCTTTCGCGTAAAGCGATCATGACGGAGATCGACCATAGTTTGAAGCGCCTGGGGATGGATTACGTCGATCTTTACCAGACGCACCGTTGGGATTACACCACGCCGATCGAAGAAACCATGGAAGCGCTGCATGACGTCGTGAAGGCCGGGAAAGCCCGCTACATCGGCGCCTCGTCTATGTTCGCCTGGCAGTTTGCCAAGTCGCTGCACGTGAGTGAGGCGCATGGCTGGACGCGTTTCGCTTCCATGCAGAACCACTACAACCTGGTGTATCGCGAGGAAGAACGCGAGATGCTGCCATTGTGCCGCGACCAGGGCATTGCGGTGATTCCGTGGTCCCCTCTGGCGCGTGGATTTTTAGCCGGCAATCGCAGCAAGACGGCCGGTGAAACCACGCGCGCCAACACTGACGATTTCGCCAAGCACTTGTACTATCAGGATGACGATTTTGCCGTGTTGGAGCGCGTGGGCGAAGTCGCCAAATCGCGCGGCGTTCCCAATACGCAAGTCGCGCTGGCATGGATGCTGGCAAACCCTGCTATTACCGCGCCGATTGTGGGAACCAGCAAGCCGCACCATCTGACTGACGCCGTCGCC
>Ga0193743_1001518_pt1 | contig 17232 bp, 21 predicted proteins | sample L2c2metaG_FD_143038 | JGI IMG/M metagenome (GOLD analysis project Ga0193743, IMG submission 143038) | Soil microbial communities from a riparian zone of the East river system, Colorado, United States - L2c2 | ecosystem: Environmental > Terrestrial > Soil > Riparian zone | place: USA: East River...
CAAATCACGTGGAATTGCCCAAAATTACTAAGAAATTAATTATTTAAGTGCAAAAACACACAAATCAATTGAATATAAATAATAAATCATGCAATTAACAAAATTAACTGATTATATAATTATTAGCGAGTCCGCCGGACTCCGTTTTAGTGCCCATTCCTGCGCAGTCCCAGGAGCAATCCGGTTTCCGGTTATTCCGGTTACCAATCCGGCGGATTCCGGGGACTAAAAAATAGCCATTTTGGCTGGGCCCTCTGCGAAAAGCAGTCCAGCGGAGTCCCCCGGAATCTGTGGGGGAGGATAAAGACCTCAGTAAGTAGATTAGGACATTTCCACTGTTGAATCACGTTATATGTAAATGTTGAGATTTAGACAATTTTCCAAGGGTACAAGAATCTCTACCCCTACCCCCACCCCTACCTCAGCCCAACCTGTGCTGTTTACCCATGGGTTTGCCTTACTGTGACAATCCCTATGCTCAGGACATGCAAATCCTTGCTGCCATAGCCATCAAATTCTGTAGGATCAGTGGCAATGGACCAAACAAACTCTCCAAGTTGGAGGTGCAGCACCAGAGGCTTCCTTCTGATTGTAACAGAGTTTAATTTGAGCAGGACAATCACCAGCCATCATAGAAGCATCACCTTGCTGGATGGCGGAGAGTGGGATTGGCATCCTGTACATCTGTTTGTCTCAGTTTCCATCTGTATAGAAATTTTACATCAGTCAAATAAATCTCAGTGATCAGATCTGAAATTTCGAGTCAGGGGGATGCTTTCCGAATTCGGCCTTGTTCAATGTTTTTGATCATGTACCAAATGTGCACGTGACTTTGTCGATTGACAATTGACCGTAACTTAAGTACATTCCTTTTTCCGTGTCAAATTTGTCAACTGATATGGAATTGATGAGATCAGCAGCGGGCTCCACAATCATGCGGTTGTTCAACTTGTTGAAGGGACGTGTGACCGAAGGGATCAAATCGATGGGTACTGTATGTGATTGATGTGGTATGTAAGTGATTGTCCGAATAGCGAATACATTGTGTGTAGATGCCAGTGTGACCTAGGAGAGTCCAGAGATGACCTCTGAGAATAGAGAATGGAGATTTTCCCGAAAGTCTGATCGGATAAGAATAATGACTGGTTCATGGATGTACCGCCGGGGGTAAGTGAAACTTGCACCGATTCCTGTGTGACGCATTTCTAACCCTGGCATAAAGCATATTTGAAGGCTTCTAGATACAAAATACATTGGAAGCTTGTCAGAATTGAAGGGGGAAAATCTCTGGGAATGGAAATTATTGCTTTGCGGGGATATTTTTAAGCGGAGATTGAAGAGATACAAGCGGCTCAACACACTTCTTGTTCATCCCAAGGTCGGCAATATCGAACGGTGAGCAGCACATTTTCATGAACAGTCCTGTCCTTACCTCAGATTTTGCAGTGAAAATACTTTCATCCTTGAAGGACAACTTCTTGAAATACGACAGTGTTCGAGAACAAACCCACTAGTTTGTCTCGATTGGACTTTAGCTAAGCAGTTTTTGGTCACATCGGCGGCACCACCAGACGAAACATCTTATAACACCGGATAACTCCAGAAAAGAAAAATGACCACTCCTCCCGGCGAACCAACCACTCCTGCCAATCCCTCCCAGCCGCCAGTGCCGCCTCAGCCGTTGCCGCCAACTCCGACGCAACCACCAGCGAAGCCGACACCGACTACGACCAAGAAACCGCGGCAGAGAAAGCGAGCCGACACTCAAGAAAAGCACCAGAAACACCAGAGACCAGAACACGAGCAGCAGTCAGGCACTGTTCATCACCCCCAACAACATCCGTCTGTTTTGGTCCAACGTGAGTCTCATGTCCATCACAAACCGAATAAAAAAAAAACCATGGCTATTTTCAACAGCTCCGGGTCCTCCTTACTCTCCTCGCGCAGGTCCTCAGCCTGTTTACCAGCCATATCCTGCCCAGCATTATATGATGAACCCCTCCTATCCAATAAATACAGGATATCCTCATCATCCCCAGCATCCCCCACAACCCCCTCAGCAAGGTAATCCAACTGGACCAGGCATGTCGGGCCATCCTCCACCACAATATTATCCCATGGGTCATTATCCTCCTGGATATGGATATCCATATCCTCAGCCAATGGTTATGTACCAACCCCCGCCGCGCCAGAGCGTACCGCCAGACACCCCACATCCAAATCCTTCGCCCGTCATGGCTAGCGCAGGCACTAAGCGGAAGCGAAAGTCTGAAAGTAGACGCGGCAGAGGCGCAGAGAAAGGATCAGATGATGATACTGCTGCGTCTGGAAGCGACGCGCCTCGCGTTCAAACCGCCCAACAGCAAACCATTGTTGATCTCAAGAAGCGTACCAAGACGGTGTGTCATTTTATTTTTCGATCCGCTTTTATGAATGGTTTTTTTAAAATCAACGGATTCCCTTTTAGCAACGTGCTTGCGACTCGTGTCGTAGTCGTAAAATAAGATGCGATGTTATTACCGAATCAGTGAAGAATACAATTTTGAATCATCGAATTCTTAGATGCTGACGACTTTTCATGTTTAAGGAACCGCCTGTATGTCAACATTGCAAACAGTACGGGTTTGAATGTACTTTCTTCCTCCCCATCACGGAAACTCGTTTCAAAAAAAAGAAACTGGAAGAAGAAGCTGCAGAGAAGGATAAGGCGTCTACAACTGCAGAGCCTTCCAAACGAACTCCTGCCTCTCAATCCGACAAGCTACCTAAGCGTGACATTGGTGTTTTCGGTATGTGTAAATCACCTATCCTGTCCTCCTTTCCCTGCCCCCACGGTTCAGACTTACATGACGGCTTAGGCCCTACATCGCCCACTCACCTTCTTCATTCTCAAGCTACCATCAATTCTCGCATCTACGAAAAATATGATCTACGGTATCAGCACTCCTTCGAAGTGACCAAGTCTGGCGAAGGCCTTATTCAAGTACAGAAGCCTGCGAACGACGATCAACACCATATTCATCCGAAGCCAATGGATCTACATATCGAACGCGACGTCATGGAGAACTTGTTAAACGCATACTTCGCTGATGTTGCGCCTATGCTTCCTATCATTACCGAGGAGGAGTTCTTGGCGACGCAGAACCCTCCTGCCATCTTGATGTACTCGATGTGTCTTGTCGCTGCTGCAAGGCGCGAGGTGCCACAAAACATTTTTGACTCTATCCGCTATATGGTCAATAGCATCATCAAGGAGGAGGATGTTCTCTCGACGGCTTCGTTTACAAATTTACAGGCTATTCTTATACTGTGCATGACAACTGATTGTCATTCACAGTTTGTGCCGACTGCCTTGTCAGCCCTCTGGGCCCGCCTTGGGGCGGCTATCAGGATGGTAGGCTTCTTGTTCTCGTCATTGCTACATTACTTTAAACTTGCTTACAGGGCCAGGATATGGGATTGCACCGCGCTGAATCTATGAAGCAGGATATCGAATTGAGACGACGCCTCTGGGGCGCCTGTCTCATCTGTGACCGATTGTAAGCTATTTTCTATCAAGGTTTCATTCAAGGTTTAATTGATGGCAATAGGGCAAGCATTGCTTATGGCCATCCTTATATGATCGATGTCCAAGATTGTGATACGCGATTGCCTTCGTCCGGTGATTTGAATGATCTTTACATGGACGAGCTTGTGCGCCTTAGCATCCTGCTTGGACGCGTACAAAAGACTATCTACAGGTTCATGATATTCTTCATCGTACATCGGCAGGTGCTGATGTGAAATTACCAGTCCTTCAGGCCTCACTTTTACGACCGATAAAATCCTATCTGAACTACTTTCTGATATGCAGCGCTGGAAGGATGGGTTGCCAGATCATCTGAAATTTAAGGGACCTGAGACGTCCCAGAAAGCTGGTAAATTCTCATGTAAACTTCAATATATCATGCTCATGACTCGCTCAGGCCTTTTACACCTACTATATGCTTGTGTATGCATGATGTTCTGGCGTGTTTTCATGAGGATCAGCTACTCATGTCCATCTCACCTCAAATTTGGCCTGACTGTTGAAACATGGTCTGAATTAGTGCAACTGACATCGGAATCAATTGATTGGTTAGATGCCCATGAACGAGTATATGATGTGTGGCTATTGGTCGCGTACGCAGCGACATGTTGCGCTCTTGTTCAGGTGACTTGGTTGTTTCGATCTGCATTTTTGAATTGAGGCTTACTTCTCAATGGTTAGTATCATACCTACATTCGGCGAAAAGACGAAGTGGCTCAAGCCCAGCTGCGCAAGTTACGTGATTGTGTCAGGCGATGGGAAGGAGCCATTTCAGCTGACCATATGTCAGCCAGACGCAAGGCCAGTGTTATTTGATTCAGAGACGGTTCTGTCTTCTTCTCATCTAGCTAACACGTTCGTTACAGACGGCTGAAATCATCGCACTTCTTTACGAAGCTACGCAAGGACCGCCATTGCCGATTGAAGCTCCAGCCCTCAATCCTACTGGAGGCGTGACGGTGAAGAAACCAGCCGTCCTAGATTTCAAGAAAGATCCAACACGTCCTGGAGGTGGCGTCTTTATCCTTCATGGAAAAGGCAATCAATTCAAAGATGTACTTGATGGGACTATCATCAGCACCTCAGAGGAGGAAAAGAACTCTGAAGGTGAGGTAACGTCGCCAGCAGCTGCTGTGGCTTCGTCCGTTTCTCTTCACAGTACGAACCATAATGACCGTGACTCCACCCATTATTTACCCTCGCGCTCTTCTTATGCCTCTTCATATCGTCGGGACCGCCCTCCGCTTCCCAATCCCTCTATCTCGCCCATCATGAACTATGCTGGCGGTGGGGTTGTGACGCCAGTTTCAGCAGTCAGGTCCCCCGTGGGGAATAATCCACAACAGCCACAGTCAAGTGTCGCATCGGGTTCCAACGCGGCGCCTCTTGTCAATTTGACGCCGTTGCACCCAGGAAGGAGAGGTCCCAGCTACAACAATGTTAATCCTGCGATGAACTACACTCAATCAGTACCTGGGAATGTTCAGTTGATGAACGTCCTGGACGCCGCACAAGGGGGGACAAATCTCGCCGACTTTGCCATAGCCGATAATGGTTTCTTGGAAGGCATACCGGGCGGGATGTTTGATTGGAGTGCGATCATCTCGTGTTACTGTGCCGCCGAAACTAACCTTTACTATTTATTACTATAGGTCAATGGGAAACCTTCTTCGCCCGATTCAACGGCAATGCACACGTTGAAAGCACAGCTTTCCAGCCAGCGTAGACCCTGCAACAGATGTAACCCTACACATTTGTCGAAGGAGGGTAGGGCAATAGAAGGGAAAGTATAACCATAACGAAACTGTAATTTAACTTGTCTTTTCTCTTTGCTATCGTATCTTCGTTTTCTATGTCCAGTTTCTCGTCGAAGTGTCTATCTGTTCTTTTTTAAAAATCCTTTCTCTAGCTATCTTGTATTCTTAATGAAATTTGACATGGACATTTATTTGCCGAAATGGTGATGTTCTGATGAACTGATCAGGACATCAGAGCCTGGGGGATTGGAGCTTGTCTTTGCTCCTCATTAACCTCTGCAATATTATGAAACGGCTTTTAGCCAGGGCTTCAAAGCCCTTTGGATTTCCGTCGACGCCTCAGTCTGATAATCCCCCATCAACATACCTATCAAACCCTACGGCGCCGCACACGACTGGTCTTCAACCCAAATCCGTCGTTCGTGCTGTACCACATCCATATCCGCATACACACCTTGCCGTTCTTGTCTCGAAGGAAGGGCTGCTGATTCGTCCACACATTCTTGGATCAGCTGTAGACCAAACAGAATGGCTCCCTTGTATACGGGTGTCGTGGGGCAAACCTGTTAAGGTTGAGGAGATAGAGCGTCATCATCTCTCTGAGAAGCTGGATTGGAATGAAAGCGTTGTCGTCTATGGGATTGTTGGAATCTTGGAGCTCTTTTCTTGTTCGTCCTTTCTTGATCTCTTTCTGAGATCAACCCAATTTCAAGGTTGTGCTTACTAGGTTCATATCTACTCCTCATCACATCCAGGATTAAAATTGGAAATGGTTTGTTCATCGAGCGTGTTCTTCTGAAACCCAAAGTTTGACGCGCGTTCTTAAAAGTTCTTGATCCATCGCATATAGTCTATGCCGCGAAAGGCGTTGCTGATATCCCTCTGGTCGAAGACCGCGCCAGAATAGCTTTGAAAGCTTTGGCTGCACGGAATAAATCTGGACTCACCCGCCCTTCCTTAATCCCGAAGAGAAAAGAACTTACTTTGGAATTTGTCCCACCTTCCGTAGATTATCTTCACACCTCGAAGCAGCAGGAAACTCAACAGTCCAAGAAAGGATCTCGAGTTCAGTTTTCGTCAGATCTCAACAACTTAGAGGCAGGACGGCTCATCCTTCGACCTTCATCAGCACAATCGTCTTCATCAGACCTTTCAACTTCCTCTGAAACTTCAGTAGCAACATCGCCCGTTTTCAAAACACTTGCTGAACGACTCTCTTTTTGGAGTAGACTTTCAAAAAGGCCGACTGCTTCTACCGAAGAGCAACCCCCAAGCGCAGAACCCTTGACCCTGACTGAGGAGCAAGAAACCTTTGATAGGCTTACGAACGGAGGAAAAGAACAACCGGCAGAAGTGATGGAGAGCATTTTAGCTTCGACTGCTCCACCTCCGGCTACGACTGAAGAACGACATTCAGAACTGGAGACGAAGGTTGTTAGAGAATGTATTAGAGAATTTACGAAGGGTGGCATGTATTTTGCCTACACATTCGGTATTCATTATCCTATTGGTGTTGTTGAATATCTGACCGACCTGTAGTCTAGATATTACCCGGTCTCTGCAGCATAAGCAAGAGCTAGGCCTCAAATCACAAAAGCGACATGATCTACTTGCTGGGCTTGGTGCACTTCCAGTTCCAGAGAATAGTATGCCTGACCCTCCTGATGCGAAGAACAGAAGGGGGCCATCGGCACCCATAGTAGAGTCTTATTTGGTACTTCCTCTATGGAGGCGTGTAGATAAACACTTTTGGTGGAATGAGTGGATGTCCAAGCCTTTTATAGATGCTGGTGTATGTTCTTTTTTTATCTGTTTTTCTGTTTTTTTTTTTTTCTTCTGTCGCTTTGTTTTGCTGAATTGAACTGGTCAGCTCCATTCATTTATCCTTCCAATAATGCAGGGATATTGCCAAATTTCTCAATTCAGCATTCCATCCGAACCTGCAGTTGTAGACGAGGATTCCCTGGTGGACTATATCTTAATCTCACGAAGATCAAGATACCGTCCTGGTTTGAGATATCAACGACGAGGTATTGATGATGAGGCGCATGTAGCCAATTTCGTTGAGACGGAGACAATAATGAGGGTAGAGGTTAGTCTTTCCAATTTTCTCGTATGTGACTCAGTACTTACTCTAATTCAGCGAGAAGCAAAGGAAAATGTCTTTGCCTATGTACAGATTCGAGGCTCAGGTCTGGATTTCGTCACGAAATATATAATTTCAAGGCTGACCAAACTTCAGTACCATTGTTTTGGACGCAGACTGGCTATGGATTGAAACCGCCACCGGTGTTATCGGCCGATAGGACTCATGCACAGAATCTGGACGCGCTCAAGAGACATTTTCAGAACACAATTCCTTCTTATGGACCTCATGTCCGTTTTTCAATCATTGATTCATGTTACCCCTTCTTATAAGAAGCCAACCTTATTAGGCTGTCGTCAATCTTGCTGAACAGCACGGCAAAGAGGGTGTTATAACTCAGAGTTATAGGAAATATATGCATGAACTTGATATGGAAGATGTCCAGTATGTTCTTATTTCACGAGTTATTGATAATGATTCTAATATAATGTGTTTGGAAAAGGTATCACGAATATGACTTTCACACCGAGACTAAGGGAATGAAGTAATGATGATCGAAAAGCTACCTGTTCATTTTTTTCCTGATGTATTAACCTGTCCAGATACGAAAATATCTCTAATCTAATCGAGGCTATGGAGCGAACATTCGATACGCAAGGGCAAGTATCTAAGTCTATTCTTTTTTTCAACCCATCTCAAAGATTAAACTTGCTACAATCAGGTATTTCTGGATGTCTGATAACGTTTTGTTTTCGCGGCAAAAAGGAGTGTTTCGTGTAAATTGCATTGATTGTTTGGATCGCACGAATGTCGTCCAGGTGAGCTTTTTAGTTGCTATTCCTTGAAAGCTAGTAACAGGTATTCGGTAGTCTGCGTTTGCGAGATATGTTCTACATAAACAGCTCGGCGCTGTTGCTCTTCTTAACCCATCAAATGCCGGAAGGACCGAGGCAGATCTCGCTTTCAATGACGGTATGGTTGAATATATATTGTACTTTCCGTCTATGCGTTTTCAACGTCCGATGTTCGTAGTTTGGGCGAACAACGGGGATGCGATTAGTCGTGCTTAGTGAGTCTTTCGGTCTTTCCCATATGGATCTCGGTTTATGTATGCCATTAGTGCTGGTACATCTGCTTTGAAGGTTTGTTCGGGTTATTATTTTTAATTTCACAGGACGACTTCTAAAACCTCGTTCCATTCATAGGGAGATTTCACAAGGTCTGCTATCCCAACTGCCATTGCTTCCATCTTTTAACTTGTGATTTTATTCCAGAACTGGAAAGCGAGATTTGAGTGGAATGCTCAATGATGGCGTCAATTCCTTAGCACGGTTAGTGTGAAATTGATCGTGTTTTAGTAGGTTTTAGTTCCTCCTTTACTAATTTTCGGCGTTTACCAGGATGTACACTGCCACTTTTAGTGACTGGTTCTGTCAAGCCGTCATTGATTTCATGCTTGGCAATCGGACGGTATCCGTTTTCTCGGAGTTCCTTTTGAAGTTGAAATCTACAGATCCTCGTGATTTGATTCGACTGTCGAGGATTCGCGCAGAGGCTATTGCAACATCGGTATCTCGTGTTCTTCCTGAAGGCGAACGGTTACTTTCCGGTTGGACGTTGTTTGCGCCTGAGGAGTTGAATACAAGAATCGGTGTAAAGTTCGAGGAGAAGGTGTTCTTGCTGGTAAGTTTTTGACAATGTTCTGGAGGACATAGAGCTGACTGTACGTTGTTGTTCTAATTAGTCTGCGAAGGCTGTCTATGTCGTGGTGGGTGATGGATTGCGATCAATACCTGTGGCTCTCGTGGCTAATGTACTTAAAGAGCTATGACTACACTCTGGAGAAGGTGAAACTTTATACCCGTATTCCTCTGGGAGATATCGTTGGGATTAGCAAGGGTCAGTTAAATTTAGAGTTTAGCTAATACTTAGCTCCTGATGAACAATTTTCTAGGTGCATATATCCTATCTCCACTGGAGGAATCCAGCTGCGACCCTGAGCAGAATGGAGGTTTTGTCCTAACATGGTTAACTTCGAACCAAGAGTCACGAGTTACCAGCTATTCTGTAAGAAACAGTCTTGATCTTGCATCTCCATTTCCACCTACCCCGACATCACCTTCATTTGGCAATCGACGGCGTAGTAGTCGAAGCGCTACATTGCCTGGTTTATCCAATGTGCTTGCTAGTTCTTCCTTCAACTTGGGTACACAGAATTTTGCTGCATTCAAAGTGCTTCCTATAGATCCTGCCCGTACTCGTAGAGAAACGAGTGCGATTAGTGATCAATATGTGGAGATTTCAGATGAGATGCAAGGTGCATCGAGTTGTCGAGAGGCGGTGGATCTTATTGTGGATAGAATTTATCACGCATGTGAAGATATGGGAGGTGGTCAGGGTAGATTTGTGACTGAAGAGGATGTTGTTAGGTTGGTTTACGTTTTTCTTTGTGCCTATAATGTTGATTTTCTTTTCTTCTTCAGTTTAGAAGAAGCGCGACGGATGACGAGCGTGTACGCCAAAATGGAATATGGTGTGAAGCGATTGCTGTGGTTAGGTGGCTGAATTATATTAAATTCAATTATTAATTTACGTATACACGTGCGCATCACTTTGATGGCGCTTATCCGTGGGCGGTGCCGAGAAGATGGTAATAATAGACCCCGAACTATTGTTTACCACCTGCACGCTGGTCGTTCCAACTACAACCACGGTCTTTCTTCAGCAACATGATGGCTTCAATGCTATCTTCTACTCCAGCTCGTGTATCTCAGAAGTTACCTATTCCAAAGTGTTCCACTTGTAATCAATTCGTTCCTCTCGAAGAACTTGGCGATCATATTTGTGCTCTCACATCACCCGTTCCCAAGCCTGCAATGTCTTCAGCAGCCGCTGCAGCTCTTCTTCCTAAACGCTTACAAGGTCGCACTCCATCTCCAGGCCCCAGGGGTTCTACTTCACGGCCAGCGTCTCCAAGTCCGACTCCGAGAGGCCCGCCTGCATCAAAACTTCCCGTCAAGGGCTCTAATTCCCCCACCAAAGTCACATTTCAACCTAGGCCCAGTCCTTTGGCTGCTTCAAAAAGAGTGGGATCAAAGACAACTAATGCCGTCCCATCCAGAGACACCCGATTATCTATCAATACATCTTCCTCCATACTCACACGGCTACCCCAAGTTGCCTCATCGAATACTAGCGCAACATCTACCACTTCATATTCAACACCTACTACTGCTCGTCCGTATTTCATTCAAGATAGCACTCCCACTCCCATTGTCCCTGCTTCAAATCGTGGCGGTCCACCTCTTGGTCACAGAGGTCCGCTACCAGCCATTCCTCGGTCAGGTACCCCAGCCAACATGGTTCCCACAAGAAACAGCACACCTCCACTCAATGCAGGTTCTCCGGCTCCTCAAAAAATCGTAGATTTTTCTGGTACTGCCAGGTCAGGGGTCGAAATTTCGGATTCTCCTCGACAACATTTCGTGCCGCCTCCAGAGAGAGGAATTGATACTAAGACTGGGGGTGAAGCGGGCATGGCTGGTGTAGGGAGGCGAGGTTTTGCTGCTGCTGCTCGGGCCGCGATGTTCGCCGCTCCACCCGGCAGGCCTTTGGTGGCAACAAAGCCTAATCCACCAAACTATCTTGATATGGATCGTCGTACGTCGTTTTCCCACAGTGATTTTTTGATGGTTGAATTGATGCCACTATTAGCCACTGAAACGCCTCCTCTTTCGGCAGGATCAGGATATTCTTCTCACTCACCTGGACCATCATCACCACTGCCTCAATTGGAATTCACATCACAGCCCGTTACCACAAAGATCACCAGAACTCCATCGCCTCCTGACTCAACCCCGACGCAGACGCTGCCTGCCTCCTCGGACCCTATACCCTCTTCAGCACTTTTTCCTTTCTTAGACAGATTCAAGAATAAAATACCTGGCAATAGCAGTACTTCAGATTCCCCCAATACAGCAAATAACGATCCATCCTCGTCATTTTTGAATTCTTCGACCTCTGCGCCTACGTCGGTCGTTCCGAAGGACACTTCTGATTCTGCAATGCTCTATCGCACGGTGACATCCAGCACCAACTCTTCACGACAAGTGAAAGATGTCAGACGGCCTATCTCCCCTGTAGATTCTGAATCCGAATACGGCGGCCTTGCATACGCAGATTCCACAGATTACGAAGACAACGACGGCGAGCTTTCGAGGCCTCAGAGCAAGAACAGCTCATCTATGCATCCCTTTGTCTTGCGTACTGGTTCCAGCACATCATCACATCGTTATCGTTACATTTCCGGCTCCGAGTATTCCGAGTACAACGACGACCGAACAGGTGTCCCTATTGCTCCAACCAGACAGCGTCCCGGACACACTCGCAATGGCTCTACATCATCGGTCTCAAGTGCAGGTGGTGGATCCCACACTAGGGACAGAGCGAATTCTTCCGTCATCGCACAAGCTCTTGGCCTGTCCCAAACACCTCCAAGTGATTATAAGAAACTGGGAGGACCAGGCGTGATGGGTATGGGGGGAAGGCGGAGGGAAAGTTCAATTAGTAGGAGAAACGCAGGGCCGGAATCTATAGAAGAGATGGCGAAGGCGTTGGAAGAAGCCAAGATCAAAACCAGAACCAACCAGCCATCATTTGGAAGCCCGAGCCAACGTAGTCATTTGCACAGAACTGAGAGTAACTCCACTTCGACAACTGCTTCTTCTCGTAAAGGCGACAACGTTATCGGTAGTGGTCCCAAGGCACATCGTAGTAATACGATTCAAAATCCTCATCCTGGTTCACCAGAGGGCAAGGCAGTCAAGTTGCCAATGAGGTCTCTGACGAGTCCTAAAGTTGAGAGGGATAAGACTTTGGATGGGACTGATGTGAAGGAAAGGGTCCGAAAGCCGAAAGTATGCTTGAAATGTCAAAATGTGATTGACAATGGGAGGTGGGTTTCGGTTGATGGAGGAGGTGTGTTGTGCGAAAAATGTTGGAAGAAGATGTATTTGCCCAAAGTGAGTTCACAACATACATGCTGTCAATTTAATTAAGGTTTTCTCTCAAAGTGTCGTCGCTGCAATCTGTCCATTGAAAAGCAGGCGGTGTCTTCTTCTGATGGCCAGCTTAAAGGCAAATATCATAAAGAGTGTTTTAACTGTGATACCTGTCATGTCAGTATCTGATTAATGATCTTTGGAACATAAGGCCTGACTTGTTCTGTTTCCAGAAACCTTTCCCTGATAAAACTTTCTACGTCTACGATGGCAAACCTCTCTGCGCGTACCACTACCACGAAGCGAATGACTCATTATGCGCTGCCGCTCTCTGTGGACAACCTATCGAAGGCCCTTGCGCCGTGTCCCATTCCGGCGACCGCTACCACCCTGAACACATGACATGCGAACATTCAGGATACCCCCCATGCAAGCAAATGTTAAGCGAGTATTGGGAGATAGATGGGAGAATGTTGTGTGAAAGACATGCGCATAGCGCTAGTGTACGTGGCAGTGATGAGGAAGATGAGGAGTGGGCGAAGAGCACGAGAGCGAAGAAACGCGTAACGCGGTTTATTGATCTTGCTGGTGGTGTTGGAGGTTCCGGAGGAGGTGCGGGGTTGGGTGATGGTGGGCTTATATGAAATGATGAGTATGCCGGTATAATTTTTTTCTTTCTTCTCGGTCTCCAGGACTTGCTGCTTCCATAAAATCTCTTTTTTTTTCGTTAAACACCAACAACCCTTCTTTTTCTTTTGTGGATTCACTATTTATTTAAGATTTCTCACATGGAACATTGTTTCTGGACATGATTATTTTCGTTTTACCTTCCTGATTTTATATATATCCTTCACCTCATTAATGGGACCTTCATTACCTATGGACAGCTTTTATTTACTGGTGTTCACATACTGGGTTTCAATTGTGATTTGGGGGTTTTTTATATGATGACAAAATTTTTTATTTTTCCTGAAGATAGTAAAAGGGACTACTATTACTAACATGAGCCTACACATCTGTGTGGCTCATGTTAGTAATACAGGCACATCAGGAAGATGTCCATTTAGTTTCCATGTTTTCAGAGGTTTTCAGAGGTTTCCAGGTTCTGGATACCTGGAAATAATGTACTGGTACACCAGAAGACAGCATATCAAAAACATAATTTTATTGTCTACAGCAGTAATATTTGACTACAAACATGAATGAACATTAAAGGCAACAAGGTATGACAAGGTCATTGATTAAAGGCATGAAACTATATTTTATATTCTTAAAATTTCCAGAGGTTTCTGTAGGGCAGGGCCTGACAGTCGTATTTGACACCTATTTACGGACCTTCTTATTGAAGTTAGAAAAGCCAGAATTCCCCTCTTTTTGGATACAGATATTGCTTTTTCCTTCTTACATATGTACATCTCGCTTGCTTATCCCAATAGACATCAATTCTCTCCTGTTCTTGTGTGAGTCCATTGTTTCATGCTGTACAGTACTAAGAGTGTTTTCCTGTCAACATTCAATGGGTTTTTCAGCTTCCATAGACAGCTTTTTTTAAGGAGGTTTCCACAAAAAATGGCATAAGTTTCTAAAATAATGAGGTTTTCATGGTTTTCTAAAGGCTTTCTGAGGATTTTGAGGTTGTAAAACCCAAGGGGGTTCGCGAAAAAAAAAAACCGACCTAGGGTCATTTTTTTTAATATCGACCATGGAGGCTGGACTAACTACGTAATCAGGCACATGTCTATATAAGGAAATATGACATCAGTCACATCACCGACGTGGGCACTTTCCACCTCTTGTTTGCCCAGAGGCCTCGCACGCCGCACAAAGCCATTTTTGTGGCCAGCATACTCCCTACCATCTTTGTGGGCTCTATAAATGCTTCTTATTTGTTACATTTACAAATTTCACACAGTATACTACCATATTAATGATTGCACTGTGTTGTGTTTTTAGTAAACAGTCCATTTTGACATGAATTGTGTGGAATTGTGGAATTTTCACCACTGGCTGATCACGGCCCAATCACCATTGTATTTTGATTAAATTAGGGGTATTTTGGTGCTAAAGAGCTTCTCTTCACTTCTGATAGCTACATACAACATTCAGTAGTTGTTATAGCCCTCAAAATCATATATAGAGATTGGTTTATAGCGACGTCCAATTTTTTTTTTCGGGGCCTCTGGCAGGGACTAACTAACCAGGTACCGGTCTGGGATTCTGATTCCTGAACCCCCTTGGTAAAACCTCTGCAAAATTTTTGAACACCTTCCTGATGACCAATCTGGTAGCTGTCCACCAATAACTAGGGCTGTGTGCTGTCACCACAGGCTACAGTATATGGCTGAACCGTTACAGTACAGGTACTGTACTGTGAGACCTTTGGGATGTCAAGAATATGGCCGTAAATTTATGGCTGCTGTATGGCTCACATAAATACTAATAGGATTAGCTTAGTAATGTCATGATTGGGGTTGGATTAGCCTAAATCAGCTAAATCCAACCTCAGATTAAAATTTTGACCATTTCTTGGTGCTCAGCATCAGCAACAGCTACCTGCTGAACCATATTTTTATTGTATATGGCCAAACCATGAAAGGCTCGATCACCAAAATGTATGGCCAACTACCATTATGGTATGGTGCACAGCCCTATCAATAACCAGTGAATATCCAAACTATGTCTTGTCTTCTACTGCTCCCACAGCATTGGGCATATGAGAATGAAAAGAGAGTAATAGACAATAGGGATGGGTCTGTAAGACTATCCAGTTGTGGGAAGTGAGTTCAGTCTAAGATACTCTTGGCTAGGGCTGAGCACGGTGCACCTGCAGGTTACCTGGATCCTTACCCACAGGTATTTTCAGAAAAAAAATCATACCTGGACCTGTAAGGATCCTTTCCCACGGTTCACCTGGACCCACAGGTAATTTACCTGCAGGTCACAGGTCAACAGGCAATCCAGGTACCTGTAGGTATCTAGTAGTAATAGGCCTAGAATTCCTTGTATGTTCAGATAAATGACAGTTAGTGGTTGTTTTCAACCTAAATACTCATTTTATATACTCAATGTAATTTAAAAATGTGTTTGTTAGCTTGAATTTCCTATTATACAGAGTTTAGGTGCTCAAGCAGGTACCTGTCAGTCAAGAAAATTCAAACCTGGACCCTCAAGGACCTGTGGCTACAGGTAACCTGGACCTGCAGGTCAGGGTCTTTGCAGGTATTCCTAGTCTGTTTTTAGTTGGCATGCTCAACCTGTACCACAACAATTCAGACTTTCAACCATCACATGCAGGACCACTCAAACTGTCATGGTCCATGCTCGGTCACATTCTTTCCGAAGAACAATCAAAGGATGGCTCCAACGGAGTCTCCGATGATGGCCGCCTCACCTGTTACGACTTTGACCGATTCAGTCTTTACAGACTTGATCAGTAACAGTCGTTGGACTAGTTTCAAGTTCGTTCATTTATCAGACTATAAGAATGCTTTGGTATAACCAAAGTATTGTCTTAAGTCGAGCCAATGTTCTCGTGTATCAAGAATGTCTTTGTGTTCAAACAAAGACTAGCTAAGGTTACATGGTATCTAACTATGGTATATATAGAGTAAAACATGCGTATAACACATGGTCAAAGCATGTACTACATGTGTTTTGATAAAGAAGTAAATGTATGATGCGCAGCATCAGGAATGAAAGACATGCATCGCTAGCATGTAACATGTGCGTTATGCATGGAAGAAAGTAAACATAAATGAACATGCGTTCATAGCATGTTGTTCAAGAAGCGATTGTAAAAAGTAAAAATAAAATCGTACGTGTTAAAGATGAAATCGTAACATCACCATTGTTCAGTGCCACCATTATCATCGGCCACCCTCATTGGACTTATATTGGAGCTCCGTCGGAATACTTCCTCCACTCTGATACCACCAACAAAACCTGCATTCCTATCATTGTCATTACCAACCAGCACCATGTGCTATCTACCACAGCACAACCAGAGCCCCACCATGCTCCACACATGTTCCATGTTCCAGGCCAATCATATCACGCACGCACCAGTTCTCAAGGTCATGTGTCTCGGGCACCACAAGGACTTGCGAGGATTTATGTTGGCATTTTTTGGCACCCTCCGGAGTACGAGTCTCCTCATTATATGTTCATTATACTACCATATGCTCTTCAAGTTAACTCCTTATATGTTTATGTTTTGCCTCTGTATAAATACTCCAGTTTGTTGTATGTATTTTGCTAGTTCAAATATCAACTTAGCAACCTACTTCTCTTAACTCACTCTCACCTTTCTTAAGCTTCTTCTCGGCTCGACTCCAGACTCTCCTACTCTGTCTGGACCTCCAAAATTCAAGGCATCCATCCAGAGAGCGGCACAACCTATAAGTTGAAGCCAACACCTTGCACGACTTCGGACCCAATATCTCCATCCAAATTCTGAGCTTAACACAAACCCAATGCCAATTAGTGCATCAGTAATCATGCATTTTAGTTTCTATGGGTTTTTGAACCTGAGAAACCCTGAAACCTTCCCTAAAAGGCTGAAACTAGACCATATTTGGGAAACTCAGAAACCTATGTCCCTTTTCTCGGAAACCTGTCCAAATTTATGACATAAAGTTAATGTTACGATTTTTATTCCTTCACACACTCTTTTTCTTTGAACTATACCTTGAACTTTATCTTATAGGAACAACGATCTCTTGATCTCTTGATCATATCTTTTGATCTTATCTTTTGATCATATCTCTTGATCATATCTCTTGATCATATCTCTTGATCATATCTCTTGATCTTATCTCTTGA
>Ga0193743_1001519_pt1 | contig 17228 bp, 20 predicted proteins | sample L2c2metaG_FD_143038 | JGI IMG/M metagenome (GOLD analysis project Ga0193743, IMG submission 143038) | Soil microbial communities from a riparian zone of the East river system, Colorado, United States - L2c2 | ecosystem: Environmental > Terrestrial > Soil > Riparian zone | place: USA: East River...
TCTAGATCGTCTAAAGGAAGTCAGTGAATTGAGTAGCAAGGAAGAACATGCAGTAGAAAATATTCACCAGCGCCTCCCTTCAAGACATTATTTTCTACTGTCGCAACCGCCAATTTCTCCTTGACTTCTTCCAACTCCCCCTCAGCCATTTCCGCCTTCTCTTCCGCAACTTCCTTATCTAACATGACCATTTCCAGTTGTTCTTGTGCGTCAATAAGGCGATTTTCAGCGAGTTGCGATAATTGCTCTGCATCTACTCGTTTGCGATTCGCATCACCGAGCTCGTCTTGGAGTTTTCTGAGTTTTGCCTGAACCTTGGGAAGGAAAGATTGCGATTCAGCGCGACGTTCTTCGAGCTCTCGCATGATTTTAGCGTCGTCTGCTCGTCGGGCTTCCAGAACGCGGACTTTTGCGCGTAGTTCTTGGAGTTCTTGATCATCGCGTGTAGGCTGCGAATTTGATAGACTTACTCAGTCAAGGATCAAAATCTTATTTATTCACGTACCGCTGGGAGAGGTGAGAGACTGCGAGAGGGAGGTCTTGCAGTCGGAGGTGGAGAAGCCTGTAGAGGCGGCAAACTCAGAGGCGACGAAGTTCGTCCAAGGGCGCTCGATGCTGTTTTGACTGGTGATGTTGTCCCAGCACGGAATGAGGAGGAAGCAGCGGATTCCTGTGAAGGAGATTGACGAACGAGTAAAGATTTCCGGGGTTGTAGTGAATGTGTAGATGCGAGTTTGGTGGGCGATGGTGCAAGTGGTGCCGGTTTAGATGTTGTACGATGTAGAATAGGTGATGTGAGTGCTGGCGTATGACTAGATGGCTTGGCAGGACTGGATGATCTTGGAGACGCATTTGAGGCATTAGAAGATGGGGGGCTTTTAATCGAGCCGGCGCGTAAAAGTCCACTTGTGCTTGGTACCCGTTGGTGGCCTATCCCTGGTGCACGACCAACGGCTGGGGGTGGAGGCGGCCTCTGGATAGTACCAGAAGCTTTTAATGAGTGAGATTTGAAGTAGCTCAATGACTCACAGAAGGTCCGGCGTCGAGCTCTGAGCCATGGATAGATCGAATCTGACTTGGCCGAACAAAAACACCATAACCCATCCCACAATTGAAGTATGAAATACCATCCACGGACCCGTCGTTCTTGCCATTCTTTTCGTACAATTCAATTCCAACCCATTTTCCCGTGCTCATGAACGAGGTCGGGCCTTTGAAGCGCACGACACCGCGTCCTTGGGGTATGGTTACAATGGCGCCATATGGAGGATCCATGGTAGCCATTATTTAATAAAGGCGATTTCTAGTTCATGGAATCGATTTAGTGTAGAACATAAGTGATGTTTGGTCGTGATAAATTATGACTTGAAATATCAACAAATATGGAGCCAACCTTTGCCCATCTTCTTGATAGCCATGTACAGAACATATAAATATTATATCCCAGCTCCAAAGCCACTTTACTCTGTTGTCGCTGTTCAGCACAATTCAACTCTGGCTTCCCTCCGGAAAGCGGTTCGGGACGAGTTCTAGGATTGCGGTGTAGTTCTGAAAGTTTTGCAATACCGCCTAACTCAGAACAGACAGATATAGACTTCGATCCCAGGGAAACACGTCGGGAACGCGCTTTACAATGGTTACACAGCATACCCCCAGAAACCGCGTCGGATGTCAGTGACCCCATCAAAACCACTTCCCTGATGGTCCTCATCCTCCGGGGAATAGGAAGATAGACATCATTATCGCCACTGTAGAGAGTGCATGTGGAATTCTTGCAGGTCATCGTTATTTGGCTAACTCGTGAACTCAGCTTTGAAAAGCCTTGATATTTTGTCGGATCCTGACATTGTGTGGAAGAAGAAGTTGCAAGAGGGTAAGTCGTTTATGTCTTCCTCGAACATCGCTAACGCACAGGTCAGCCTGTGAGGAGCAAGTCGGCCGTATCAGGAATGCACCTTTGCCGTCAGAGATCATCAAATCAGCACGTACGATCGAGGCTGTTTTCAGGGGCAAAACCGCCATCATCCGTGCAGGTCGACCTTCTGGCAATTACGGCCCCCCGACTGCGCTCTTCCATCCCACACTTGCCAAGTTGAAGAAGTACCTCGGTCAACCTGACCAAATCGAGGTTTCCCACAATTACATAAATCATAGTCGCGATTACATCGAGCTTTCCGCAGACACCTACAGGAATGAAACATCACGGGAGGAGAACCTTAGGAAGGTCGTTAAGTATCTCGTAGGCAGTACCGGAAAATGGCAAGAAGAAACAGAACTTGGTACAGCTGAGCCTGATGTGACATTTATCCTACAATATCCCAAATGCTTCTGCTAAGCGGATCTGGTTTCCACGCTTCAAACGCGATCCTTCGGCTGGCTCGGATCTTCGAAGCATTAGCTCTGTGCATCCAGGAGCTCCATGTCTACTATCAGCAACTTACACTCGCTTGCCCATCGCCAGGTTTATTTCATTCGCTCCCGGATCCTACCCCAGCGTCTGATTGTGTATCCATGTTAAAATCAAATTTCCAACAGAAAATAGCACGCTCCGGGGATCCTCTCTTGGACGTAGCCAAGTCTGAGGGTATGCCACCATGGTCGAGGACGGTGCCATCTCTGGCGCTCCCAACCCCACCCTTAAGAGGGAAGTTGTCAAGTTTACTTCACGCTATAACACGGATGCACATACTTGCTGATAAGGTACTCGAAATAAAATTATATGCATGCTCTCTCGTGGTTGGTGACTTGTACATGGTTGTACATGAACCGTGTCGATGGTAAGAGTGTATGGAACCTTTCTGCGAAGTTGCCCTCTGCTGTTTGTAGGGATGTGGAGAAGGCGCTGACATGGCTTCATGCGAAGGACATTGTATTTGGCGACCTACGAGATCCTAATATCCTCTATGATAGAGTTTTTCGAACGCCTCGAAGAGACGTTGTGAATCAGAAACGGAGTGATTTCTATCAGAGTCCAGATCAGCTAAAGCACTACTAGTCACTATAGCATATGAGAACTTGAAGAGAATGAGTAGTCGCTATAATTCATCGCCTGTTGTAACACAAAATACAATGTGGAACTGGGACAATGATAATAGTTCATAAAGCAAAGGCTATGTCACCTTCAGCACAAGGATAACTCTGTAACAGACTCTTCAGTGTCCGAGTTGCCTGAGGGGATCAAGTGCCGGCATTGGCGCACGCGCAATGGGTTGCACAAAAGGTGGAAGTGATTCGATTTCTCGAAGTAGATCTTGATCCTTGAGGTACGAATTTTCCATTCTGAGGAAACGTACAGTTCCTCGGAAAGCCTCAATCTATAAACAGAATTTAATAAAAACAGCGCGAACAATACGTTCGAAAGCGAACCTGTTCCAACGGATGCGACGATTCCAAGTTACTTTCAATTGGCAAATTCTCGGACTCCGCAGGTTGAACACCAATGGCTAACGGTTCAATGAACATTGTAAAGATAGGAAGGGGACCCACTCTGATTCTACTGACCGGCAGCCATGGCCATCGACTCGGCATCCCAAGCTCGACCTGCAACAGTTCCATATCCTCGTGGAATTTCTTCGTGTCTTTCTTAGCAGAAGAGGCATGTTTATTCTCCAGCTCTAGAATCGTCTCAACCTGTCTCTTGATGACTTCTAGGCGACGTTCCATCAGCTCAATCTTGACAGACGATTCCTGATATGTCTGGTCCTTCACCTTAACATTACGAGCCCAGAGCCTGGATTTCGTCATTAAGTTGAGCAACCTGTCTTTCGACTTCGACATTAACGGCCAAGGCTGATTTGATCTCGTCAACTCTTGCGATCCACTCAGCAATCTATCCAATGGATCGAATAATTCCCTATTGATGTTGTAGCCACCCATATCCACAACAACAACATCTATACAGAGAGTCAGTTAAGCTGTTAATGGAAGGTAGAAGAAAATAAGAAGTAAATTCAAGCAACGAACATGTCCAGGTCACGATCGAAAGTCATGACGTATTCCAACTCGCGGTTCAACCAAATCATCATCAAAGTGCAGTTCTGCCAAATGGTCAAACGAAGCATGAATCCTACAATTAGGAATTAGGAATTTGATTTATCGGCTACTAGATCACAAAGGCAGACTGACTTGGAGATATTATCAACACATTCCATCACATTGAATTCGTCCCTTCTTAGCAGATCGATATGCATATCAATGCGTTTCTCGAGTGGGAATATCTCGGGGTAGAGTCATCCGACAGTGAGGAAGGTCTCAATATCACTCATTCGGAGAACAGTCGCGAAAGGTCAAAATCCAACGAGCATATCGGAAATCTCCCCATTCAGAGCTTCAGGCCTGAATTGAGTAGCAAGGAAAAACACGAAGTAGGCAAAAACTCACTAGCGCCTTCCTGCAATACATTATTTTCTACTGTCGCAACCGCCAATTTCTCCCTATTTAATGTAGAACATAAGTGATGAGAACGGAGCCTGTACACAGAACCCGAACGGACATTGATCATGACACGGTTTACCCGGAACAACCTGAGCTTCAACGATGCTCGGTGCGCTCACACATTTCACGACAACTATTCTGTTTCTGATCTTTCACCTCAGTTGTTGGATTAACAGGAGGCATCGCTACTGGGAAATCCACTGTCTCGGCCCTTCTCAAAGCTTCCCATGTCCCCCTCGTAGATGCTGACGTGATTGCACGTCAAGTCGTTGAGCCTGGTACCGCCGCCCTAGCCAAAATAGAGGCAATCTTTGGGAAGGAGGTTATATTCCCTGACGGTACTCTAGACCGCAAAAAACTGGGGAATATCATCTTCACGGACGAATCCCAGCGGAAAAAGTTGAATGCCATAGTCCACCCTGCTGTTAGGAAGGCTATGCTTTGGCAGGTACTTGGATACTGGATAAGGGGATACAAATATTGCGTTATGGATGTACCCTTGTTGATTGAAGGTGGCCTTTGGCGGTGGGTTGGCTCGGTTGTCCTCGTGTATTGGTACGGAACCCTTGATTCGGTTCATTTTTATCATCATTAATTCTACCTACAGTTCACGGGAGTTGCAATTACAGCGGCTCATTAATCGGGATAGTTTGTCAAGGGAGGATGCCCTGGCTCGTTTGGGTTCTCAGCTGTCCATTTCAGAGAAGGTCACTTATGCTGACATTGTCGTTGACAACTCTGGACCAAAGCTCGAACTCGAAGATCAAATCAAAGGGCTGATAAAACGCCTAGAGAGGGAAGCGGGATGGACATGGAGACTTAGTTGGCTGCTCCCACCATTTGGATTGTTATCCGTAGCATGGACTTTATTGCGGAGGCGAAAAGTAAAGGCCAACTGACAACATTGGGCTCATAACAAATCGTCTCAGTATGTTTCCTTTGTGAAAATTGTAATCAACTTTTGCGATAACAACCAGCTGGATCGGGCATTGATGGATACGACATACAATCATGCTCTTCTATGATTCATCGGTTTCATTGGAACATTTTGATCGAGAATATCAAGTCCATCACCCGGCCATAACCACGATAATGGAGCGCTTTTTTCAGAATTTGGCAAGTCCAAGAAATAAAAATATAACCATGACCGATGGATGCTCTTGGCTCAAGCACTGAACCAGCAGCCAAGCACCTCTGATCCCAACCCATCCGTTCCCGCAAGTGCCGCGACAGCCCTTATCCGACATTCAAAGGAAATTAATTTGAAAAGATGGTGTTTATTAATCGAAGAATGGTGTATGGGAAAGTTATCGGAGATCTCCAAGTCACGCATTTTTGAAGCAATCAATGTTCAACCCGACCTCGGACCTGGGGAGAAACAAGAACTCTTTCGACATGGTTTCACCATCCAAAAGGAAAAGGCATGAAGACCATGAATATTCCGAGAGATTGACTCCTAGCTTTTTTTTTCAATTCGATCCGGACAGCAGCTGGGAGTGTCGGTGAATTCATCTTGGATATGGCGCAGATTGAGAGAGAAAAGGCATGAAGACCATGAATATTCCGAGAGATTGACTCCTAGCTTTTTTTTCATTTCGATCCGGACAGCAGCTGGGAGTGTCGGTGAATTCATCTTGGATATGGCGCAGATTGAGAGTCTGACACTTCAAGACCTCAAAACATTGACTGAAACGCCTCCTGCATTTGATGGTGCTGATTGGGAGAAGGTTGCGCCCACATTTGGTATGGATCCCACAGTCAATTGCCAACCTTCTCCATTCCACATGCTTACCTTCCACTTTCGTTCCACCGTGATGTCTACCAAGACAGTGGATCTCGAAAGAGAGGGGCTGCCCCTTTACGTCTCATGGATGCGGTATGCTTTACCCATTGTTTTCTGTTCTATTGACAGTTTTGTTCAGTGGCACGTCCCTATATGCGCCTTTTTTCAAAGGCCGTGTGGTTGACATGCCTGAAAACCACATGCCCGGAACGCCAGAAACCTCTGAGGGTGAGGTTGAGCATGAAGTTTACATATTGCAGGGTATCATCCTCTTAGTTGTGGAGCTGAAGCTTGCCTTCTAAGGATGAGATGGATCACGTCGTACAAGTTCTGCTGGAACTGCTTTGTGAGTAATTCTTGTATCCGACATAATATGACCGAGACATTGCAATCAAGCGGCATACAAACTCAATCATGACAAAGACTTTAACCCACAACCTCCCGTTTTCGCCATACTAACAGACTTGAAAGATTCTATTTCTTCCCCACGATGGCTCTTTCAAGATGGATAAAGAGATCCGGGTGTCTACTGCGACGAGGGCAGAATTTTTCAATGGCATAAGAGATGGTTAGTAGTGCTTAGTACTCCTCTCGCCGTTTTCAGAAGCCTTCACACTATGCTTGTTGACAGTCATGGAACGTTTATTTTCTACCATACTTGAAGGCTATGTCTTTATCCTAGATGCTGTTGTCAAGAGGTCCAGCCATCGCGGGACCATTGGTGACGCAGGTACATCCCTTCCTACTTGCTGCCTTCCGGGTTGAATGTGTCGGTATGTAGGTGTCTCAGCACAATTCCGCACAGTCTGGAAAACCCATCCAGGACCACTCCAAAATTCTAAGGGTATGTAGTATTGGAAGCTGTGGTGAATTTCACTGAATGATAATCCAGATGCGCGGCCCTCGCTCGATAATTGGGCTAAAGCAGCTCTGTTAACCCGAGAACCGCAAACAATTTTGGCCCAGTGTGATTGTTCTTCCCTGGATGTCTGGGAAAATACCGGGCAGGCTGGATTGCGCCGTTTGGAAGCGAAGTAAATAGTGTATTGGAGTTTAATCAGACGGCCGTTGCTGACATCGTGCAATGTTAGTGTGTGTCGCACTTGGCCAAGATCGGCTCCTTGACAGACTGGGATCAAGACCAGATTACAAGGGAGATTGACAATGTTGTTCGCAGCCGGTGCCAGCCATGTGTTCAAGTGACAATGGAAAGTGTGGCTAGTACAGAACAGACAGTACATCACCATGTCTTCAATCGAAGGTGATAATTTGTAGATCAGAAGTGAGTTATCAATTCGCTACTAACACTGTAGACTAGGATCCTGCTCTGTTTGGTTCTTGTTTTTTCTCTCTCCTCGTGCTCGTTTTCGCTTGCCGTCTCTCTCTGCTCTCTCTGCTGGTTCCCGTAACGGATGTCTCTGGGTTTCATGATGTACCAATTTTTTGGACTGATGCTTCTCATTACCATTTGATGTCACGATATAGTTGCATTAATTACTTTGAGTGGAATGAAATGCATGGTATATTTTCAATGGAACTGGGGGGCTCTCATAAAATATACTAGACTCGCAACGATGTATTCATGGACATGCTACACATAGCTACGAACTCAGAGAACAATGGGACCCTCGCTGCTGAGTTTCTTCATGATTGAGCAAACCTTCCTCGAGTCTAAGTTGCTAACAGATTGAAAACAAATACTTGACAACAACGTACCTGACTTCCACACGGGCCTCCTTACCAACACTTAGGGGGGACAAAGCAATCGGTAAATCGTCCTATGGTCGGCCGTTGAGACATTATTCTGCTATAATGGTCCGGGCTATGGGTGCAGCTACTGTGAGTTGTATCTCAAGTAACCTAGAATGCTAAACCTTTTGTTATTTTTCGCAACCTTCCAGACCGAAGAAAGGAAAGGAACAACGCTTAATACGAAGATCCCTGTTAAGAAGAAACCCTCCGTTTCTGGAATTTGGCCATGTAAAATCAACGGATGCAACAAGCAGTTTGCTCGGGAGGCGGATTTGAAACGACATCAACGGACAACCAAGCTACATTCTATGCCGAGCTAGTCCGTCTATCTTCGCCGTTGACTTACATCTATATAAAATTGACATACTTCCAGTGCATGTCCACAATGCGATGCAACTTTCACGCGCGTAAGGCCGTTTCTCCTCTCTTGAATTGAGCTCACCAATATCCTCATTCAGACGGATGCTCAACGGAGACACCAAAAGTCAAGGTATTCGTTTAATGCCATTTACAGTGTCAAGTTATCTGACTCTCTGCACCTTGTTGTTACAGACATAACGGTGTTGTGATAGACGCTATTGAAATTACTACTGAGGGTGATGAGAATAGCAGTTCTCGAAATCGGAGCGGAACATCCCTTTCAAAGCACAAAGATAATCTCAACGGTATTCCTGTCCAAGCTCATCAGAGTGTTCCAACCACCACAGGGCCTTCTAGCTACTATCGGCAACACACTGCATTGGTAAACCGTAAGTTAGCCTTCTCGCATTTGATGCTTCATTTCCTTATGGCCCCTATCCAGCATACATACCGCCTCGATTTCAGCACGTAATGCAACATAACCAACTCGTTCATCCGACATCCTCAGTGCGGACGGCACCTCCTTGGCCAGGCTATCCTCACTGGCCGAGCGGTGTACCTCTCCTGCCACCACCGCATATGAGCCCCATAAGCTATATACACCATCCTATCTGTTACCCTTCACCCCATTACCGCCCTCATACCACCGCTTATCCATCTCCTTCGCCTTCAGATTCCTCCCAACAGCCAAACGGAGCAGGGTCCCGGAATTCACCCTCTCACCCTGCTGTATCGTCAAATGATACATCAAGTATCTCCTGCATCGATCCTGAATTAGACACCCACTCCGAACTAACGGCAGAGGATGTTGTGGCAGCTATGCGTGTTGTGATGAGCATGCAAGCTGAATCAGCTGAGAATTCCCAAGATGATGAAACGAAGCAGAATGGCCATGGTTATATGACTACATCACAGGGTCTAGATGGGGATCATATGATGGCCGACAACAGTCGGGATCTGGAAGACAGGCTGAACGGCCTGCATGATTATAGTTCGTCGTTGGAACGTCCGGAACCGATGGAACATATGCTCACGGAAGATGGTGAACCAATGTTGAACCCAGGTGCGTCTTTGCAACTCTTTCCCAATTTTAGTTCCGCTAACGACTTCGAATAATCGTACAGCTGAGTTATTGACCCAGGTAAGTAGGCATCATCTAGGCCAGGTTTTGGCTCTAATCGTTCGATAGGAATCTCTTGCATCACCCCCACCCTCTTGACGAGCAATTTTGTCTGCTCTTGTTCTCTTTTTTTATTGCTTTCGATTTTTTTTTTGACGGACAATGAAACATAAGTTTATTGTAAATGGAGTTATAAGGTATCAAAGGGCAATCAATCGTTTACATTATCAGCGCCTCCTAAATTCATCTTTACCTGTTGGATTTTAATTCCAGCCTTCCCATCTTTCCATCACGGCTTCCGACAAAACCCAATTCTTTTATTTACTGCTTCCTCAAAACTGCTTTTTGGAAATGCTTGTTATTTTTTTTTTTGGAATGACCTTTCCCAGTACCATCAGCTTCATGGCTGCACATAAATTGTACGTTCTCAATCACGTTTAAATACTACATTCACATCAGTGTTTTGTAGCACATCAGAGCTCTGTAGTTTGCTGCCCGAACATAGCAGCGTGCAAAAGTAGACCACTTCTCAAGATCTTTTCTTTTGCAAGTGAATATCTACAGGGTTTTGCATAAATATAACACTCTTTTTTTTTTGTGGCGGTCACGTGCGAGCTTTCCCACAGCCAAACAAAGCTCATCTTATCAACTGATCAATCTGGCTCAACCTCGACGAACCCACTCACCCTTCCAGACACATCCTATCCTCTCGTAAACTCAGAAATATAGCGGTCCACCACATATACCACTACTTTCACCATTTTTTTGCCCTTTGGACCCTATGCAACGTCACCTTGATATCAAGACCACATGTCTGCCTCATTTCTCATCCTGAACCTTTGGATCGATATCATAACATGTATCGTACAGTAGCATCCGATTTAGCTGGATATTAATAACACATTGTATGTGTGAAAACTCGCTTGCTCAAGGTATAAAAACTGAGCTCTTTCCCCCAATTTCTTTACGCTTTGTTTCAGCTCTTTCCTTCCATCGATCTCCCTTTCTATGACTCGCAACACTCGCTACACCATGGATGAACCCAACGGGACTATGTTCCAAGAGCTCGTCATGTATCCAACACTTGCACCTCAACTTGCACGCACCCAGAATCGCCATCTACCTCCGGCAGCAAATGCTGCTGCTCCGGTAGGTGCCGGTCAAGTTGTTACTGCAGCTGCAGATCTGGTAGCGAATGCGGGTGTGTTTTGGTTTCTTTTCGATAGGGCTGAATGTTGAATAGTTGTGTAATCAGGTGCAGAGATTGCTGGAGATGATCAGGAAGATGCGCTCACTATCCGTACGTCCCTTTCACTTTTTTGTGATTAATCGTTACTTAACATTATCTAGCTGAATGTACCGTTTTTATCACTGCGATCATGCACTTCTTGCAGTCAGAATCGGGACAGAAGGCAAAGCCAGCCAAGTGTTCGGAGTCGAAGACTGGGGCAACCATCCCTCTTTTCCGTTTATCGCGCTCTGACATGCTCAAGGAGGTGCTCAATCTTCACAACATGTGTAACCATGGTCAGTCCGCCATTTTACAGCGCGATCACGTAGATCTTTCGAAAGGTGAGGAGCCATCGAGCGCGGGGAGTCGCAGTGTCCGAATCATATCTAACTGATCACAAATCCCCGATATGGCCTTTGTTTGAAAGCTCACACGTGACCACCACAAAAAAAAAATGTGTTCATTATATTATGCAAAACCCTGTAGTATGGGTCACCATGGATGAATAACCTGTGGAACTCGGCGTCCTCATAAGTGTATCCATAAGATTGGCACTTCCCAAGCCTCCCAAAGGAAGCCTGTTCCTGGGCTAGCGACTGTGACTGACCGTGTGACTTCTGACTCTGATCCGAAATGTTACCGCTTCGCAATCAGTTGCTTACTGTTCAACAACATGCTCATTCAAGAGTTTTAACATTCTCCACAACTCGGACGTCCTGTCAATAATTCAAAAGTAGCTTGAACAATATCCATAATCCGTTCGAAAAGCATTAGCTTTTTATTCACCACTAGTTTGTAGCAAGTTCGCATTCGACATTGAACATTGAGAACATGCACGCAACTTCATCACATGCACCACCTCGGAATACTGGCCCCAAATTCGCACCGGGTATATTCAACACCCTAAATGTAACATTGCGATATTGATTTCAGTACAGGTGCCGGCCCTTGGCCTCGTATCAAGGGTGTTGGGCGGACACAAAGCTCTGATTCATCCGACCCGTCCTTGTCACAGACGCGTAATTATCGAGGTCCAAACGGACAACGCAGCCCAGAAGGTCGAGTCAGTGTTTCAGTGGAAACCACAACGGAAACCACACCTCCCATACCCTACTGGTCTGCTAAAAGACATCTCACATGTGGAAATCCCACCCCCGGCCCTCCATGGTCATCCAAGAACATTGCTTGGCGTGGTTCAGCACCGGGAAAGCTGAAAACTGCCAATGCTGTCAGCACCGGGAAAGCTGAAAACTGCCAATGCTGCCCTCGTTATTTGTCTTAACATTGACGTCGATCCACCAGACATCGTCAAGACCAATCCATGTGCGGTCCTCGAATGTTGGGTAGATCCCCATACGATGCCTTCTCATAAAGCATTAGAAGCCATAGGATCTAATCTTCAGCACCAATTTGAAGGACTTTCCCTCAAGATTGCCTACAAACCCATCTTAGACCCGTCCCTCGAAGATCTTCGCCGTTTTTGTCAGACGTTGCGGAAGCAAGCCAAGGACGATGCTGTGTTGTTTTACTATAATGGCCATGGTGTTCCCAAACCGACTGCGAGTGGAGAATTGTGGTGTTTCAACCGGAACTACACACAATATATCCCAGTGTCTATTCAGGAAGTTCAAGGGTGGCTTGCCTCGCCAGGAGTCTACATTTGGGACTGTTCGGCTGCTGGTCATCTGCTACAGAATTTCAATATCTTTGCTGAACGACGGGATCACGATGTGAACATGTTACAGGGTGGGTACCCTGAGGGAACTCAACCAATGATGAACTCTCTCCAATTGGCTGCCTGTGGTGCAAACGAACATCTTCCATCATGTCCGGAGTTGCCAGCAGATGTCTTCACCTCATGTCTCACTTCTCCAATCGACATTGCCCTCAGATATTTCATCATGAACCATCAATTACCTAACAATATTACAGCAGACATGGTAGTGCAACTACCCGGTGACCTGAAGGACCGTCGTACCCCTCTTGGAGAGCTCAACTGGATTTTTACTGCAATTACAGATACTATCGCATGGACAACCTTTTCGCGAGAAATGTTCACGAGACTCTACCGCTGTGACCTCCTCATTGCTTCTCTCTTCCGCAACTTCCTACTTGCAGAACGTATTATGAAGAATTACCATTGCACTCCCCACACATACCCCCCTCTCCCTGCGACTAATACTCATCCACTGTGGGCAACGTGGGATCTGGCCGTGGATACTTGTTTGCGCCAACTTCCGGATCTTCTCGTTAAGTCGCTAAACGCAGGCTCAATGTCCGGTCCCTCCGTTGTATCAAACGTGATCGGCTCTACCCCTGGCAGTATCGGCTCAACCTCGCGAAACGATCCCAATCCTGTCACGTCAAAGCAGCTGGGTGACAAACCCTATGTCTACGTACCAAGCCGCTTTTTTGCTGATCAGTTGACTGCCTTTGAGGTTTGGATATCCAGAGGTGGTTCGGCGTTGACCAAGCGGGGACCTCTTTCATTGCCGCAAGCCAACATGGAAACGAATGTCGCTCAGAATCACGACACTACCTCCGCCGAGCGTCATCTTGTTCCCAGAAAGCCCCCTGATCAGCTTCCAAACGAATATCGCTCAGAATCACGACACTACCTCCGCCGAGCGTCATCTTGTTCCCAGAAAGCCCCCTGATCAGCTTCCAATTGTTTTACAGGTACTCCTTTCCCAGCCGCATCGTCTCCGCGCCCTTATTCTTTTGTCACAATTTGTCGATCTTGGGCCTTGGGCCGTCCACTTGGTGCTCACAATTGGGATTTTCCCTTACATCTCCAAACTTCTACAAGCAGCGGGTCAAGATCTCCGACCGGTGCTCATTTTCATTTGGGCACGAATTTTGGCTGTAGATTCTTCAGTTCAAAGCGACTTGTATAACACACAAGGCTATAAGTACTTTTCGAACGTTCTGGGGATCAAAAACGAGGATAACCTCCCAAATAGTTCTGAACACAAAGCTATGTGTTCTTTTATACTGGCATCTATCTCTCGTGATTTTTCCCATGGTCAAGCGGCGTGTTGGGGTGAAAGGGTTTTCGACAATTGCTACGAGCGATTGGACGAGCCCGATTTTCTCTTACGACAATGGACTGCTCTATGTATTGCGCAAATGTGGGATAGCAATGATGAGATCAAGGTCTATGGTGTCGATCGAGGCACTCAAGACAAACTCATCGGGATGCTTGCAGATGACTCTGCAGAAGTGCGGGCTGCAGCGCTATATGCATTGGGGACTTTTATGGGCGCCAGCGGTTCAGCAGACCCGAACAAGCAAGGTGAAGGAGGGACAGGAACAATGTACCAATTAGAGGAGAGAGTTCATTTTCGCATGGAAGTCGCTGTAGCCACCGGTGCTACTATCGCTATTAAAGACGATGCAAGCCCAATGTGCCGAAAAGAGCTGTTGACGGTTATTAGCTGTCTTGTCAAGGAATGGAGAGGCTACTTTGTAGTCTGTGCATGGCTCTATTGGGAAGAAGATAGAAAATGGAGGTCTACAACAATGGGAACCCACCATCCCCTGTCTTCATCGCATCATCAAGATGATGATGTCACAACTCAAGCTGTAGCAGAGTGGCTGGAAGGTTTCGGTGATGACGACCTTCTAAGAGAGGAAAACCGTGTTTTGTTGTCTTCATTCTTTACCATCTTCGTTGTGCTCCTTGATCTCTCCGTGGATCCATATCAAGAAGTAGCCACTAACGCTCAGACGATTGTGGATTACATCACTGCTTTGCTTCTAGAGTCTCCCTTTAGCCGCCTCGAATCTGCGTCTCTTAATTGTCCCCCTGCTATTCCCCTCGACCGGCGAGGTTCTCCTCAGCTTAGTGGTCCGCCCCCTCATCCATTTCCAGAAAATGAAATAGAACGTCCTCATCTGAGTAGAAGTGACACGATGACCAGTAGTCTGTCGATCGGAGTTGCCAATACCATGAAACGTACCGCCTCTTTTGCCAACACTTTGAAACTCTTGGCGGGTAACATCGCCTTCCCTGTGTCAGAGGACGGTCGTTCTTCCCCTAGCTTGGCTAGTGCTTTACTTCCAGCTCAATTCAGACCTGAGCGACAGGGAACAACAGACTTATCACGTCCTCCATCACCCAACATGAATATCGCACAGTATGCATCCCCGTATGCTCATCCTCATGGTGGTTCCACCCAAGCAGAGAGGACAAATACGCCCTCACCTCGTCAATGTCAGGAAAGCTCGTCAAACAAGGATTACATGGCTTGTGATGTAATGGATGCACTCATGGAAGAGGATATGGAACGTCTTCGAGCTAGGAGAAGGACGGTTTCGCATCCTCGCAGACATCATGTAGTTGGAGGTTCACTTTCAAGCCCTAGCAACAGCACTTTCTCCATGGATTCTACGACCAGCAGTGTTATTCTTGGTCTCGGTACTGGCGTAGGCATCAGAGACGTTTTACCCTTGAAGAGCTCATTTTTCGACTGGTGTGCTGAATACTTCAAAGATCCCCAGATGAGAGTACGTCTTACAACTAATTTTTCTTTCTGGCTTTGTCTGAAGTCCAATCATAGCAAACAGAAGCTGATGAGCCAGGCAGCGTTCAATACAATTATCAAGTATGGAGACAACAACGCAACGATCATATTATCAAAGATACTCAAGCTCAAGCGCCCATCGCAGGTATGCTATTCCAACAATAAGAATGACGGCATGTAGTGATTCTTTACAGAAACGTGTAGATGGGAACGTCCCGTAGCCACCCTGTTCACGACTAGCCATCCTTTGACCATGACATTCCATTCCTTTGACAAGCAACTCATCATCGCCAATGACAGTGATATGATTAGGTGTGTAGCATTTTAGATTGGAGATGCCAATTTCTAATCAGGCGTTTGAAAGTGTTTACGATTGGCATCGTCGCAAGCGCTTGAACTATTTCTGTAATGGCAATTACAAAGGCACCAGCATCACTGCTCTCGAACTCATCAATCAAGACGTGGGTGGAATAATTATGACAGGGTCAGGTAATCTTCAGTTGTTTCATTGTACAAGAGGAAACAATCTCAAACTTGATTTTTAGCGGATGGTATTGTTCGCTTGTTCCGAAATTATGATCCTACACTGGAACAAGGCCCACTTCAAATGGTTAGCTCGTTCCGAGGCCTAAACGAGGTCATCCAATTGCGACAAGGAAGTGGTCTCGTTCTTGACTGGAAACAGTCTATTGGCAGCCTTCTTGTTGGAGGTGACTCACGTGTTATCAAGGTCTGGGATGCACAGACAGAGACTCCGTGTTATCAAGGTCTGGGATGCACAGACAGAGACTCAAAGCTTGGTTTGTACAGCAGCCAAAATGCGACTCATTCCCACTCATAAAGTTTCAATAGGATCTGGACACGAATTCTGAGAGTCCGGTGACGGCCATAGTCTCTGATAGTGGAAGTTCGCAGACTTTCATCGCCAGCTTCGCTGATGGAGTAGTCAAAGTGTTTGATCGTCGTTTGGAAGAAGAGGACGCTGTTGTTCGGTCATATTCTGATCACACATCATGGGTTCAGAACGTTCGCTGGCACCCAAAACTCAGCGGGCAATTCCTATCTGCGAGGTAAGCTCTCTAACTTGATCTGACATACTGTTTTTAAATATGTTATAGCTTGGATGGCCAAGTCAAACTTTTTGATCTGCGGGGTGCAGATTTTGCGGCGATGACATGGGACCTTCAACCCAAAGGTCTATCAGCTTTTGATGTCCATTCAATTTCCGGTGTATTCGCTGCGTACGTGGTTTTACTGCAACCCTTGACTCTCGATGACTCTTAAGTCTGAATAACTACAGTACCTCGGCAATTAATCCCGCATATTGGAGATCTCAACGCGCCGTTGTTCAATCTTTGGTGCAATCTGAACCACTCTCTACGTTTAATGTCCCAACTGGACTATCCACTTTCCCAATTCGTGGTCTACCTTCACCCTTTATACCAAGACACAGTTCTCTAGTTTTCCATCCTACAGAAATGTTGTATGCTCTGGGTGGACCTGACGGGACGGGTAAGCCAACATCTTCTACACTGCTGCTTTCATGACACTCAACATATCAACGAATAACAGTACGAATCATGGGTTGCAAACTTCCTTGAATTGATTATACCGATGAAAATCACTTTCCTTATCACAAACATACCACGGGGTTTACTAACGATGTAATTCTTATTATGCTCTCTGTAATACCTTCTTTGATTAGATGTATTGGTACATTTGGCTTAGGCAGTGCCATGTTTTCCGGCACATACTCTTCCTCTCTTTTCTTTTTTTTTTTTGCACATGACTGGAGTGATATATTACTTTCTTTTATGCCAAATTTCCATGAGCTCATGTATCATCGAATCTACTTGCACACCCCTGCCCCATCGATGCCTGAAATCACTTCAGAGGAAACTGGAATGAACTACCACTCAGGACTGGCAGAGACAAACTAAGTACTTACCTATCGCGACTCGCATCACTAAATTTAAAAGCAGCAAGCCCTTAGAGAATGATGTGGGGCCAGCTGGCGTTCGT
>Ga0193743_1001520_pt1 | contig 17223 bp, 19 predicted proteins | sample L2c2metaG_FD_143038 | JGI IMG/M metagenome (GOLD analysis project Ga0193743, IMG submission 143038) | Soil microbial communities from a riparian zone of the East river system, Colorado, United States - L2c2 | ecosystem: Environmental > Terrestrial > Soil > Riparian zone | place: USA: East River...
CAGGCAGGCCTTGCCAAGAGCTGTATGGAACGGACGATCCCGATCTCCGGAATCTCCTCCTTCTTCTGGCGAAGGAGTCGGAAACGGGAGGGCAATACGGGACTCTCTATGCAGAGTCCCTGATGACTGCACTTGCAACCCGGTTGCTGTATGCGGTGCGATTGGAACAATCACCTGGGCAAACTGGAGCATCTCCATTGCCGCGACGGCATCTGCGGCGTGTGTTGGAACGGATGCAGAGCGGTCTCAATGACAATCTAGACTTGGCGACACTGGCCACTGAAAGTGGGTACAGGAGAGCCCAGTTTCTGCGAATGTTCCGAGCCGCAACCGGACAGACTCCTCATCGTTATCTGTTGGAACTGCGCCTGGAAAAAGCCCGGGCCCTGATTGCCAGCAGGATGCCGTTGATCGATATCGCTGCGGCCTGTGGGTTCTCTAGTCACGCTCACCTCGCGACGGCATTTCGATCGAAGTTTGGCCTGACACCAAGTAGATACCGGCGTGACCTGTAGAACTTTTGCAAAGAACATTTAGTGCAAAGTTCTGTTCATTCGATAGAAATCTGATCCCTTTCTGTAAGCATATGCTGGGTCGGCGGGACCATACTTAAAACTCAATTCATCGTTCGAGCCTGAGTTTATCGACGATCTGAAATTTCTGCAGGGGGCAACGATGAAACAGTTTCGGGCGGCAACTGGACAGACACTTCATCGTAATCTGCTGGAACTGCGCTTGGAAAAGCCCGGGTTCTGATTGCTCGCGGATGCCGTTGGTCGATATTGCCGCAGTCTGTGTGGGTTCTTCATTCACGCTCACCTCGCGGCGGCGGCGTTTCGATTTAAGGGACATTATTGAATAGGTGAATCTCCAATGTCGAACAAAGGATATCTGCTCGGAAATGCCCCACATGAACTGCAGCGTCTGATTCTGCAAGATCGGTTGATTCTTAGGCCGATCACTGAGCGTTTGCTTAGTCAGGCGGGACTTAAGGCAGGCATGCGGGTTCTCGATCTTGGTTGTGGGACCGGTGGAGTTTCTCTGCTTGCGGCCGAGATGGTGGGACCGTATGGAGCCGTGGTTGGCATCGATCAGTCCGCCGATGTCATTGCCATGGCAAAAGAGTGCTGTCGTGAAAGCGGATTTCAACAATCCGTGTTCTGTGTGAGTTCTGTCGAGGCGTTTTCTTCCCCAGAACTATTCGATATAGTGATTGGCCGATATGTGCTGATGTACCAGCCTTCGCCGGCCGCTTTCATTCGTGCCGCGAGTCGCCATGTACGACCTGGTGGGGTCGTTGCTTTTCATGAAATTAGCCTGCATCGTGGATGTCACTCTCTTCCGTCGTACCCAGCCTGGGAATTGATGGCTAAGTGTCTCGATCTCGGCTTCAGTGCCGGCGTCCCGAGTTGGGATGCCGCAGGGCGGCTGGTGGAGCACTTCCAGAATGCAGGTCTTGCGCGCCCCAATCTATTCGCAGAGATGCCCGTAGGTGGGGGCGAGGACTCTCCCCTATACGGTTGGCTGGCCGGGACTGTTCGAAGTCTCATGCCAAAGCTCCTGGAGTATGGCTGTGTCACCAAGGAGGAAGTATCCACAGACACTCTTGAGGAGCGGATGCGATCAGGAGCTGTCGAGGTGCAGGCTCAAGTTGACGCCGCGCCGCAGGTGTGCGCCTGGGTAAGAACCTTGCCGTGAACAGCTCCCCGATAGCGGGAGCACAGATGACAGGCACCACGAGATCGTCAATAGAATGACAAGGCTGCAAAGTGAGGTAATTTTATGCAATTGATTGAGAAAGACGGAGTCACTCTTGCTTATGAAGATATAAACCCGGGTCCTCCGCCAATGGTCTTGGTTCATGGGTGGGGCTGCGATCATACCGCTCTCGCAGCACAGGCAGAATTTTTCAGCAAGTCTCATCGGGTCGTCTCCGTCGATCTACGTGGACATGGCAAAAGCGATGCGCCAGATCAGGACTATACAATGGCGGTATTCGCGGACGATCTTGCTTGGCTTTGTGAGAGGCTTGGATTGATCAAGCCCATTATGGTTGGCCATAGCATGGGCGGGAACATCGCCCTTGAGCTCGCGGCCCGGCATCCCCACGTCCCTGGTTCGATCGTGCTCCTCAATTCTGTCGTTTTCATGCCACAGGCAATTGTCGACATGCAGAAGATGGTGTTGGACGCAATAAGCGGATCGGACTATGTTGCTGCATATCGCGAATCCATCTCTAGGATGTTCATTCCGACGGATGACGTTTCAAAGAAAGAACACTTCCTCGCCTCACATCCGAAGGCTCCGCAGCACGTCCTTACGTCTGCATTCGTGAACCACATTACACAATACGATGGAACATCGGCTGCGACAGGCTGCCGTGTGCCTGTTGCTCATATTGGCGATGTGACGACAGCGGTATCGCATTCCGATTTGACTCGCTTTCAACAACTGACTCCTCAGCTCTCTCTCGGATTAACTTTAGAATCTGGCCACTTTGCGCCCTTGATTGTGCCTGACCAGATTCTAAAGTTACTTGTGAGGTTTGTGGCTCTCCACTCAGAATAACTTCATTGGTACAAAGCCTTTTAAGAGTGTTGCCTCAATCAGTAAGGTGTGTATGTGAACAGACACTGCGATGGCAGCACATTTTTAGACGGCAACCTATGTAATCTTTGATTGTCTCCAATCATGGAGACTGAAGACACGCGGGTTTTCTTGAAGCGCAACTCCTGTAAATCATATTCTCGCTGTGGTTGGCTATTTCAAGTGTTGGCTTTGTTTTGCGCAGCCAGCATTCTGTTGGCCAATGAGTCTAGTGCCGCAACAGTGAGCCCTGAAGAAGTGGCCGTTTTCGTTCCTCGTCGAGCGCTTTTCGACGATATTACAAAACACGATAAAGCTGCCATGCTCGCTCAATTGCTGCCAGATGGTGGTGCAACGATGATCAGAAATGGCCAGATCATTCAATTTCGTCTTGGAGCTCTGGTCGATAGACTTCCTCCCGAAAATGTTCCGGTTGAGGAGAGCATTCACGATCCGCTGATTCGAATCGATAATGACATTGCCTTGATTTGGGCACCGTATAAAGTGCTCCTTGCCGGGAAAGTGGACCACTGCGGTACGGATGTCGTGAATCTTGTCCGTAAGAACAATCGCTGGTTTATCGCCGGCATCGCGGATAACAGCCAAAAAGATTGCAAACAATACTGATGAGACTAGCTCCGTCGTTCTGTGCGCGTGTTCTAGGTGCTGCGATTCCTCTACACGGTTCTTTTGCGTGTACGTAAATACGAGCGTCTGAAGCGGAGGAAATATTAAATATCTACGCACTGACTGGTCTAATCACACTCAAAATCATAATGTCCCCGGTGGACGATTGGGAGCTTTCATCACGAGCGCGGATGATCGCAAATGCACAGCGAACAGGTAACAGCAATGAGAACTAAAGGAGAATTGATCGGCCTCGATATTCTTGAACCAAACGAAATGTTAGTCTTCGGCCAAACCTGAGGAGGGTTTGGATGAAGAAGAAGCGATTCATTGTGGAGCAGATCATCGGTGTGTTGAAGCATGCGCAGGCAGGCGTACCTGTCGCTGAAGTGATACGGCAAGCCGGTATCAGCGAGCAGACGTTTTATCGTTGGAAGTCCAAGTACGCGGGTCTTGAGGTGGATCAGGTCCGTCAGATGGCACAGTTGCAGGAGGAGAACCAGCGGTTGAAGCGGCTGGTTGCAGATCTGACGCTGGACAAGACGATGCTGCAGGACGTGCTCTCAAAAAAATGGTAAAGCCTTCGCGGCGTGGACCAGCGGTAGAGCACCTGGAGAGACAGTACGGTGTGGCGGAACGAAGGGCATGTCGGGTTCTGTGTGTGCCAAGAGCGACGTACCGCTATCGAAGCTGCCTCGATCCACGGACTGAGTTGCGGATGCGTATCCGCGAGATCGCTCAGGCAAGAGTGCGTTACGGATACCGCAAGATCCGCGTACTGTTGAACCGCGAAGGCTGGGATGTAGGCAAGTACCTGGTGTATCGGCTGTACACCGAGGAAGGACTATCCTTGCAAAGGATGAAGCCTGCGGGCAAGCGCAAGTCTGTGCGAGCTCGTGCGGAGAAGTTCAAAGCCACGGCTCCGGATGAGGCCTGGAGTATGGACTTCGTTGCCGACCAGTTGCAGGATGGCACGAGGTTCCGTTCACTAACCATCGTTGATGTTTACACGCGAGAGGCCGTAGCGATCGAGGCTGGCCAGAGCCTGAAGGGAGATGATGTGGTGCGTGTGCTGAATCGCGTCAAGCTGGAGCGTGGTGTTCCGAAGGTGCTGTTCTGTGACAACGGGAGCGAGTTCACCTCGCAGGCGATGGACCTGTGGGCTTATCGGGCCGGCGTGAAGATCGACTTCTCCAGACCAGGCAAGCCAACCGACAACGCGTTCGTCGAAAGCTTCAATGGAACCTTCCGAGCCGAGTGCCTCAACACGCACTGGTTCGCCGATCTGAAGGAGGCAAGGCAGCTCATCGAGGCCTGGAGGCGGGAATATAATGACAGTCGTCCTCACGCATCTCTCGATGACAGGACGCCAAGCGAGTTCGCCAGCCAGTACGCGGCTAGCCGCGTACTGGCTGAAACCAAAAACAGCTGCGGACTAACATCAGACTTGGTACAGGAAATCTAGGCCCTTCAGTAAACGCGTTACACTAACTCCTCACTGGTACAAAACATCGGGCATGCCAGTTTCGATAGCTTGCAGTGTGATGGCCTGCGACGCAACTCTATTTTGCCATTGCTCTTCTATATGCCGCTCTGCGGGTGTTAGATCCGTGCCCTGCTCTCTCTTGGCCGTGATAATAGACGCCTGCTTATTAAGGCTTACATCTCCGGCGGTCCCAAGGAATGAAGGAAGCATCAAGGAGGACACGAACAGGAGTAGAGTTCCACCAACAATAAAGCGAGTCTTTGGTCCGAGTTTGCGACATGGATAAAGAACCAGTAGCGCAGATAAGCCATAAGGCAAGAGGATGTCTCCGGTGAAGACCAACAAGCCATGCAGGAATTCAAAGAGGACCAGCCACATGTTCCTCCTCAGGTAGACATCTCCAAACAGAAATGCATGGCCTCGGCGCTCGGCACGTTCCGACATAATTACAAGTCCTGCACCGAAGAGTACGGAAAACAGCATTCGCATCTTGCCTTCAATGAAAATTCACTTGCAGAGAAGAATGGCTAGATTCAAATGCCGGTGAGAGTTAAAGAAGATGGTATCCGGAGGTCCCCACGGAATCTCGGGCAGCACTACGGGTCCCGCAAATTCGTCTATGTTGGAAAACAAAATGCCTAAGAGCGCGATGCCTCCGAGGACATCGATGCTAATGATGCGCTCTCCGCGCTCCGTCGGAGCATAGGACGTAACGGGGTTTTGCAACTGCCATAGTCTGTAGATCACTCCATCTGTAAAACGAAATGTGCTACCCAGAAACCCATGTATGCTGGGTCGGCCTCATTTCAGAATCCAGCGTGATGAACAACCTCTCCGCAGCAGTGGCAAAACCGACGACATTCAAATGTGTCGGCTCAATTCTTATTGAATAGCTAAGTGTTGCCATTTTCTTACCCGAAAGTGCCATTTTGTCACTAATTGGCCATCAGGATCCGACGAAAGACGATAGGAGTCATTCGAAAACGTGACGAAAAGCGCTCCACTGCGGCCCTCCTCGATGGCGTTGCTCACCTGCCATGCCTGCAATGAATGATCTGGCAGTTGCGGGAATAAACCGTGTCCTGAATTGTTGTTACAAGTAGGGAAATCATGTGAACGTATATGGCTTCCTGGGGATTCATCCTCACGATTTCTACGCTAGGTCGGTGGAGCTTTCTGTGGCCTCACAATGGGGAGACATCAAATGACATCACAAAAAGTCTGGTTGGTAACAGAAGCTTCAAGGGGGCTTGGGAGGGCGTTAGCAGAGGAGATTCTTGGGACGGGTGATCTTCTGGTGGCAACCGCCCAGAACTTAGCAGAACTGGAACCGTTGGTTAGGCGGTACGGAAATGAGATGCGCGCCGTAACGTTGGATGTACGAAATTCCAAACAAGTGGAAGTAGCGCCTAGAACCGCTCTTGAATCGTTCGGTAGACTTGATGTGCTGGTAAATAACGCTAGCTACGGGGTCATCGATGCCATTCGAACAATGACCGAAGATGAGTTCAGAAGAAACATTGATTCAAATTTCTGGGGTGTCGTGCATTCCATGCGGGCGGCCTTGCCCATTATGCGCGCGCAGGGATTTGGTGACATTCTGCAGATAACCTCCGCATGTGACCACATTGGAACTCCCGATATTTCGGGGTATGGGGCGGTAAAGTCCGCTATCGAAAGACTGAGCGAAGCGCTTGCACTAGAGACACGGATGTTAGGCATTAACGTCTCGATCGTGGAAGTTGGGTCCTTCAATTCGGACGTGGCCGTCTCATCGCAAATTCGTGAAGACTCAGCAGCAGAATCTTTCAACAAACCTGCTCACATCCTCCGAACTCCATTGCAGACCGCTTATAGCGTGTCTGGGGATATCGTGGGCGCAGCTCTTGCCATCTTGGAACTCACGAAAGGGAGCTTCACGTCCCCACCATCCTCATCGACAGTCGGACGCTGCGGTCCACGCCGGAATCAGGTGCCCCGCCGGCTATGACGGAGGCAAACGGCGTAAGGGATCGAAGGTCTACATCGCGGTCGATACGCTGGGCCATCTGCTGGCGCTGAAGGTGACTGCCGCCAAGGGATCGCGCACAGTCGCTGCGCTAGCCGAAGAGGCGCAGCAGGTGACGGGCACGAGTGTGGAACTGGCCTATGTCGAATCAGGGCTACACCGGTCAGAACTCAACCAAAGCCGCAGAGCAGCACGGAATCCAACTGGAGGTGGTCAAGCACCCCATCGCGAAACGCGGCTTCGTCCTGTTGCCACGCCACTGGGTCGTCGAACGCTCCTTCGCCTGGGCCGCTCGCTTCCGCAGCTTGGCCCGCGACTGCGAACGGCTCCCGGAAACGCTCAAAGGACTCCACTTCAACGGCTTCGCCATGTTCATGAACGCCAAACTCCTCCAGCACTTCATGCCAACTTCATAACAGCCTCTAGATTCGCCGGTAACACTGCGACTTTGCCTGTAAGTTTGCTCATATCTTTATCCCTCAAGCTCACAGCAGAGTCAATCATGCAGATCATCGCGCACTATCTACCTGAAAATGCGATTGTCAGCGACGAAGGCGTCACCGCGAGTATTCCGCATTACGGAATACTTCAAACTACGGCTCCGCACGATCATCTGAATCTCACTGGCGGTTCGATCGGTGGTGGGCTGCCTGTAGCGACGGGAGCCGCTATTGCCTGTCCCGACCGCAAAGTCTTTGCTCTTGAAGGGGATGGTGGTGCGATGTACACCTTGCAGGCTCTTTGGACACAAGCACGAGAGAAGCTGGACGTCACTACCATCCTATACGCGAACCGGAGCTACAAAGTGTTAGTAGAGGAGCTGAAGATCGTTGGTGCAGGGCAGACTGGAACTAAAGCTCTCTCCATGCTCGACCTACATGATCCGACTCTGAACTGGGTCAAACTTGCGGAAGGAATGGGTGTCGAAGCTGTTCGAGTGGAAGACACGCGGTCCTTGGCCGATGTCCTGCAGTCCGCAGTCATCGGTCACGGTCCACGTTTAATTGAAGCCGTCATCATATAGTCACTTTTACAATCAATCAGCCTAGAGGTCGGCGGTGATTCCTGCGAATGGAAACACTTCTTATCACTAATCGTTGCGGAAACGAACGATGGTGTTGAAAAACTCTCAACTGAACCCTTCTGTACGAATATCGGGAGATGCTTTAGGGGCAACTGCTTTCCACTCGTCGCTCCCGGGTCACTCTGGCGCTTTGCACTTTTAGCGACCGCGACTTCACGGGCCTTTTCCAACGGCATAGAACGTTTCTGCAACGGTTCCCAAACCCTCCGAAAACCCAGCAATTCGTGGTTACGAAAAGGTATTGCGATGATGAAGTCACTGGCGATACTTTTTTGTCGTTTTAGGCGTCAAGGAGAGAGTGACAGTGATTTAAGGTCACAGATGTTGGCGAGATAACGTGCTCTATGCATCGAACTTATGTACAGAAAATTTAGGCCCTTCAGCCGATCCGTTTTCGTGCTTCCTTAAGAATCTCGCGCGCGAAATCGTCGTCGTTCACAGCTCGCGCAAGAATGAGCGCGCCGATGAGAGAGGTGTACATGTGGATGGCATCCCCGCGTGCGGAACGGCGAGAACGCCATGGAAAGTAGGTCGCCAGCTTATTTATCACACCCTTGATCTGGTCCGTGAATGCCCCTCGTACTTCCTCTTCCTGACGAACCTCCGAAGAAAGTGCGGCGACGGCGCATCCGCCGCTGCAATCGAGCATGTGTTCTTCGCTCAAGTAGTAGTCGGCAAACGCAGCCTTGCCCGCCTCAGTCGGCCGGAGCTTGTCGAGGTCACCGACAGACCGTTTCAATTCGCGGGTCAGTGTCTCAGACATCAGCGCCTCCTTGGATGAGAAGTGGTTATAGAACGGCCCATGTGTGAGACCGGCGGCGTTCATAACCTGGCTGACACTGACGCCTGAGAATCCACGTTGCCGAAATAGCCGAATGGACTCGTCCAATATGCGTTCATGTTTTTTAGCTGTGTCAACTGCTGAATATCCCATTGCCCCTCCGAGGTAAACCTCATATTTTATGAATGATATGACATGGACAAAATAGCAAAAACTCTGGAATCAATGGAAATATCTAAATGAATCATCAAATACTCTTGCATAATATCATGATGACTGTCATGCTCATAGAGCGCGGCATGCTATCCATCATGCTGAGGAGCTACAAGGAGATTTGAAAAATTGAGCACACCAAGTAAGGGCGGCGGATCGGCGCTTGGAGTCGCCGTGGTGACGGGCGCATCGTCGGGCATCGGAAAAGTTTACGCAGATCGACTGGCCAAGCGAGGCTACGATCTAATTTTGGTTGCTCGCCGTAAAGAGCGTCTCGAGGCTCTTTCACGAGAGCTACAACAGAAATACGGCGTTAGGACGGAAGTGATGGTTGCCGATATCGGCAGCCAGGCCGATCTAAAGCGAGTCGGGGATGCTATCGCCGCCAATGAGCGAATCACCCTGTTGCTCAACAATGCTGGAACGTCGGCGGTAAAACCTTCAATCGATCTTCCGGTCGAGGCAGTTCACAACCAGCTGGATGTGAACGCAAAGTCGGTCACTCATTTTGAGCTTGGCGATTCTCCCTAATTTTGTGAGACGAAACGGCGGCACCCTGATCAATATCGGCTCTGTGCTCTCTTTCTTTGCTCTTCCGATCAGCACCTCTTACAGTGCAACCAAAGCACACGTGATGATGTTCACTATCGGCCTTCGTGATGAGCTCGCAAATAGCGGTGTCCGGGTGCAGCTTGTGCTGCCTGCCAGCACTGACACCGAGATTTGGGATGTTGCAGGAATTGGTGTGAAGAACCTAGATCCTGCGACGGTCATGTCGGCAGAGGATTGCGTCGATGCTGCTCTGGCTGGTCTGGACGCAGGAGAGACGGTCACCCTTCCATCCGTCGAAGACCCGAACCTCTGGGCAAATTTCGACGCTGCTCGCCTCAAGATGGCGCAGGCTTCACAGACAGGCAAGCCGGCGTCTCGGTACGGGATCAGCAAGTAGGCGAGTGTGACTTGCGAGCGAGTGCTCGTTCGCAAGTCACACCCGTTTCAGCCCTGAGATCGACAGCCGTGTCCTTTCTGTTCTACGCCTCTGCATACAACTTCCTCACATCGGGATCGTTAGAAGTCGGATCCGTGAACGTCCGCTCGACCACTGCCATCGCCAACCCCACATCTCAATACGCCTTCGAAGGAGATGCGCAGCGCAAGCGGGCTGAGCGCCTATATAACATCCAGCGGTGGACACCAATGGAGCGCAGGGGACATTTCGCACCGACAGAAGAACCAGTGGCTCTCGCCTGCGACATTGCGGCGTTTTTCGCTAGGTGAAGGCAGTACAAATCAAGCGATGCGTTACGACTCCCAGATCCGAACCGTGCAAGTAACCCGAACTTCGCGGCTGCCCGCAAGTGCGATCTATCAGGTCCTCCAACCGCTCTGACTTATGTGCTGTTGCAACGTTTCGTGCAAGGTGAAGCAGTGCAACGACGCAAGTCCATTGGCTAATGCAGTGCCGTTACTACGATGACACCCAATGTCGTTAAAACCCTTGCTTTTCCGTTCGCCGCGCGGCGTGATGAGCACACCTCATGAAAGCAGTCTTTCATGAGGTGTGGGTTTTGGCAGATTCGAGCTTAGCTCATCACAGGGAGCTCGCGTGGCTATGGGGCGCAAAACCAAGTGAAGCTTTACTGCACTTTCCTTGAGACTGTCCTGCTTTGTAATGCCGTTCGTTACGAATGCACGCTATTTGCTGGATTGAAACCGTACTGTCTAGCGACGGTGATCCGTTCTTACAAGTGCAGTATGTGCAACGAGTCATCCTGGATGTTCCATCAAGCTCAATGACCCAATGATCCAACTGACCCTCATTTCCGTGACCACTCCTATTAAACAGTAAGAGAGCAATCTCCGTGGAGATACTTGCTCTGAGCACGGCGAGGCACGTGCGGGATGCAGCAATAGTTTCACGAAACTATTGCTGCATCGCAAATGGGAATAAATAAATATTGCAGGTGTTCTATAGGGCATGACACCTGAGCTCTGAGGGTGTTTCATAAACACCTGTGAAGGTGTAGCAGTAGATTGCACATATAGGTGATGCCGAACCTCGTCCTCCCCGCGTGGGTGCGCCGACTGAGGCGTCAAATTGTCCGCTAGCAGTTTCCTGTGAACTGCGTATACGGTCGCGTTTCTTCAACCGCGTCTATGGAGACAACATGAATAAACTTGTATGCACCCTCGTCACAGCTGGTGTTCTCGTCGGCTCCGCCTTTGCTCAAGGCAAGACAACCAAACAGCCATTGCCTGACAGTCAGATGGACGGCGTAACGGCAGGAAGCGCAATAGCAGTAGATGACGCAGCCATCACCAGCAGAGATAACGGATCCGTCAACCTGAGCGGTAGTGCGTTGAGTGGTGCGTCCGCCATCAACATCGTGAGCTCAAGCAACAGCTCAGTTGCAAATGGTGTCAACGTTTACGATAGCAGCCTTACGAGCCAGGACTCCAGCAATGGGACCCCGGTGAACCAGAAGAACACCGTCAAGCAGACCGAAGGGTCGAACGCAACAGTTGCTATTGCAGCCAACGTAGTGCCACTCGGACTTGCCGCTACTGCTCAGGCTACAGCGACCAACATCGCTGCGGACAGCGCGAAAATCAAAACAAAGACGAACGACAGTGTTGCTCTGGCCGGCTCAGCTGAGCAGAACGCCAGCGCACTCAACATCGTGAACTCAGCTGGCGGCATGGTTGCCAATGGGCTTAATATCGCCCACTCCGCAAACATGAATGCCATGCCAACCCTCAACCAGGTTAACAGCATTTCGCAGGTTCGCTAAAAGCGGTGGCAGGGCAAGGTTCAGCTCTGGCGGTGGATCCTGCCCTGCGCCTCTGTTGGCTTCAAGGAGGATGTATGAGTCGTTTCTTAGCGATCGCGAGTCTTGCACTACTTACCCAAGTGGGCATGGCCCAAGGTTTAACCCTGCACAAGGGACAACCGTTGAATGATGCCGCGTTGGATCGAGTCACGGCTGGTGAAGTTTCAGCTGGGATCTCCGATGGAGTGGTGAAGTTTCAGGGCTCGGTACCGACCGCGAATGGGTTGGTGTCGGGCTCAGGCACGCTGGGTGTACTGACAGGGCCGATTACGGGAACCAACACCAGTACGCTCACGTTGAACGGTGGGGCACAGCAAAACCTCAGCTCCCTGGTCAACATTAATGCTGTCAACTCGAACGTCAATGTACTGCTGAATCTGAACGTCAATATCAACTCGACGGTCGGGACCGTGGTTCAGTCCAACCTGGGCGGGAAACACTGATGACCTGGCGTAAAGCAATGCTTGCCGGTGGACTGATTATTAGGCTGGCGAGTTTTGTTCTCTTTTCTACTTCCGCGCATGCTCAGAGCAGGGCAGCTGCCGCGGGAGTTGAGTGGAGCAAGAATATTCGCAGCCTTAAGGAGATCCGAGACGAGGGTGTGGTGCGACAGCGTTGGGATATGAGTTGTGGCGCGGCTGCCCTGAGCACCCTTCTGACCTACGACTTCAAGGACAATACGCCGGAGACGGCAATTGTGGTGTGGATTCTGCATCGTGTGGATGCACGTCAGGTACGCGCCCGTGGCGGCTTTTCGCTGCTTGATCTGAAGCACTTCTCTGAGGCGAGGGGATATCACGCGGAGGGCTTCAGCGGGGCTTCCATGGAGGACCTTGCAACGCAGAAGATGTCCGTCATAACCCCCATACGGGCGAAGGGCCTCGATCACTTCGTAGTCGTAAAAGGCGTTGCGGAAGGCCGCGTTATCCTGGCCGACCCGGGCTTTGGCAATATGACGATGAAGGTCGATCGGTTTCAGAAATTGTGGAAGAACGGCGTCATGTTTGTAGTTCATCCACCAGACGAAAGGATGATCCTCGAAAAGAAGGTCACGGTAGCGTCGCGGCTACTTCCGGACGAGACAGTGATCTGGCGCAAGATCGGGGTCACGGCTCCGAGTAATTGGTTGTATTGAAGGGGAAGGCGGCCTAATGTTGCGGCGAATCTTGATAAATGGCTCTTTTATGATGCTGTTGCTATCTGTGGGGGCGATGAGAGCTCAATCTGCGACGGCGGCAGACGCCGCACAGGCACTGCCTAAAGACGCGATCGATGTAAAGCTGCAGGATGCGCTACGGGAACGGGACGCGATTATCCGCAACTTACTGGAGCGGGTATCCGAGCTCGAGCGGAGGCTGAATTCGGGGGGTACGACTCCGTCCAAAGCTGATGAGAATCGGGTTCCTGCTCCTTCTTCGCTTAGCAGCGCGGTGACCTCGGTAGTTTCGACCTCGACCTACGACAGCACAGAGCGGAAGGCGACCGAGGCGCTCGATCAAGCGCTGATTGTGCGCGGCGGGCTGCTGCTGCCTTCGGGAACGTTGGAGATCGACAATACGGCATCTTATTTCAGCGCCTCATCCGACCACCTTACCATCGATGGATTTGCGCTACTGCCGGTGCTGGTTGTGGGCGATATCACCTCCGAGCGAGTGCGTGAGGATTATCTTCTGCCGACGTTCACGGCGCGACTGGGGCTGCCGCACAAGTTTCAAATGGACTTCCAGGTTCCGTATGGCTATGAGCTGATACGAACGGTTGACGCGGAGAATAACCAGACTTCGCAGGGCAGCTTCGGGCTAGGCGATATTTCGGCTGGGATTGCCCGACAGTTGACTAGAGAACACGGGAGTATCCCCGATATGCTCGCGAGCGTGCGCTTCAAGTCGACGACAGGAAAAGACTCCTACAATTTGCAGAGCAGCCAGACGGCGCTGGGAACGGGATTTAATGCGCTGCAAGGAAACATTACACTAGCGAAGTCGAGTGATCCGGTGGTGTTTTTCGGCAACCTTTCCTATACGGCCAACCTGGCGGCTAACCACACGGTCTTGGTAACTGATCCTAACAATCCCGCCGCAACTACTACTATGGTGGGACATTTTAAGCCGGGAGATGCGGTAGGTTTCCAGATAGGATCGATTTTGGCATTGAACCCTGAGACCTCGATGACGTTGGGCTGGGACCAGCGATTTACTCGGGCTACTCAGCTAAATGGCGCCGACCTGCCGGCGTCGTATCTGGTTGAGGGCACGCTGCGGTTGGGAATGAGCTATCTATATGCGCCTGGCCGGACGCTCGATCTGAGCTTTGGTGTTGGACTGACTCCGGACACTCCGAATCTCCAGTTCTCGGTGGGCCTGCCCTTCCGAATACCGCTGTGGGGATCCAAGCCCAAGAAGCTGCCCACAAAGTAAAGTAGCCGCTGCAGATCAGACCGGAGTTTTGAAAGTCATTAGCAAAACGATGGGTATTGATAGGAGTCTTGTATCTGCTAGCGAGGATGCCGGGTGAGTCGCCGTCGACAAAGAGATCACCCTGCTCCAAGCACAGCATAACGGCGCGACCTGTAGAGCTTTTGCAAGGAAACATTCAGTGCAAAGTTCCGTTCATTCGATTGAAATCTGATCCCTTTCTGCAAGCATATGTTGGGCTGGCGGGACCATACTTAGAACTCAATTCATCGTTCGCACCTGAGCCAATCGACGAGCTGAAAGTTTTGCAAGGAGCAACAACGAAATAGCTTGGCGAGGAGATGGGATGGTGCGTTGTTCCAAGATTCGATGCTTTTTGTTGAGCACTCTCTGCCTTCCCTGAATAATTCGGATTGTTCTCTGTCGGCTACGAGTACAACGCCATAACGCTGACGAATCGGCACCCCGTGAAATCAAGATCTCTAAACGAAGTTTAACCCCACAGAATACTTCGCAACTAAGGAGCACAACATGAGCACACTCAACAATAAGATCGCATTTGTTACGGGAGCGTCCAAGGGCATCGGTGCGTCTATTGCCACACATCTCGCCGCGGCCGGTGAGACAGTCATCGTCAACTACGCCACAATCAAATCTGGAGCAGATTAGAGAGGGCGTTGCATGACTTTCCTGTCGATGTGATTCTGACTGAATCAAAGTTTTACGAAACATTGCCCCCTCTTGATGTCAAGAAGGGCTTGCAGTTTTGGAAAAAGGACCACTCTTGATGGATAATGCTCTTCGCCCTCTCGGTACATTCGAACGCTTTCTGTGGTTTCACAACCAAATTGAGCCAGTTCATTTTTCTGTCTCGGCGCTGGTTGAAGGTGTCACAACGGTAGAAGAGTGGAAATCGGCGCTATCTGCTTTGCAGAATCGTCACCCACTTCTTAGGGTATCGATACATACAGATGCAAATGAGGTTCCCTATTTTCGAAACGAGCCGAAAATGCCAATTCCACTCCGGGTTGTGGAAGGTAGTGCTTTGGGCAGTTGGAGATAGAGATTGGGAACGAGATCGCTACCCCTTTTCACTCCTCTACGGCTCCGTTGATTCGCGCAGTATTAATGCACGAAGAACAACGGAGCATTGTCATCCTAGTTGCGCATCACTCCATCGCTGACGCTATATCTCTGACCTACGCAATCCGCGATCTGCTCCAATCGCTCTCCGGTGAAGCGCTCGAACCACTCCCTATCCCACCCTCGCATGAAGAATTGCTTAGAATTTCTGAAAACATGGAAGAAAACGGATGCGACGCAGCCGGAACAATCGCATCTATCAATACGGAGTTCTTCAAGTCGGTCCCCAGTGTTGTTTCGTTGCGTATGCCTGTCAAGTTGACAAGTAGTTTGAAAGCGCGCGCGCAACAAGAGCAGACTCCCATCCACGGTGCGCTTGCGGCTTCCATTGTTTTTGCGGCTAGAGAGTTGGGAATAAATAGAAAGCAGGTTTCGTTGCGCCTGGGGTCTCCAATCAGCACGAGAAAGCTGCTAAACCAGGGTGAAGCTTGCGCCCTGCTCACGGATATCGGGATGCTGGACTTAGAGTTTCCGGCGTCGGGTGATTTCTGGGAACTGGCACGGTATGTAAAAACGGAGCTTTCTCCCCAACAATCTCTCAATCGTATTGCTAAATCGCGTCGTGAATTGCAGCAGGTTCTTGCAGATGTTTGTGACGCTCAAACAATAATTCAGATTGCCCGACAAGGAATGAATGCTGATTTTGTCCTGTCAAATATGGGAAATCTATCTGTCGAAAGTCAATACGGCAGATTAAGACTGGAAGCGGTGTGGGGTCCGGCAATTCTGATAGGAACGTTCAAAAATCAACAAGTCATTGGCGTGGCTACCTTCAATGGGGTTCTCTCTCTTCTGTACTGCAGCCATGCGCCAATTCCTCATCTGCTGGAATCCATGAAAGACATGCTGATTGAGGCTTGTTGTGAGCGACAGTCCGCGTCCCTGTGAAGCCAAAGTCGCTACATTCCTCGAAGTTGTTATGAGGGCTAACAGCATATTGCTGTCGCATTGTGTCCCTGGTTGAACGCGCATCCATTGGAGGTCTTCCATGAGCAACTTGCCTGATTGCATGGCCAATGATTCAATCCGGTCTCTGAGCGCGCGTTCGAACGGCGAGTATGGTTATTAGCGATGGACACGTTCGCCACCGGTACGGACGCAAACGTCATCTCCGGAATCTTGCCTCAATTGGTTCATGATCTCGGTGTGGGAGTAGATGCTGTGGGACAGGTGGTGACTGGATTGCCCGATGTTTTGTACCAGTGAGGAGTTAGTATAACGCGTTTATTGAAGGGCTTTGATAGAATCGTTCGTGGAGGTGGCCGCGTCTGGTGCAATGGCTCTTCAGCATCGCTGCTGTTAGCTTTTTACGCCCAGCTTGAACAGACTATATAAAGAGAGCGAATTCAGAGGTGGAATCTCAGTGGGGTTTCCGTTGAATTTCTGTGACGAGCGCGGTCACATGTGTGACGACGGGCCAATCGACCTAAACGACGTCGCAACCAGCAGATAACATTTGATTTACTGGTTGAGGTTCGGGCGCACAGGATAAGGGCTAGAGTAGGTTCATGAAGTCATTTCGGGCGTTCTGTTTGGATACATCGAACCACCTTCTCTGGCGCAATGGAGATCGCGTCCCCCTGGCGCCCAAGGCTTTTGACGTACTGGCTTACCTGGTCGAGCACGCGGGGCAGGTTGTGACGCAAGACGAAATTTTTGAGGCGCTGTGGTCAGAGACTTATGTCAATCCGGAGGTCCTCAGAAAATACATCCTTGAGGTCTGAAAGGCCTTGGGTGACCGGCCCGACAACCCGAAATTCATTGAAACCTTGCCCAAGCGTGGATACCGGTTTGTTGCCCCCGTCATGGATGAGAGCGCGGCCGAGCCGCCAGACGTGTCGAAAAACCTGAGTTTTTGTCAGAGAACCACTTTCTGATTCTCTGGGATTCGTATGCCGCTGAAGGCGAGACTGCAGGCCGTAGCGGTCGATTCTCTCCTTACAGAAAGTATCGGAACACCGTGACAACCTGTCTTCCCGGCATCAGGCCAGCGGTACGCAGTCGATCCAGGCACGAAATGATTGTCGGTGCGCTTCACCCGGACTATGTG
>Ga0193743_1001521_pt1 | contig 17221 bp, 13 predicted proteins | sample L2c2metaG_FD_143038 | JGI IMG/M metagenome (GOLD analysis project Ga0193743, IMG submission 143038) | Soil microbial communities from a riparian zone of the East river system, Colorado, United States - L2c2 | ecosystem: Environmental > Terrestrial > Soil > Riparian zone | place: USA: East River...
GCTGTGACTATTAACCCTATCTAAACCCACAGCCTGGAAAATAGTCACAGCAAGCGGCGATTCTACAGGAACTGTACCTATAGGAATAAACCCGGGAGCGTCTACTGAAGTAACCATTCAGTTTAGAGCTAAAAATGCCGCTTCAACACGTAGCTTCTTTACAGATACGTTAACAATTGCCAGTAACGACAGTCTATCCCCGGTAAAAAAGGTTGTACTTGTAGGTCTTTGGCAAAAAGAAGGCGAAAGTATATATGAACCTTATGCAAGCCAGATTATAACCGCATTTGGTTTTACTACAACTACAGGATTCGGGCATGATGATGGTAATATTAATGGTACGACCCGTGTACCCGGTTCAAGCGAAGTGGTCGCGGCTTATTTTGTCAAGGCCGATCCAAGTAAACCTGTAACTGTTCATCAAATGGCTGCTTATCATGGATGCTGCGCGGCAGTTGAATCTTTTCAATATTACAGGAAGGGTTCACCAACGCCTGTAACAGTATTTACCCACAACAGTTTGGATGGCCAGTCTTTAATGCCAAGGCTTGCAAACACAGCGAGTTCACCTGCCATGGGAACATTTAGCCCAACGGGAGCTTTTGGAATAAAAGTAGGAAGTTCATACTCAGACAGGACAAAGAATGCTGGTGGACTTATAGGTGTCAGGGTAATGAAGGTAATGAATGCCGATGGGAACATTGTGCCTAACGCTTATATTTTGGATTGTGATTATCTGGGCATTCCAGCTACTAACTATGATTACCAGGATAATGTATACTATGTTGACAATATAAAGCCTGAGTCGGGCTCGGTACATTATGCAGACCTGGCCGCTACGCCAACATCGGCTATCAACTTTAATCCAACCCTTACAGGAGCATCAAAATCGGTCACGATTTCTGTGAAAAATATGGGGGTAGCTTACCCTGATGGTTCTAATGATTCGCCCATACAATTAAAAGGGGTATCAATTACAGGGCCAGATGCCAGCGAGTTTAGCGTAAATGCACTGCAAACATCAACCCTTGCCGTACAAGCAATGACGCCTTTAACTGTAAAGTTTACGCCGGCTTCGGTTGGTATTAAAAATGCGGCTCTGCTTGTAAATTATAACAGCGCGTCGGCACCACTCCGTATCCCGCTTTATGGCATTGGCAATAGCGGTACCAGTACAGTTAATGTTATTAAACGGATAAAAGGAGGGGCGGATGCAAATGTAACTATAGGTAACAATTTGTTTGAGTCTGATAAAACTTATCGTAAAGGATCTATTAAACTGGATGAGCAGGTGGTGAAAACTAATGTTGCCGGTACTGATATTGATTCATTATATGTTACTTATTTATCTGCAGCGACAGAGCTTGCTGAAACGAGGTATGAAATACCGCTTTCAAATGGCGATTATCTGGTTAGAATGCATTTTGCTGAAAATTATTGGACTGCCCCCGGATTAAGAATTTTTAGTGCGTTTATTGAAAATCAGGTGGTACTAACCAATTTTGATATTTTTAGTGAGGTAGGCTATAGGGCAGCTTTAGTAAAAGATTTTAGCACTACTGTAAATGATGGTGTTTTAACTATAAGATTTAATCCTACTGCTAACCGGGTTGGAATTGCGGGATTAGAGTTATTTCAAATTTCAAACACATCCTCCCTGACATCAGCATTAAGTATTAACAAATTAGACGAGAGCAAAAAGAAAATAACTGTTTACCCCAACCCCAACACCGGGAATAATTTTTATTTAAATGCCAGCAATTTTGGTAAACGCGAAAATGTAGTGTTATCTATTAGCAATATGTTTGGGAAATTAATACGAACTGAAAAATTTATGACTGATGATATGGGAGCTGCAAGTTTATATATCAGCCTGTTAAGCAAATTAGACCGAGGTGTTTACATCATCAACGCCTCATCATTCTCAGGAAATTTATTTTCAAAACTACTCGTTGAATGAGGTAATTTCACACTTTTCTCACCCACTACACAGAGTTTTACATAAATGTATCAACACCAAAATTCGGAAGGTATTCTTTAATATTTTAATAATATTTGTTTGAGTTCAATGAAAATAGCAGTGCTAAACAGCGATAAATTTCCATTGCTAACAATTTAGTTAAAAAAAACAAATACACTGTGAGTGAAAGGGCGAAGCTTTGTCACCGAGTCAAATGCTGCACGATAACACGGCCTTCCCCAACTACATTTTATTAGCGGAAAACAGCTATCTAAGGAACGGAACTAATATTATAATCATTAAAAGCACCTAATAATTCACCTTAATTTATATGAAAAAATTATATCTTCCGGTATCCCTGTCATGTGTGGTCATTATACTATTCCTGATGTGCTCTTGCGGCAATACAAAGAAACTCAGATACTTTCAGGATATTTCTGAGGCAAACACCGCTGCTCCGCTGGCATTGGCCTCCTATAATGAAGCTATTATTCAACCTGATGATATTTTGGCTATAAATGTTAATACGACCGATCCGGCTGCTACTATAAGTATCAACAGCAGGAACGGGATTTATGTAAATGGCAGCAATCCGCAATCCGGATCTGCAAATCCTTTGGCCGGGTACCTGGTTAGTAAAGACGGTGAAGTTGAGATACCTGTATTAGGAAAAATTAAATTAGCAGGCTTAACCACAGTACAGGCCAGGGCTGCAGTCAGAGAAAAAGCGATAAAATCATTCAATGATCCGGTGGTGGATGTAAGGTTTACAAATTTCAGGGTTACCGTACTGGGAGAAGTAAACCACCCGGCTTCTTACATTCTTCCCAATGAGCAGGTAACGTTGTTAGATGCCATTGGATATGCGGGGGATTTAACAATTTACGGACGCCGTACAAATGTATTACTTATACGTAAAAGTCAGGATGGAAGAAACTTCTCGGTAAAACTCGACATGACGAAAAAGGATTTGCTTAATTCTCCTTATTTCTACCTGAAGCAAAACGATGTAGTATATTTATTTGGAATAAGCCTTGTAATATGTATTGGGCTGGCTTATGTTTACAACACTTATGCCACAAAGCAATATCTTATTAGCAGTTCATTACTATTGCAACAGCAACCCAGTAACCCCGACGCTTCTTCGACCTACGCAAATGGTGGGGTTTCATCTGTATTAAATATTAATGAGCTTATAAAAAATGAAGGTGACGTATTAAGATCGCGCAACCTCATAAAAGAGGTGGTGCAAAACATGCACCTAAATATCAAGTTGTTTTTAAACAGTGGTTTTCTGGCAACCGAAATATATAATGCGGCGCCCTTTAGTGTTGAAATACTCAATTCCAAAGTTGATTCGCTAAGAAGGCGCGAATATGTAATTGACGTAATAAATAACAATACGATACACATTGTTAATGAAGATGAAAATATTGATCGTAATGTTAAATTTGGTGAACAGATAAATCTTCCACAGTATAATATCAGGATTGTAAGGCGATCAGGTGTACCAATTTATCAGCAAACATATTCTACACAAATCGTATCTGAAGATGACGCCATATCTGATATAACTAAAAATTACGACGCGGAATTTACAGATAAAGGCACCACAACTATTGCTTTAACTTTATATTATCCTAACTCCGAAAAGGGTGAAGTGATACTGCAAAATTTGATGAATCAGTATCTGAAAGATAACATAGAGCATAAGAAAAATGTGATCGACAGCACGATCAATTTTATTAACACTCGTTTAGCCGTAGTTGGTGATGAATTAACTAACGTAGAAAAGAAGTACCAAAATTACCGCAGCAGTAATAATATCACCGATATTGAGGAGCAGGCAAGAGTACTGGTAGGTAATGCAAGCGAGAACGATAACAAATACCAGCAACAGCAAATTCAGCTTTCAATTATAAATGATCTTAAAGAGCGGTTAAATGACCCTGAAAACATTCAGGTTATCCCCAGTTCATTAAATATCCAGAATGCATCTTTTGCCGCAAGTCTTGGTCAGTACAATGAACTGTTAAATGAAAGGGCAAAACAAAAACTATCTTATACGGAAACCAATCCGGTAATTGTTAATTTAGATCAGCAAATAGAGGTAGTGCGGCATAATTTACTGCAAAGTATAGACAGCTACAAAAACGAGATGGAGTTGAGCAGTAGCGGAATAAATAAGCAAACGAATGTTTTGAGCAACTCCATAAGGAGTGTGCCGGGTAAACAGCGTGCCATCGTGGATTATTCACGGCAACAAGAGCTTAAACAACAGTTATATGTGTATTTGCTACAAAAAAGAGAAGAAACATCAATGGCCAAGGCTGCCGATATGCCTTATTCCAGAATAATTGATAACGCTAAAAGCACCAAGGAGCCGGCAAAACCTATAAAGTCTATTATATACATCATGTCGTTCTTTTTGGGATTGATCATACCCATTGGTATGGTGAATACCAAAAAAATGATGAAATCTAAAATAAGTTCTGAAGATGACATTGAGAAACAAACCAATGTAACTATTATCGGGAAAATAGGGCATCAATCAGCCAGGGAAAGGTCAAAGGCCGATATTTTTTCCAGGTCACAGGTAACAGAAAGTTTGCGAACATTACGAACAAAACTCAGAAACATACTTGATGATGAGCAATCAAATGTTATTATGATCACCTCCAGTATTAATGGTGAGGGTAAAACCTTTTTAACGCGAAACTTAGGAAACACCTTAGCTATGACCGGCAAAAAAGTAGTGCTGATTGAGCTTGACCTGCGTAAACCCAAGTTATCCCAAACTTTGGGTATAAATAATGAGGATTTTGGTTTCTCAAATTATGTTCTAGAAAATTTAGACACAAGTAGCCTGATTAAGCCCAGCTTATTCCATGAAAATTGCTTTGTAATTACTTCCGGACCGGTTGTAGCCAACGCCAGCGAATTACTGCTTAATGATAAACTGAGCCATATGATTGAGGATCTGAAAAAAACATTTGATTATATCATCATTGACAGCTCGCCGGTGGGCCTGGTTTCAGACGCTTTGATTATTCAGAAGCATGTTGATATTACGATTTATGTTTGCAGGCATAATTATACAGATAAGGCACAAATTGAAATTATCAATGAAATCAGAACAAAGGATAATGTAGATAATTTATACCTGGTTATCAATGACGTCAGTTTTTCAAAGTCAGGATATTTTGGTTATGGGTATGGTATAGGATACGGTAATGAAAGGTAAATTTTAAACTGCAGGTATTTGCATCCATGTCCTAAAATCGGTCATTATAATATCTGCTTATTTTAATCTAAATATGATACATAGCCAAACATTGTATAGTCCGGTTCAGGATACCGGGACGTTTGTCAGAAGATATGTAAATATCATGATGCTGTTTTTCCCGATTACTTCATTTGTACTTGTTCCTTCAATACCTGGTACAACAATTATCGTGGTGCTGTCAGCGTTGTTATTTTTAATCATCCCGCTATCCCCTTTAAAAGAAGAAAAAAGACAGTTTTTCCTGGAGCTTACCTGCTTTTTTTGCATCATAATTTTTTTAAGCGTAGGATCTCAGTTCATTAACCTGGTGAGCAATTTAAAGCTTGGGAACGATTTAATACTGATTAACAAAAGTGATTATACAAAAACATTTTATCGCGCCTCACACATAACACAGTCATTGTCCCTCGTGGCTGGGTTTATAATATATGGTTACGTTAAGTATTTTGCCGATGAAACTACTATTAAGTACATTTACTGGGGACTTCGTTTGCTATGTTTCTATGCCTTATATGAATTTATTTTATACGCAGTAACCGGTATAAACGGAGATTTCATGGCTAACCGTACCGTAGGATACGAAAGCAGGTCTGCTTCATTATTTCAAACGTTTAGTTTAGGAGGAATTAGTTTACTGCGCCTAAAAGGTTATACCGGAGAACCTTCAATGTTTGTTTTTACTGTATTTCCGTTTTGGGTTGTAACATTTGCGCTAAAAAGGCGCTTTGACATGTATCTGATGTTATGTTGTTTGTTGCTCACATTTTCAACAACCGCCTACTTTTTTATATTGTTATTTATGTGCTATTGGTTTATCTATAAAAGGCAATTTCAAATTTTCTTTTATCTGTGTATTGCTATAGTAGCTATATGTTTTGTTCTGCAGCTAAGTATATTCCAAAAGTTACTTGATAGTTTATATAATTTTGTTTTCGCGGGTAAAATGGATGGAGATAGCTCATCCTCAAGAGAAAGAGGGAAAAGTTTTATAAATCAGATTGAATACTGGGCAAACCTCAACGGATTTAGCCAGATGTTTGGGATAGGCTTTGGTTATGTACGTTCAGCCGATTTCTTTTCAACCCTGTTACCCAATGGTGGGATCATCGGATTTTTTGTTTTTACCTGGTTTGTTTTAAGGAATATTTGGCTTAAAATATCTGTACCCATCCTTACTACCTGTTATGGCGTGGGGCTGATCATCGTTTATTTGATAATGATGGTTTCTGTTCCTGAATTTGCTTATCCCTCATTGTGGATATTTATAGGTTTAGGCTTTGTGCTGGAAAGAACAAGCCAAAAGCCCGAATTTAAAAAAGCTTTACTCGGCTAATATTTTCCTTAGTATTTAAACTCTTGATATGATATGTTAAAAGGTTGCAGCACTATCCTCTCTGTTGCCCTATTGTGCTTTGTTTGCATAACAGGTAAAGCTCAAAATGCAGATAAACCGTTTGTATGGGGAATAAACGGCCACCCGTTAACGCAAAGGGATTACAGTAATAATTGGGATGAGCAAATAAGTGCTCTAAATGACCTGAAATTAAGCAGCTACAGGCTTGATGTGTTGTTGGATCCTGATGGATATGCTAAAAAAGAACAATCCTTTGTTAAAGTTTTAAATGACTTAAAGAAAAACAATATTGCTGCATTGCCGGCAGTTATGCAAAGCGGGCTTAATAATGCAGATATAGATTCAACATACCAGAAAGGCTATAAGCAAGGAATGAATTTTGGCACACGGTATGGCGATTATTTATCGGTGGTTGAAGTGAATAACGAGGGGGATAACAAAATAAGACTACGAAACAAGCCTGGAAGAATCAAGGAAGGCGAATATGATACTGTAAAAGCAAAAAAGTTTATAGCCGGAATAAAAGGTTTTATTGATGGGTTAAAAGCGGCTAAACCGAATGTAAAGGTCACCCTGTCAGTTAGCTTTACACATTTTTACTATCTGCAGCTGCTAAAAGATAACCAGGTTAATTATGATATAATAGGATATCACTGGTATTCAAATATGGGCGACATTGTAAATGTAAAACCAGCTTTTGGTAATGTGTTATCTTATATAAGTAAAAGGTTTAATAAGCCCATCTGGATTACAGAGTTTAATTATTTTAAAGGTACAACAAGTGCAAATTTCGCAACTCAGAGTGACTATATCACGAAGACCATTAAAAAAATACTGGATCAGGGAATTATTAAAGGGTTTTTCATATATGAATTATTTGATCAAACTTATTTGAAAACGCGTTACCCTTTTGAAGCATGTTATGGTCTTATTTATAAAGACAGCATGGGCCGTTATATTAAAAAGGATGCCTACCAGAGCTATAAGCAAATAGTTGGAAAATAAATCTCAGGATCTTCCAAAGCTTACAAAATTTCAAACAGGAAATCCTATTCATCAGCATTTAATCTGAATGAACCAAGAAGTGATCTGTCGTTACAGCTTATTAACAAGGCAGTTACTCACAAGCGTAAATATTACAACAGCAATAAGCTTTTAGACAGATTTCAATGGCATATCAGCAGATTAAGGAGCGATTAAAGAAAACAAAATTTATAATCAATGACACTAAAAAAGGGATCTGTCAAACAAAGCAGATCTGGCTCAGTACGGATGTCTGTGTCATATATTACTCCTATGATCAAATCAGGCGATAAGCACTCAGCAAGAAATGAAGAAAAGGAAAACTTTTTTTTGCTGATAAGCACCATTGATCAGCAAGAGAATTTAAAAGTATTATTGGGAGCATTTTCATCTAAAGAAATTAGAGATCATAAATTAATCATCGTAACAAAAGAAAAAAGTGAATCATTTCATTTAATTGAATGGGTTAAATCAACCAATGTTACAATAATTAATAGTTTCGACAAAGAGCTGGTTAGCTACCTTTTTAAAAAAGCCAACGCGTTTATCAATTGCTCATCTAACGATCTTTCCAAATTAAGTATCATTGAAGCTATAAATAATAATTGTCGTTTAGTGCTTTCGGATATACCAGCTTTTAAAATGATAACAGATGAAAAGACAACATATTTTGATCCACTTTCTGAAAGCTCAATTATCAATGCTATTTTATCAGTACCAGAAAAGATATAAGCCAGCTTGAACCCATTAAGGCAGGTAATAAATCCTATTTCAACGCCACCGGCTTATTAATAAATGTCTGTTCAGCGATTTAATCCCCTCACCCAATACTGTAATGGGATGAGCAAAGGAATTTTTCAATTAATAATTAAAGATATATGAAAATTGCAATTGTGCATGATGATCTTGTACGCAAAGGCGGAGCAGAGCAGGTAGCATTAAGTTTTCACAATGCTTTTCCCGCTGCTCCTATTTACACGCTGGCGTATGACGCAAATAGTACCTACCCCGAGTTTAAAGATTGTAATATTAAAGTTAGTTGGTTTGGGCAATTCATTAAGAGCGAGAAAAACATGAAGCGCCTTTTTTTTCCTTTGGGTGTTTTAGCTATGCAACGTTTAGATTTAAGGGAATACGATGTGGTCTTACAATCAACCACGCACTGCGCTAAATATGTACAAACAGCAGATGATACACTTGTTATCACCTATTGCCATAATCCATTCCGTTTAGTATGGGATACTGATTCATATGATAAAATTGGGCAGGCAAGCAGATTGAAAAGAACATTTTATGGAAAAGTTATTTCTATATTAAAAAAAATCGATATGGATGCTGCAAAAAGAACCGATTGGTTTATCACTAATGCGCAAGAGGTGGTGCACCGTATTAAGCAAGCTTATCATCCCCTAAATGAAATTACAGTAATTAATCCACCGGTAAGGTGTAATAATTTTTATGTATCTACTTCAGTAAGTGATTACTATTTGATAGTATCACGTTTTGAATCTTACAAAAAGGTTGATCTCGTTATTGAGGCTTTTAATAAAATGCCCGATAAAAAACTGGTTATTGTAGGCAAAGGCTCCAGGGAAAAAGAGATAAAGGAAAATGCCGGTAATAATATTACATTTTTAACCGGGTTAGACGCTGCCGATTTGGCGAGACTTTATGCCAACTGTAAAGCTTTTATTTTTCCACAGCTGGAAGATTATGGAATTACCCCGCTTGAGGCCAACGCGTCTGGAAGGCCTGTTATAGCCTATGGCAAAGGCGGGGTTTTAGATACGATGATCCCTTTTACAGATGATTCATTGAAAGCCACTGCCGTGTTTTTCAATGAACAAACAGTACAAGCGTTACAAGATGCTATTCATCTGTTTGAACAATTAGAGTTTGACCCGGCTTTCCTTCGGGCGCACGCCCAATCCTTTGATGAAAGCCAGTTTGTATTAAAAATCAGATCATACGTACTGGATAGATACCTTTCTGAAAGAAAGGTTGTACCTCTAATACTGGATACAGATAGTTCTTACAATAATTTGGCATGAAAGTTTTACTTATAAGCAGCTTTTATTACCCCACATTTGTTGGAGGGGCCGAGATATCCGTTCAGCTATTGGCAGAGGGATTAACAAAGGCAGGTAATCAAGTATATGTACTTACTACAGGCCCTGTTAATAAGGTTTATCGTGTTAACGGGGTTGCGGTAATAAGCTTAAAACAAAGAAATATATATTCTACCTATAACGGCGTTGCCCATGTAAATGGGATTTTTAAATCTTTCTGGCACCTGCTTGATAGCTGCAATATGTTTTATCATTTCAGCTTTTCATCAATCTTAAAAAAAATACGCCCCGATCTTGTTCATACTAATACCATCCAGGGTTTTTCCCCTTTTATCTGGAAAACTATAAAAAGCAATAAAATCCCCCTGGTACACACCATGCGTGATTATTATTTGCTTTGTCATAAATGTAGCTTGTTTAATAATAATAAAAATTGCGAGGTCCTATGTCAGCCATGTAAGGTAACCAATAACATGAAAAGAAATTTTATGTTATATCCTGATTATTTCATAGGTATAAGTCAATATATACTAAATAAGCATAAAGCCTTTTTTCAGATCCCTGATCAGTTTAGCAACGTGGTATATAATGCTACAAAAAATTGTTTAAATGCAACAGTAAAGCCAATCACAGAAAAAATACATTTCGGGTATATTGGAAGAATAGCAGAAGATAAGGGTGTATTGTACCTGGCAAATGAATTGGCTAAATTAACTGACACACAAAAATCAGTATTGAAAATTATTTTCGCCGGTAAAGGCGATCCTCAATTTATAACACAACTTGGTGATATATTAAAAAACATTCCATACGAATTTATAGGTGTATCAAAACCAGATGATTTTTATAAGCAAATTGATGTTTTGATAGTTCCGGCTTTGTGGAATGAGCCCTTTGGCCGGACGGTGATAGAGTCCTTATCTTACTCGGTTCCTGTTTGTCAGTCAGATAGGGGGGGGCTCAAAGAAATCTATGATCCCAACAGCTCATGGACCTATTCGCCTGATGAGGGAAACCTTTCAGTTATAATAAGTCACATTTTGAGCGATAAAGGCGAAATAGCGGAAAAAAGGAAAAATTGTGTTAGGCACGCCGAAAAATTTTCTGTAGATAATTATATTAAGAACCATCTGCTTTTATATCAACAAATTACTACCCCCCGGCCCGAATTACGCAAAACGGGAATATATCCTGTTTTACATAATCAATTGAATTGATTTTAAAAGTCTGCATAAACCGACACAAACAATCTGATTACAGATCTAAAAACACGTATTAAATCAAATGAGTAGTGCACTTACCGAAGCCGCATCTATTACGGATAAAAAGTTAGTCGCTTCCGGAATATTTTGGAACTTTATCCAATTGATTATAAACCAATCTTTTAATTTTATTTTAAAATTGGTGTTGGCTAAGTTACTGTTTCCAAGTGAATTTGGATTAGTAGGCATGGCAACTGTATTCACAGGGTTTGTACAAATACTAAATGATTTAGGTGTCGGCTCAGCACTCGTACAGCGGAAAGATGAACATTTACGTAATGAACACTACCACACAGCTTTCTGGACAGGAGTAATTTGGTCTATTTTATTATTCCTTATCATGAGTTTTGGCGTGGGGCCCTTGGCTGCCATGTTTTATAACAAGCCTATTCTTACAGCCATTATCCCAGTCCTTAGTATCGGTATTTTGGTAAGCCCGGTAAACCTGGTGCATAAAGCACAGCTTACCAAGCAAATGAAATTTAAAAAACTGGCCTTTATAGACAATGTATCAAATATAGTAGTTGGCGTTATTGCCCTTATTATGGCTTTAAAGGGAGCCGGTGTATGGGCTTTGGTTTTTAACTCTGTGGGTAATGTGTTTTTTGCGATGCCACTATTTTTTAAAGCTACTGGCTGGAAACCTGCTTTTATAATGGATAAACAGGCCTTTAAGGAAGTTTTTGGCTTTGGTGTTTATACAACAGGTTCAAACATATTAAATTACCTATATAATAACATTGATTATTTACTGATCGGGAAACTTTTAGGTGCAACTTCTTTGGGTATATATACACTGGCTTTTGTATTAACAGATACTTTTAGGGGTAGGTTAATGGCTGTTATCAATAATGTGATGTACCCTATATATGGCAAAAATCAAAATGATATGGTTTCGCTTAAAAAGTATTACCTCAAAGTGGTGTTATTTAACTGTTTGTTTGTTTTTCCGGTAATGATTTTCTTTGTAGTTGAGGGCAATCATTTTATTATTAGTGTTTTTGGTACTAAGTGGCAGCAAACGGTAGCGCCATTACAGATACTATCAGTCTCAGTAATGTTTCACATTTTGGTTAGTGGCAATACTTCTTTACTAAGAGGATTAGGCAGGCCGGGTCTGGAAATGAAACAGCAGATCTTTAAGGCGCTGGTGTTTTTACCATCATTAGCATTAGGTATATATTTTTACGGAATAATTGGAGCTGCCTGGGCTGTATTGCTCAACAAAATTGTAGTGGTTTTAGTAGCACAGTATTCCTTCAGTTATCTCATTCCAATAAAAATATCAATAGTTGAATTTTTTATAGCCCTTAGGGCTCCCATAATTGCGTCTGCTTGCTGCTTTACTATAACATATTTGCTAAACGCTGCAGGGGTAAACTATATAATAGGAGGTTTGGTTCTCTGCATCAGTTATTCTGGAGTGATTTATCTGATGATGGCTGATGAGCTCAAAAACACATTAGCGGGTTTAAGAAAAAAGCCTGTACCCTCACTTCATAAAACTAATTAATAGATAGATGATCTCGGTAATTATTCCCTGTCATAATTGTGAGGGCTTTATAAATAGATCTGTTGATAGCGTTCTAAATCAAACTTATCAGGATGTTGAAATTATTTTAGTCAATAATAACTCGTCTGATAACTCATTAGAGTTATTGAATAGATATCAATCTGAATTTCCGAATAAGATTTTTGTCTTTGAGGAATCTAAGAAAGGCGCTCCTGCGGCCCGTAATCATGGTTTATATAAAGCCAGGGGCGAATGGATACAATTTTTGGACGCTGATGATGAGTTATCTCCAGATAAACTACAGGGACAGCTTAATATTGCTCTGGCCACTGGTGCTGATATAGTTGCAGGCGCTTGTTTACTTCTGTATAAAAAAAAGAATAGGATTGTTCAAATAATCAGGCGTGTTGATAAAGACATTTGGAAAGGTCTGATCACATCAAATTTGGGTATTACCAGTTCAAACTTATGGCGTAAACAGGCATTTTTAGATGTTAATGGATGGGATGAAACACTTAGCTCTTCACAAGAATATGATGTGCTTTTTCGGCTTTTAAAAAACAATGCTAAAGTAGCGGTTGATAATTCAGTAAAAACAACAGTTCATTTTTCTAATAACTCTGTTTCCAAAAGCCGGAACAAAAAAAAAATGAAACAAATACTGGATAACCGTATCAATTTGAGGTTAGAAATTAAAGATGAATTACTATCATCAAAAAGGCTTACGCCCAAGTTGGCGCAGGCTATTGATACATACATTTATACCGAGCTCATGGATAACTATCTTGTGATACCTGAATATGTAAATGAGCTCATGAACAGATACCATTTAGATGTTAAATACTCCAAAATTGTAAAACTTAATGTAAAGATGTTTTTGAAACGCTTGTACGTCTTTTTGGTTATCACATAGATTACCTGTTGTTAATAAGACAATTGCCTTAAATAAACCCTTAATTTTATTATGAACAAAGAGAAAGAAATGGTGTCTATAATTATCCCCACCTATAAAGATTGGGATAGATTATCTTTATGTCTTAACTCGCTTGAGGAGCAAACCTATGACCATAAATTTTTTGAGGTCATTGTAGTAAATAATTATACGGAAGATAAAATTCCTGCCGGTTTTTTTATTCCCCAAAACTGTAAAGTGATCACCGAGAAAATCCCAGGATCGTATGCTGCCCGTAACACAGGTATCGCATTGTCAAAAGGATCAATTATAGGCTTTACTGATTCAGATTGCATTGCGGATAAAGACTGGATAACAAATGCGGTAAAGTTTTTAGTAAACAGTAATGAGTGCGATAGGATAGCAGGCAGGATCAATTTATATTATCACTCAAAAAAACTCACGGAAGCGGAATTGTACGAAAAAATATATGCCTTTAATCAGGATCTATATGTAAACCAGGACGGAACCAGCGTAACAGGGAATATGTTTAGTTACAGGTATGTTTTTGATAAAGTGGGGCTATTTAAAGAAGACCTGTTATCTGGGGGCGACTATGAATGGTCAATAAGAGCCCGTGATGCCGGCTTTAAAATTAAATATGCTGATGATGCGATAATTAATCATCCGGCCCGGCATAGCATAACCGAACTGATAAGTAAAGCAAAGCGAGTAGGCGGAGGACAGGCGGGCTTTAATAAACCAGGCAATAAAAGTAAGTTACAATCAATAATAAGCTTCATATATGATTTGAGGCCACCAGTTAGAAGTATTAAGTTAATTCAAAAAAAGGGCAGGGAACTTCATTTAGCAGAAAAAATACTCGTGTTTTATATCAGGTATTATTTATCTGTAATTACCGCCCGCGAAAAATTCATGGTCAATTTGGGTAAAACTGCCCAGCGACAGTAATATTTTATCATCAGAATTATTTTTTATTCATTTATTCCAATAGCATTGGAAGAAGGGATGATTAAAAAAAAACGGTTGTTTAAAGCATATTAACTATGCTAAACCGAAACTGGTTGCACAAAAACGACACACAATTTCTCAGTTTTATACATAATTTTCCCATTGATTTAATTCGTCCTGTTTTAAGTAAGGTAAATTGTATTATTGTTAAATATTTAAGCTAATGATTAATATAATCATAAATGATAGGTTAAGACATTATCAGTTTGTGAATAAATAATATAGTTATACTTCAGATAACTATGTTTTTTTAATCATAAATGATAGATTAAGGCTTATCAGTTGTGAAAAAATAACGTAGTTATTTCAAATAGCTATGTCCCTCCCTAATTAATCAAGATCATAACAGCATTAATTCAAATCGCCATGAAAACACGTTACTTATACCTGATTTATTTACTAATGTCGGTTACTGATATTGTAGTTATCAATTTATCATTTTTGACAGTAAATGACTTTTTTAATTTCAAGTCAAACAATGATATGAGTTCACTGATTGTTGCCAATTACCTTTGGATACTTGCAGCAATGTTTTTCGGACTTTATACCAGTAACTTTAAACATAAGCTGGAAGATATATACAGGTTAACAATCAAAAGTTTTATTCTATACACTGTATTGTTTTTTTCATACATCCTGCTATCAGATCATCATTTATCGTTTACCATATTGGTGATTTTTTATGGGCTAATGCTGCTGGGGTTGCTTTCTATCAGGTTTATAGGTTCTGCTTTTGAAAGGAGTTTGAAAAAACATTTTAAAATTACCCGTCCGGTTGCTGTTATTGGTTTAAATTCTATGGGTTTACGCCTGGCCGGATTCTTTCAGGATCGTGATAACCATTTTGCCTTTGAAGGTTTCCTAAATCAGGATAACAACTCCTATCTGGATAAACACGGACAAATTTTGCCAGCTATATTAGAACAGATGAATTCTGCGGCAAAAAGCGGGATCAGGGATATATATGTTTGCCTGCCACCGGAACAGATTAGAGAATATGATTTTTTGCAAATAGAAGCCGAAAAACATTGCCTTCGTTTAAAGCTGGTTCCTGATATGTCCAATACAATGACAGACCGTTTAAAACTAAGTTACATGGGAGAGTTTGCTGTACTTAGTAACAGAAATGAACCTTTGGAAGAGGTAGAAAACAGATTTAAGAAAAGGGTATTTGATATTTTATTCAGCTCATTGGTAATCATATTCTTATTAAGCTGGCTTTATCCAATAATTGGATTAATTATAAAAATACAAAGTCCAGGCCCCATTTTGTTTAAACAATTAAGAAGCGGTAAGGATAATGGTTCATTTTTATGCTATAAGTTCAGGAGCATGAAAATGAATAACCAACCTGATAAACAAGCATCAAAAGACGATGACCGGATCACAAAAATTGGCACGTTTTTACGAAAAACCAGCCTGGACGAATTACCACAGTTTTTCAACGTATTACTGGGCGATATGAGTGTTATTGGTCCGCGCCCTCATCCTTTGAATATGACCACAGAATACAGGGAGATCATAAATCAGTATATGGTAAGACACTTTTTAAAATCAGGAATAACCGGATGGGCACAGGTAAATGGTTACAGAGGCGAAACAAAAGACTCGATTTTGATGCAGAAAAGGGTCGAGTTTGATATTTGGTACCTGGAAAACTGGTCAATGTGGCTTGATCTGAAAATAATTTATATGACTGTTGCCAATATTCTAAAAGGAGAAGAGAACGCCTATTGATCAAATCTTTAAATCTCAAAAACTATGAAGGTAGACTTACTAAATCATTTACAATTGGCCCGGAAGCCAACAATTCTTGTAATAGGTGATCTGATGGTAGATCATTATATATGGGGCGGTGCCAGCAGGCTTTCTCCGGAAGCACCTGTACCTGTTGTTAATATTAACAGTGAATCAACTACTTTAGGCGGCGCAGGGAATGTGGTGCAAAATTTGGTATCATTAGGGGCACAGGTAACAGTTGCCGGCGTTATTGGAAATGATGCTATGGGCAACCAACTTATCAAGCTATTGATAGATGAAGGTGTTGAAGTTGATGCTATTATTAAAGAGGATAACAGAACAACAACAATAAAAACACGGGTGCTTGTAGGTAACCACCAACTGGTAAGGTTAGACAAGGAAGTAACTGATATATTATCCACAAATATCGAAAACGCCTTGATGGACAAGGTGATGGCCTACATGACCACTGCAGATCTGGTTGTTCTATCTGATTATAATAAAGGGTTATTTTCACCACTTTTAACCCAACGTATTATAGAGGCGGCCGAAATTCAAGGCAAAAAAGTCATAATAGATCCTAAGGGATCTGATTTTAGAAAATATAAAGGTTCTTATATTATTAAACCCAACCGTAAGGAATTGGCGGAAGCGGCTAAATCAGAGCACATCAATTCAATGGAGAGTTTAAGACAAGCCGCTGACGTTATTTTTGAACAAACCGATGCCGATTATCTTGTAGTGACATTATCAGAACAGGGAATGGTGATCATGAGCAAAAATGCACAGATAGCATTACCCGTAAAGGCTACAGAGGTTTTTGACGTTACCGGTGCCGGAGATACCGTTTTGGCAACCATTGCTTATTTCCTTGCCATTGGATTAAACCTTGAAGAAGCTTGTGAACTGGCCAATCATGCTGCGGCCATTGTAATACGTCATCTGGGCAGCGCTACTACTACTGTTGATGAAATTATTAAAGGGTATGGCCGAAAGCGAAAAACAAAGGTTAAAGCCACGATTTGAAATTATGGCCTAATATTAAAAGCAGAATCTAAATAATCAGCCCTAAATCTTTTCATTAATATCA
>Ga0193743_1001523_pt1 | contig 17215 bp, 10 predicted proteins | sample L2c2metaG_FD_143038 | JGI IMG/M metagenome (GOLD analysis project Ga0193743, IMG submission 143038) | Soil microbial communities from a riparian zone of the East river system, Colorado, United States - L2c2 | ecosystem: Environmental > Terrestrial > Soil > Riparian zone | place: USA: East River...
GCAGCAGACGGTGCAGCAGTCGCGTTTACCTATTCCAACTCGGAAGAAAAAGCGAAGCGGCTCGCAAGCGAAATCGAAGCTGCGGGAGGCAAGGCACTTCCGATTAAAGCAGATAGCGCCTCTGCCGATGACATTCGGGCAGCAGTTGATCAAGTCGTGAAAGAGTTGGGCGAACTGGATATTTTCGTCAACAATGCCGGAATCTTGATTCGGGGAACGATCGGCAGCTACAGCCTCGAAGACCTCGATCGCATGCTGGACATCAATGTCCGAGCGGCATTTGTCGGCATACAAGCGGCCTCGGAGCATATGAAGGATGGAGGACGGATCATCTTGATCGGCAGTAACACTGCCGTCCGCACAGCCTTTCCTGGGGCAAGCGTTTACAGCATGACCAAAGCTGCCCTCACCGGATTGGTACGAGGAGCTGCCATCGATCTCGCACCTCGGGCAATTACCGTCAACAATGTCCAGCCTGGTCCGACAGCGACAGACATGAGCGCGCCACATGCCGAGGCGGTGAAGACCCTGGTTCCGCTTGGGCGAATGGCAGATGTGTCGGAGATTGCAGGTTTTGTCTCGTATCTCGCCTCCGATGAGGCCGGGTTCATCACAGGGTCCAGCCTCACAATCGACGGCGGATACATCGCATAATTGAAAGCGAGGAGAGAAGGATATGGCCCGACCAAAGGAATTTGATCAAGAGAAAGCTCTTCATCGTGCCATATCCGTTTTCTCTCAAAAGGGCTTTGCCGCTACATCAACGGACGACCTGATGCGCGTGATGGATGTTGGGAGACAAAGCATGTATGACACTTTCGGGGACAAACGTGCCCTCTTTCTAAAGGCTCTCGAAGTCTATGTCGTGGAGAGCGTTCGCGCCATCAATGTGGAACTCCAGACCCCAGGGTCACCCCTTGCTGCTGTCCGGAGAGCACTTATCCATTTTGCAGAGCGCAAAGATCTTTCCAGTACAGATGGTTGCATGGGAATCAATGCCGTCTGTGAGTTCGGGATGCGAGATAACGAGGTGACGCAAATTACCCGCAGTGCGGCCAGGGTACAACGCCACACACTCATGGACACGTTGAGACGAGCTCAACTGGAAGGCGAACTCGATGCTCATACAGACATTGAGAGTCTCGCCGATTTCTTTGACAGCACGCTGGCAGGAATGAGGATCGCGGCGAAAGCAGGAAAGACTCGGCCGGTCCTAAAACGAATCGCTGTAGTTGCGTCCATAGTGTTTGCCGGTACTAAATTATCGATCCTGTAAAAGTTGGCTACTGTTTACTGATTGCCCGTGTTGCAAAATCTTGGCTCGTGACAACAGGCCAACGCGCTCATCGACCTAGGGCGGAGCGGCATTCCGAGGATTGGTGCCCGAAACGCCGTTCTCGCCATTTGGCCTTAGGCGTACTCGCAATGTTCCGGTCGGAAAGTTTGGAAGATTTAAACAGCTAGTAGTGAGACGATGTCCTCGCAGGGCGAGGAATTTGTCGATTATGGCTTATATCAAAGGTGAAGGCCGCAGCCAAGGCACACTGTTCCCCGAGGTGCTCGATGAGCTCGTCCCAGCCGATCATGTGTGTCGTGTCGTCGACGCGTTCGTCGGCACGCTGGCGATGACTGAGCTAGGCTTTGAGCGCGCAGTAGCAGCCGACACCGGTCGCCCCGGCTACGATCCACGCGATCTGTTGAAGTTATACCTATACGGCTACTTGAATCAGATTCGATCCTCGCGACGCTTGGAAGCCGAGTGTCTCCGTAACGTAGAGCTGATGTGGTTACTGGGACGACTCTATCCAGACCACAAGTCCATCGCGGAGTTCCGCCGCGTCCACCGCGAAGCGGTGACCGCAGCTGGCGCAGCACTTGTCCGGTTTGCGAAGAGCTGCGGTTTGATTCGTGGAGAGTGGATCGCCATCGATGGCTCCAAGTTCCGCGCTGTGGCCAGCATCGACACTGTTCGCGAAAGGATCGCATTACAGCGTTATCTCGACAGTTTGGAGAAAGCGGACACAGAGCAGGAGACGATGATCGATCAATCCGCCGTACAAGCTGCACTCGACAAGCTGAAGCAAAATGCGGAGCCAGAGGTCGGCTTCATGTTGGTTCGTCAGCAAGCTCTCCCGGCCTACAACATCCAAACGGCCGTAGATACGGAACATGCGCTGATCGTCGCCCACGCCGTCGTTCTTGATGCCTCCGATATCCGTTGTCTGAAGCCTATGGCGGAGGCTGCGAAGGAAGCAATTGAAGCAAGCAGCTTCAAGGTGGTAGCGGACGCTGGTTACTCCAATGGAGAGCAGGTCGCTCACTGCGAAGCGGCGGGCATGGTTCCGTATGTTCCAGTCATGCGAACGGTGAACAATCAAGGTGACGGCAGTCTTTTCGGTCGCGCTGACTTCCACTACAACGCTGACACTGATTCGTATGTCTGTCCCGGCAACAAGACGCTTCTGCGCAAGCACACCAATCAAAAAGACCGTTACACCATGTACAAAGCTTCAGCCGCTGACTGTGGTGCCTGTTCTCTTAAGTCGCGCTGCACGCAGGCTCCGAGGCGTGGTCTAGCCCGCCACTTATATGAAGAAGCATTGAATCGTATGCAGGAACGAGTGACGTCAGAAGCGATGCGGTTGCGTCGATCCACCGTCGAGCACCCATTTGCGACGATCAAGTATCGAATATTCGGGCACCCGCGTCTCCTGCTACGTGGATTGTCCGGCGCGAAGGCTGAAATTGCTCTCGCGACAATGGCATACAACCTCAAGCGCATCACAAACGTGCTCGGTGCAGCTAAAGTGACAAGGACCCTTCACCAACTGTGACAGGGTGCCGCTCCAGCGCTCACGATTCACAGTCTCGGGGAATCAGCGTGAACATTTCGTCGCTCCTCTCGCATCTCCTCAATTGTGTTTCGTAACGACCTCGGAACAGGCCCGCAGAGGTGGGTGACGGATGATGTGCGAAGCCGGCAGGAGGCAGGGAGGAGACGTCCTCCCCTTGTACAGTTTTGATGAAAGAAACGTCAGCCGTTAGACCAGACGGGCGATCGTCAAGCCGCGCCAGTTTTGGGAAACTATGCGTAAAGAGGGTATTATCATCCACTCTATTGAAATGTACGCTTCAATAGAGTATAAAGGCATAGCTGAATGTAGTGCACAGCATCAAATGTAGTGAAATGTACATTTCAGTGTAGGACTTAATCGCGCCCGAACCAGGCCAAACATGCTTTTCGGAGAAACGGAATGACCATCGAAGAAGTTCTGGTTAAGCAATATGGCCCACTGCTCAGCTTGGATCAGTTGGCGACAATTCTCGATCGATCTCCGGAGGGCCTCCGCATCAGTCTGAGGTCATCAGGCGAATGGGTGCGCAGAATCAACGCTGCTCGTTTACACCTCGGTCGTCGAGTTTATTTTCGTACTTCAGAAATAGCAAACGTACTGGATGCGCGGTGACTTTAAAGAGTGTCTGCCGACCTGACAAGCGTTCAGTCCATCGTCCGGCAAATCGAACGGGAAGATCGACCATTGCTGGAAGTTGACCGCCGGTTTGAGCAGCGGACTCTTGAATCGGACGAGAAGCCGAATTCTAAACGGCCTTGTGGGAAACAAAGTGCCCAGAAAGAGCCCACCGGCAGCAGGCGACAGCGAGACTCTGAGGCAATTCTCTCGTTGACAGAAGCTATATACGCCGAATGCGCTGTCGATGCAGAGGCTCTTGGATTTATGGCCAAGATGCTTGTCCAGACGACTCTACCTCACCGGGCGCAGCCCGGAAAGCAATACACCCGCACTGATGGCGACGTTACGCTTTCGATCACAGATCTAGGAGGCGCCGGCTTGCCGTACGGGGTGTACCCTCGCCTGATTCTCGTTTGGATGACGACCGAAGCTCTGCGAACCGGCGAACGCAAGCTGGAACTAGGCCGTTCGCTTTCCAGCTTTATGGGGCAACTAGGATTGCAGTGTACTGGTGGTCACTGGGGAACGATTCCACGGTTTCGAGGGCAGATGGAGAGGCTGTTCGGCGCCGCGATCTCCACACGTTGGAAACGGGATCAAAACGGTCAAAGCCAGGCCGGAGGCTCCAATCTCCTGTTGGCGGACGAGTTCGACCTTTGGTGGACTCCGCAGAAGCTGCCGCACGCGGGCCTTGGGCAGTCGAGCGTCACGCTCTCGCAGAGATTCTTTGAACAACTGGTCGAGGCTCCAGTCCCACTCGACTTGAGGGCAATCAGAGCTCTAAAAAGGTCGCCCTTGTCACTCGATCTGTATGCCTGGGCGACCAGGCGCGTGAGCTATCTGAAAAGGCCTTTGCGAATTTCATGGGCATCTTTCCAGTTGAGTTTCGGGGCTGGCTATGCTGTTACGGCGCAAGGAAAGTCTCGGTTCCGGGGAAACGCGATTGAAGCATTACGCAGAGTGAAGGTTGTTTATCCGCAGTTGAAAATTGAGATTCAACGAGATGGTGTCCTCTTGTATCCGTCGTTGACGCACATTCCCAAAGTATCCCTCGCGTAGGCGCGGAGTTCACCTTTCCCCATCTTGGCGGAGGTTCTCGGATTTCACCGTCCCGCGCTGGTCCTTGGGGAGCTTGGTGGCGATTTCCACTTTTTCGCGCGGAGACTACAGGCTAATAGCTATAAGGATTTGCTACAGGATAAATACAGGGGGGAGCGCAAACCTTTTCTCTTCAGTAGGGTACGACAATCACGTACCCCAATTATGCGTGAAAAATACCCCCGTTATGCGTACTGGATCGGTTTCAGTACCCTGCTTATGCGTGAATTCATACCCCAGATATGCGTGGAAATCTGCCAACGTCCACAGGTTGAATAGGAAACCGAGCCTCTCGGCGATGACGAGCTACTCAGTGATCGCCCGACTCGAATCCAGAATTGCTGAATTTGAGAGCGTTGCAATTCTCCTTTACTGATCGCTGGAGGGCTTCATCGAACCCGGCGGCCGATTCGGCCTGGAGTTCGACGATGACTCTTACGCTCGCATTTGGCCTCGTTGTGAACAGTTCCAAAACCTCGTCAACCAGCTCCGCAAACTGCTTTTTTGCGAGGAGCGGGTTCAATTCGATCGTTCCGAAGAACCGCTTCATATTCGGCTTTCCTGCCGGGTGGGAGGAAACTGGAGTTGTCCCTACCGTAGATGTGGCCCCCGTCGATGATGTCGTGCCGGGCTCGATCTTCGGTTTGGCCGCCTCTTCAGCAGCCTTCACTTTCGCCTCGTATGCAGCAGCGGCTTGAGGCTCGATGAGAAGATTCGACTCCAAATGAATCATCACCGTCTGCCCAAAGGAGAAGGCGAGGTACTTGTCGTCCCGCTTTCCTTGTGAAAGACCAAAGAAGTCGCGACTGTGAGCACCTTCCATGAGGGTTGAAGCAAAAACATTGCTGTCTCGTAACCTTGGCATGTACAGGTATTGACAGGTCTTTTGCCACACGTCCTGTGCTCCAACCTCTGTGACACCGTCTTTCCAAAACCATGAACGCAGCAAAGTGTCCAGGTGGACTGGCGCCCATTTTGTAATGAGAAGTTCATGCTCCGTCATGACGTGTTCAATCTCTTTGGTTAGCGAAGGAGCGCCGGTGTTTAGCGCAAAGTGCTCCCAATGCATGGGAGAGATTCCTTTGCCATCGATCTCTTCAGTTGGTGACAAAAGCCACTTGTAAGTCTCGCGAATAGTTCTGTTCACCGTTTCACTTGCTGTGTCGCGACTCTTTCTGGCCTGCCTACTCTGAAACTGATCAAGATTGAGGTCTCCTTCGTCGATGCTTTTGACGATCGAATCCCACGCCAACAATGAGCAAACCTGATCTTCAAGCCTAGGGACGCCGTCTGTGTCGGCGGCGATAAACAGTAGGCGATTGCGTTTTATCCGCGGTTGGTCACCTCGGTTGTTTAGAATCTCGTTTGCGGCTGCCGTGGCGAACGCTGGTGCAACTCGGCTGAAGGACTTATCAGGGGGCAGAACGACCAAATGCATGCGCCAGTCGTCCGGCACGTCACTGCTGCCGGTGAAGACGTGAATCCCGGCAAAAACGGTGGCGGTCATTGCCGTCTGAACTCGGGTCTTGATCTCGGGAACGATATGTTCCTTAGTATTGAAGCGCCTTTTCCTGCCTTCCATTTCTCGGCGGAGATTGGGTCGCACGTCAAACCAATAGCGATTGTTGGCGCTATTCAAGTAATGCAGGCGGTCGACCAACCGACGAAGGGCATCTTTGTACACGGCGATTTGCTGTTTGGGCTGTAATACGCCGAGGTAGACTCTCTCCAATTCAATGCCACGGACGGTCTGGTCAGCAGTGGTAGGGGCGCTGCCAAGAAATACCGTGCGCGTTAACCTGCGGCACGCTTGTAGGCTTCCGAAACGCGGATCTTGAGTTTCGATCTCGGTGGGCTCCGCACGGTCGCCGTCGATATCGCGCTCTACAACTGGATCCCAGCCCTGAGGCAGATAGTAGATCACTTCATTTCGAGTATCCGGATCGTACAGAGGGAGACTTCCCGGCATGATTAAGGCGTCGTTGTTGCCGTCCTTCCATAGTCGGTGGATCGCCTTGGCCATCAATTTCAGAACGCCGCGCGTTCTCTGAAAGTTGTCGAGCGAGGACCAATCCTCATAGAGACGATCAAAGACCTCTGGATGGATTGGATAGGCCCGTGTCATGCGATCGAGATATCGGCCTTCCTGCGTCTCTTTTGGAAGATCAGCCCGATGCTCGCTATACAAATCGACAAATTCGCGACAGACCTCGTCTGCTTGTTGTGTGTCAGCTATCTTGGTGAAGAGCCTGCGGCGCACGATCTCGAACGCTTCTTCGGTACCAACTGGTTTCCACAAGGCATGAACGCGGCCGACGGTCTTTTCGAGGCTGGTGAGGGATAGTGCGCCTTCAAGGCGCGCCATGGCCCGTTGCCCGCGTGCGCTGCCTGCCTCTGACTGCTTCGATGCCGGCAATGACACAAGAAGCATTCCCCTAGGGACAGCCTTGAAAGCCTGAGTCAAGTTTTGGATGAATGTCAGGTTCGAATCGAACGTGCCGCCGGTGTAGCTCTTTCCATCCTCAAAGTTGCGGAGGTAGGCGACAAGCTCGTCCATCAACATGACTATCGGTTGTTCGGGAATCAGAAGCTGTTCCAGAAGAGTCGCGTCAGGTGCTGTACCGTATTCGTCGCTAGCTGCTATTAGCGCGTATGCTTCGGCCCCACCGAGCTGCCACGCCATTTCTCCCCAGAGAGTGCGAACAACAACCGAACCATATTTCTTTGGTTCGCTGGGCGAGAACCGAGTGCCATCCAGCACGACGATCTTCGCTTTGGGTAACTCCGTAATTCCGGCGGCATCAAGAATAGGGGCAATGCCCAGCAGATCACTTGCAACCACATTGCCTTGAGCCATGTGGTAAACCGCAAGCAACGTGTGAGTTTTGCCGCCGCCGAAAGCGGTTTGCAACTGCACGACGGGATCTCCGCCGTGGCCCGATAGTCTGCGAATGACGGAATCCAAAAGCAGTCGCATGCCTTCGGTGATGAATGTGCGCTCGAAGAAGAGCGTCGGATTCTGATACTCCTCGGAAGCAGCACCATCATGGACCTTCGACAAGTCTGCGGCAAACTCCGATTGTTGGAAGGTGCCCTTTAGGACGTCTTCGTGGGGGACAGCAATCTCACGCCAAGGCTTCATTGTCCTTACCTCATCTAAAACAGTTCTGCTTGTGTCTCGATTTGACCGATCTCGTTGGCGGCGATTTCAATCGCTGCCCAGGCCCCAATCAATTCGTTATAGGGCCGCGCATCTTCGGCCCATCCCTTTCGTTCCGACAGCGTATACAGCCGATAGGCAAGAGTTCGTACGGGGCCGCTGACTGCTGGCATGCGTGCCAGCAGCACTCCTGCGGCCTGCTCTCCCTGACGGTTCAAACTACGGATCAAGTGATGCAGGGCCTCCCATATCGGAGTCTGATTGCCTTGGTCCGGAAACCAGTCCGGAGGTAGTTCTATCCCGCGGAGGAGAGCGACCTCACCCCCTCCTGAGCGCAGAATTCCGGCACGGTGAATTGCGTCAACACTTGTACCTTTTGCACGTGCCGCAACGTCAGCCGAGCCGTACACTCCTGGCTTCCAGCCGTAGGACTCGAACCATTGCAGGCAGAATTGTGTTTCAGAGTCGAAGTCATCATCGGCCAAGAAGCGGTTGATGAGCTGAAGAGCGGTGCGGACGCTCATCGGCCTGCCATCGGCTTCGAGTACAGCTTCGTACTTCGAAAAGATACCCATGCCCGGACCGATGATCGCTTGCGAAAGGTCCACCGGGGCGACAGGAGAATTGACTCCGCCCCGGGTCATATCTATCAGCGCGTCAGGGAGGATGGTTCTGAGTTCTCTCTGGAACTCTCTTCTCGAAATTGTTGATGCATCTGAATCACGCTTTCGACAAACCAAAATGATAGAAGAAGCAAGCGCGTTTGTTCCAATGCCAATTGAGCGCTGATCGCGCTCCGTGCTCATCGGCCAAGTGCCGACAATAGAGAAACCCGAGGACACAACAGCAGTCAAGAAGGTGTCCCATCCGGAACTCGAAACACCTTCGGCATTTTCAGAGTCCGCTTGTTTGAAAGCGTAGTACACGGTTAGTGGAAAGGCGGGATGAGCTTTCACTGCCAAATTGTGTAGTGTTTGCGACATGCCTGATAAGAAAAACTGTTCAGCCGGTACTTTGCCGCCATGACGATAAGGTGTAGCAACAAGTTCTTCCGCCTTTGGGACTGCGAGGGTTCCAAAGAGATTTGGGAATGAAGAGCGCAGTGCTCTCCTGAGCCAAACATAAAAGAAGTCTGAAAGGTCTGCATAACCGATGTTGTCGAAGTACGGCGGGTCTGTCGAAACAATCTTGTTTAGGCTTATCGACTGGGTTTGCGCGTCAGCTTGAGAGGCATGCCCTAACCTCAGACCGACTCGCGAAATTGTCCTCACGATTCCCGCGAGGGACACACCAATATCACCCGCCGCATCAGCAAATACATTAATCTCAGCGAAGTCCCACACCATTGGGAGCGACTGCCGAGCAAAGGTTGTTTTTGCCTGGCCGCGCGTGGGACTCCAGGCGACCAAGGTGCTTCCATAATCAGCTACCTTATCAACAGCCAATGCAAGGTAGACACCTACTGCCTGGGCGTATGCGATGCTTCCCAAACCACCCTCATCTAATCCACGAGCGTCAGCTGAGGAACTAGCCCTCGAATGGTCTTGCCTGCACTGATCGACGGCTTCTGCGACTAAGTCTGAAAACGTGTTGAGTGTGACCAATTGTCTTGGCGTAAAGAGGTCTCCGAACGTGGTTAACCCGTAGCTCAGTGTCCAGAAGTTTCGTGGATCGTCGGGCAACGGAGTCTCCGGTTTCCACTTTGGCACCGCTGTTCTCGCAACGGCCTGATGCGTCTCGTTCGGAGAAAGGTAAATGCGGCCTCGTTCGCCTTCGGCGACAATTGCCAGTAGGCGTGCACCTAGCCTTCCTGACATTCCTTCAGATTTGATATACGCAGGGTCGATAGGCGAGTCCGAGAGTAAGCACCTAAAATTTGCGCCTCGGGAAAGCTTCGTTCCATCTATCGCTGAGGATGGAGGCTTCCCGGTCCTGACTACAAATCTGTATTTATCTCCTTCGATAATCGGCTCAACATAAGCCTCTCTGCCAGACTTGGAGGAGAGGACAAAGGTAGATACGAGAGGAACATCAACGTGCGAGTAGGCGGGGTTAGGGGACTTAACGGTTCGAGCCCAAATCCAAGCAACAACGGTTCGGGACTTGCCTACGAGCGGTTCGATCTCAGGCTGGCCCAGAGCTAGCTCGGCCGTGATTTCGATAGTAGGGTAGAGGAGGCCAATACGCTCCTCAGCTTGGCGACGCATCCATGCACCATATCGACGCACATCCTCAGCTAATCCGGTTGCACCTGGCCAATCAGTTCGAGATAGATTCACATCGCGTTCCCCTGACGGCATCGGCCCAACGGGTGGCGTCCCTTCAAAGCGGGAAGGTATTTCTATCATTGCCTTATTGAGCATTACTGAAACTGGGTTAAGGTCGGAAGCAAAACTTTCGAGTCCGAGTCGCTGTGCCTCCAAAGGAATAGCGCCGCCACCTGCGAAAGGATCGTGAAACGCCGGTAAGCATTCTGGGTCGAACAGGGTGGCGGCATCGGGATGCTTGCGGTTGAGCTCGCATGTCTCCCGCCAAGACTTCCAGATTTCAGCACGCGCAGCTGAGAGAATTTCTTCATTGTCGGTGTTCTCCCATAAGACGAGATCTTCGATGATGCGGAAAAGTCTCTCACGTTCTTTTGCTGCTTCGATCTTGTTCACGCCGCGGTTCAGGTGGCGCTCGTAACCAGGATCATTGACAAGTTGTGCGAACAAAACCGCACGGGCTGCCGCAAGCGGACGTCGCGCCCACCAAAGATGCAGAGTGCTGGGATGACCGTGGCGGATGGATTTCTCGCGCGCCGCCGCAACGTTGATTTTGTCAAGCGGCAGAGCCACTTCAATTAGTTTCCTCGGGCTCTTGACTGCGGGGATGTTCTGGGCCATTTCTCTCATTTCGGTTACTGCTCTGCGCGCGAAAGCAGATATTGCAGATTAAGGTTGACGCTGGCGACAGCCCAGTCTGGTTCCTGGGTAAATGGTTTGCGAACGTAGTGCGGGCCTGTGATCTGGTCGCCTTCGACCAGAACTATTGCCAGCATGAACTTGTCTTGCTGGTTCAGTCCGTAAAGAATCTCGTTGCGAGTAACTGTAATGGTATCGCTTCCCTTAGCCCGGCCCTTAACTTCGATATGACGAGCCATTGGAAGAGGGTCACCGGGTAGTGAGGGAGGTTGGCTGGTCACATCCCAGCCACATTTTTCTCTGGAGACATCCCGCACAGAGAAACCCCGAGCAAGTTCAGCGTCGATCACTGCTTTCATTGCGAGTTGTTCGATATGGCTCCGAGCATCGGCGTCGGCCGTCCACGTAGCTGCACCACTGCGCTTTGCGATGAGACCGGCCGGAATCACGAGCGCTCCACCTATTACGAGCGGTGTAGCAGAACTTATCTCCCGCATTGCAGCCAATTCCTTCCGACGGCTTTCGAGACGGGCTGTGAGGTCGTCAAGAATCCGATCTACGTTTCCGAGCGTCATCCGAGGCACTCGGCCTGAATCTATATCTTCTTGAAGGCGAATGCGCCGGTTCTGCCAGTAATTGAGTTCCTTGACGAGTCTCTCTTGCACGGCCGCTAGTATGCGATCGGCCTGTCGTTCGGTCCGCGTCTTCACTTCCTCAAAATGTTCCGGCACCAACTGTGCTGACGCCTGCTGGATGGCGAGTTTCTCCAAATTCTGGGTGATCCAACTCGCTTGGAGCACGTCTTGAATGAGTGCCAGGTCCGACTCCGAAGCGGGTTGCAGGTCAAGATGTGGCGCCCAACCAGCATTTTCAGCTTTGCCGGCAGCATTCGTATCGATGAACTGGACACGACGCGAAATCACTCGGCCGGAATCACCGCCCTGCCGAACGGAATGGTCGATAAGGAACATAACGCGAGGGTCCGTACCGAGATCAGCAGGATCGATAAGAACCGCACCCTGTTTCAGCTTGTTTCGACTCTGTTCCAAAATTAGATCGGTAACTGCTTGCATCAGAGGATGTGCGGGATGCAGGAGACTCGCCATGGGCGCTCCGACACGATCCATCAAACGGACATACTGTTTCTCAAAGCACACGCGTTCGTAGCGCGAGAGAACAGGATTGAGATTCCGGCGGTCTCGCCCGGCCAATTGCCGGTCCCGCTCGCGAATTGTGGCCGGTACGTGAGTGATTTCATATCGGCCTTGCTCCCGAGGCCGGAGATCACCGCCGAGCTGTTTGAAAGCCTGAGTAAAGAACGCCCTGATGAAATAGGGCTGGAGCTTGCGTGCTTCCGCTTTCTCCATCTCCTCCTTCACGGCATAGAGGCGATCCATGTCCATGAAATCTTCTGAAAGCGCGTTACGCTGGAGAATTTCCTTGATGTGCGCGGTATCGAGTGCACCCTCTACCTTGCGCAACAACTCCTTGCGCCTCTCCGGATCGTCGCCATACCGGATCGCCTCGATTAGAAGATCCTTGAGGCTCTTGTTCTCGAAGACCTCTCCGAGAATGTCAAATACCTGACCGCCAAGCGCCTTACGCTCGACCTCTAACTTGTCGAATAAACGGTGGAATACGTCGCCCTCGCGAGTCTCGATTGCGAGCATATTCCAGAGATGGCAAATCTCCGTCTGCCCGATGCGATGGATTCTGCCAAAGCGCTGCTCTATACGGTTTGGATTCCAGGGAAGGTCGTAATTGACCATGAGATTGGCGTTCTGGAGGTTGACACCTTCGCCAGCGGCGTCGGTCGCCAGTAGAATCCGGACGGCAGCATCGTTTCGAAACAATTCCTGAATCGCGCGCCGTTCATCGCGATGAATCCCCCCATGAATAACAACCACGGATTCTTTACTGCCCAAGAGATCGCGTATCTTGCTTTCGAGATAGTGCAGAGTATCCCGATGCTCTGTGAAAATAATCAGCTTCCGCTGATTACCGCCTGCATCTCGCATGACGGGTTCATCTTGTAGGAGAGTTGAAAGCTCATCCCACTTGCGGTCTTCGTTGGAGTTTCTGAGCTGCAATGCTTGCTGTTCTAGTCTGTCGAGTACAAGAATTTCGGCTTCGAGTTCCTGAACGGTCTGAGCCGCTGTCGCTTGGTCTACGATCGCTTCTTCGAGGTCTTCATACTCTTCAGGCGGCAGTTCGTCCGCAGCTTCCCATAATTCCTCGTCATTTCGAACCGCCGTTTGGAAGTCGAGAACCTGTCGAGATCGTAGTTTCTCCTCCTCTAATCGGCGCTTCATCTTTGAGTGACGTCGACGCAGCGATTGATAGATGGCTTCAGGACTCGATGCCAAGCGGCGTTGAAGGGCCGCAAGTGCGAAGCCCACTGTACCTTTGCGACCGCCGTCTTGCAGACGGTCCGCCCTGTTCATTTCGTCCTTTACGTATTCAGTGACGGCCGTATAGAGTGCGGCCTCGCCGGCGGAGAGCTTATAGGAAGCGGTGTACGCGCGGCGCTCTGGGAAGAGTTTGGTGCCATCGAACCTTAGCATCTCCTCTTTCACCATGCGGCGCATCAGGTCCGAGACATCTACTTTATGTGCCCCATCGCGGAACTTGCCATAGAACCGATCCGCGTCGAGAAGAGAAAGAAATAGCTGGAAGTCTTCCTCTTTGCCATTGTGGGGCGTGGCGGTCATCAGCAGGAAATGTCGAGTGATTGAGCCAAGTAGTTCGCCCAACTGAAATCGCTTGGTCTTGTTGATCTTCGTGCCATAGTAGTTGGCGGAAAGTTTGTGGGCTTCGTCTACGACGACGAGATCCCACTGGGACGACTTCAGACGCTCTTGAAGATCCTCGCTGCGCGAAAGCTGATCTACGCGGGCGATTAGGAAATCAGTTTCGTTGAAAGGGTTGCCAGTGAGGGACTGTTCGATGTGTTCTCGCGAAAAGAGAGTGAAATTGAGCCCGAACTTCTCAAATAATTCGTCCTGCCATTGATTCACCAAGCTTCCCGGAGCAACAATGAGAATCCGTGCCGCATCCGCTCGCATAATAAGTTCGCGAATGTACAGTCCAGCCATGATTGTCTTGCCCGCACCTGGATCGTCCGCAAGCACGAAGCGGAGAGGTTGTCGCGGAAGCATGGACTCATACACTGCTGTGATTTGATGGGGCAGCGGTTCAACATTCGAAGTATGGACAGCCATCATGGGATCGAACAAGTGTGCGAGGTTTATACGAAATGCTTCGGCCGCCAATTTGAAGTCTTCACCCGGCGAATCGAATGCCCATGGTTTTCCTGACTCAGCCAAGAAAAGGTTGGACTCGTCTGTGCGAAAGAGCATTCTCTCGAGCACAGCGCCTTCGATTGTCTTGTAGTAAATGGTCAAGGCATTTTCCCCAACCAGTTCTGTTGCAACAATCCGAACTGGATTGACGGCATCGATGCCCGATACGACCGCTTGCTTCTTGATTTCTTCCAGCTTTAGCATTCCTTCGTCCTTAGGAGTCTTTGGGCTTCTGTTGCTCTGAACGGCGGGCGTCTGAATCCCGAAAGTTAATTCCCTATTTCCTGGCTGCTGGTTTCAGATGTGTTTCCAGGGACCGCCCGGCTCCCACTGAAGAATTGGCATGTTCTCCGCGGCTGACGAGGGCAGCACAGGCATGACAAACACCTGAATGCTCGCAGTCACTTCTTGAAGGGTGATCGGTGCGATGTAGAGCTTGTTCTTCGTGGCGAATGCATTCCATTGCTTCTGCTTGGTGGCATCATTGTAGAACTCAGGAGTTAGAGCGGTGGGCGGAGCTTCTAGGGGCAACGGTGTCTTTCTCCTCTCGAAGGTGCGCCGTATAGCTTCAGAGAGGGTCGGTCCGGCAAATTGGAATAGGCTGGATAGAGTCTTGAGGTCATGAAAATCCTTCATCCGCGTGTTGGCGATGCCGAGCTTCACCAAAGCTTCGAACTTCTCGGCGACAACGGTTTCGCGGGGATAGGCAAGAAGAGTGGGGGCTGGGTTTCCCAAGAGCGTTGGGAAGGAGGTCTGAATAGGCGCGGGGGTGACGGCGTCCCCGAAGCCGATATCAATTTGGACCGGAAGCCGCGCGTTTTCAAGGTATCCAAGGAGGGTTACGCGCATGCCTTCGTAGTCTTGGTCCTCTTTGATCCGTTCCACCTCTACAGATGCGGCGTCAAAGCGCAAGCCATCATCCTCAACCTTTAGTGCGCAGATTTCTTCGAAAATTTTCTGGAACCGTTCGAGGTTGTTTTCTCCTTGCGAGAGGAAGTCCGCATCTCGGGTTGGCCGATGGGTCTGTTCTGTCCAAAGCTCGAAAAGCAGCGCTCCCTTGAGAACGAAGGTGTCTTTGTGTGACGATTGGCTTATGCGGTACAAAACCCGCTCCAGCGCGTATTTGGTCAGAAGAAGATTGAAGTCTTCTTTTTTGGCCCTGGCTCGGTTGAGAAGGCGCTGCTTCGCCGATGCGGCGGTGTTGGTCGGAATAGCTTTGCTCAAATCAGAGACTCCATATACGGCCGCATGACGTTAACTACCCGGCACACCTTGGCAGCGCGCCACAGCTCGTCCATGGTGGCTTTCTTCTCACGGTAGGCACTGCGAAGTGCCTGGATCGCGGTCTCCATTCCAATCTTGGAGCGGAACTTAAAGCAATCCGCAACGGTCTTCGCCGGGCTATAGACGCGCAGCGTTCCCCCCTCCACCGAATGGGTTTCGATCCCGAACTTGAAGGCGGCTTCGGAAAAGTGGACGACGCGAACAGGAGGATAGTCCAGTTTTGGGGACCAGGCTCCTCGCTCGATGGCAAGCCATACTTCGAAGGGGTTTTCGGTAGTCAGTTCGTAGAATCGAAGGGCGGAGGAGAGGCACAGAACTCCGAGTGGGACCCTCTTCGCAACTTCGAGGAGGGTCTCATTGATGGAGATTGGGGCTTCTTTTGCGCGGTACAGACCGCGACCCACATGCTCGATCTTGCCGGCTTTAGCGAGGTTCCAGAGATGCGAACGGGATACGGAGAGGCCTTTGAGCTCTTTCGAGCGCACGAGAGTCCGTTTCTGGACGAGGGCCCCGACATGTTCCACTTTCTTCATCGCAAGGCCATTCTATCAAAACCTTTACACTTGTAAATATGTGTATAGGTTTTGACAGGGACCTGAGCAACGTTAAATCAAAATTTCGGGTACAAGTTCGGGTACAGACATCAGTTCGCCCTAATTACGTCAAACTCCGCTAAACTACGGTCCAGACTGGATTTAGGCAAATCGTAACTACGCTCAATTACGCCTATTTATCATAGACTTACGGTATTCGCGGGAAACTCAAAATCCGCCGATCGCAAGGTCATGGGGGTTCGATTCCCCCTCCCGGCACCAAGATTCTAAAAGTTTTATAGGTAAAATGGCTTCTCCGAGCGAGAGGCTATTTTCGTTGGTGGCTGTTCTGGTGGCTGTTCGTTTTGCGCATTCAGTGTGTGGAGATCTATAAGGGACGGCATGAATACATGAATATTTGGCGCATGAAATTGCGGGCGGGTGACTATGGCGACGACATGTGGCCCCTCTGCCAAAAACGAGGAATCGCATCGATGACGCACCCGCCTATTTTTGACGTCAATCTTACCAATCTCGACAAGGGCGATGTTGATCAAGAGGTCAAGACCGCCGCTCGTTCCAGCATCTGGAGGTTCGCCTGGGACATTATTGGAGGCGACATGATCCTTGTGGGTGATTCCGTTACGAAGACAATCATCGCGAGGGGCTACGTTGAAGGTCCGCTGGGAAAACGAGCTTACCGATATAACAATACGTCGCCTATAGTCGAGCCGAGCAATTCTCTGGTCACTTGGAGGCATGAAGTTCCCGTGTCTTGGGATGAAGACTTCGTGGCATTCCCTTATCGCGATGGAGGTCCCCGAATCACTGTCATGCACTATGACGCTGACTGGGGAGCGCTGGGAGTCCTTGCGACCTCGAAAGCCGGAGCGAACGGAGACGAATCTCCCTTGCTCAACCACGATGCCTATGTTCGTGAAACAGCCGCATCCGAGAGGAATATCCTCAGACTGCACGCAGCACTCTCGAATCGGTTCCGAATCTGGCTCAAGCAGGAGTTCGGAATTCAATGCGGCGCAGGAACATGATCGAGTTGATCTTCAGTTTGCGTGCAAGGGCAAAACGTATCTAGCGGAACTCAAAATTTGTTACGGGCAAAACACCAAACGTGCTATTCGCGATGCACTCGGGCAACTATTTGAATACAATATCTACCCGCCACGGAAGGAGATGGCCTCTTGGCTTATTGTTCTCGATCATGCGCCGAACGTGAGCGATCTCAAGTACCTAGATCTACTTAGGAAGAGATTTAGCTTGCCTCTCACTCTCGTTTGGGAGATCAGAGACTCCTTCCGTTGGGACAGCGCATTTCTCTAGAGGCTGTTAATGACTTTAATTCCCCTCTGTAGGAAGGCGGTGATTGTGTTGTTGTCATCGCGCAGCATAGTTTGGATGGGGAATAAGGGTCAGGTTGGTTATCCGAGCGATGTGAGCGATGAGG
>Ga0193743_1001524_pt1 | contig 17199 bp, 10 predicted proteins | sample L2c2metaG_FD_143038 | JGI IMG/M metagenome (GOLD analysis project Ga0193743, IMG submission 143038) | Soil microbial communities from a riparian zone of the East river system, Colorado, United States - L2c2 | ecosystem: Environmental > Terrestrial > Soil > Riparian zone | place: USA: East River...
CAACTACATCCTGAGCCGGATGGAGGCGGGCGCGGATTACGCTACGGTGCTCAAGGATGCGCAGCAGCTTGGGTATGCGGAGGCGAATCCTTCGGCGGATGTGGATGGGTTCGATGCACGGGCGAAGCTATGCATTCTGTCGCGAATCGCGCTGGGCGCGAAGCTGAATCCTGACGAGGTAGCGACGCAGACGATCTCGACGGTGGAGGCGATCGACTTCGTGTACGCGAAGGAGCTGAACTCGACGATCCGGCAGGTGTCGCGGGCGCAGGCTGATGGGACAGTGGTGCATGCGCGGGTGGCTCCGATGCTGGTTCCTCTAACCTCGCCGATGGCGTGGTCGCATGGGACACAGAATATGGTGGTGACGAGCGGTACCTATGGCGGCGACGTTGTGTTCTCAGGCCATGGCGCGGGCGGGGAGCCTACGGCGGTTGCTGTTGTGTCTGACCTGCTGGCGGTGTCGCAGGGGGCGAAGGCAGTAGAGCTTCCGGTGCGGAAGCGAACGGTGACGAGCGAGTTTCTGGCTCCGCACTACCTGCGGTTTGTGGTGGATGATAAGCCGGGGATCGTCTCATCGATTGCAGGGGCGTTGGCGAAGGTGGGGGCGAACATTGATTCGCTTCTGCAGAAGCCGGGATACCCGAAGCACAGGCTGCCGTTCGTGGTGACGACGGAGCCCTGCCTGACGGGCGTGATCGAGAGAGCGATAGGCTCGATCGCCAAGCTGGACTGCATGCTGGAGAAGCCGCTGAACTTGCAGATGCTGGTTCCGGAGGACAAGCCGGAGTAATTGGCAGGTTGCCAGTCGGTGACGGATTTCGACGCTTTGAGGGGACATGGAATGAAGTTGAGAGTGGCTGGGTGTGGGCTGGCTTGTGCGTGCGTGATGCTGTTGGCAGGGCTTGCACATGGGGCCGATGTGGCTCCGGTGCATCATGAGCCGAATGCGCTGAACTCGGCGAAGGCGAAGAAGGCCCACTATGTGGTGATGGTGTCGCTGGATGGTTTTCGCTGGGACTACGCGACGAAGTGGGGGGCTCCTCATCTGCTGAAGATGGCCGAAGAGGGAGCGAGCGCTCCTGAGGGGATGCTGCCAAGCTATCCCTCGATCACCTTTCCCAACCACTACGCGCTGGTGACAGGGCTTTACCCGGAGCATCACGGGATTGTGGAGAACGAGTTCCTCGATCCGAAGCGGGACTACGCGGAGTACGTCTACAAGGACCATGCATCGAACAGCGATGGAAGCTGGTATGGCGGAGTTCCGCTGTGGTCGCTGGCGGAGCGGAAGAAGATGCGGTCGGCCTCGATGTACTGGGTGGGTTCGGAGGCGGAGATCGCGGGGAAGCGGCCGAGCTACTGGGTTCCATTCGACGATAAGTTCGACGACGAAAAACGCATTACGCAGGTGATCGCCTGGTTGTCGCTGCCTGAGGCGGAGAGGCCACATCTGATCACGCTGTATTACTCGAATGCAGATCACGCGGGCCACGACTTCGGCCCGGATGCAGAGCAGACGGGCGCGGCGGTGCGTCATCTGGATGCCCTGATGGGTGAGCTCGAGGAAAAGCTGAAAGCCACGGGACTTCCGGTGAACATGATTGTGGTCTCGGACCATGGCATGGCGGCGCTCTCGGATCGCAAGTGGCTGCCGGTAGACAAGCTGGTGGACCTGAAGAATGCTCCGACAGCGGGCGACCTGTTGTATCCAAAGACAGAGGCGGAGAAGGAGAGGATCTACAACGCCCTGAAGGCCACGAACGATCCACGGTTTACGGTGTATCGGCTGAAGGATGTTCCGGCGGGGCTGAACTTTAATCGCAACCCGCGAGAGGGAGATCCGGTGCTGGTTGCGAACGAGCTGGTTCCGATTGCGGCGAGAACGAAGCAGACGACGATTAAAGGAGCGGGAGCCCATGGGTTCGATCCTGCGCGTTTCCCGGAGATGAAGGCGATCTTTTATGCGGAGGGCCCGGACGTGAAGCCCGGGGTGAAGGTCGCTCCGTTCAGGAACGTAAATGTCTACGACTTTGTCTGTGGCATTTTGGAGCTGAAACCAGCGAAAAATGATGGGGATAAGAAGGCACTGCAGGCAGCCCGGCGATAGGCCGCTCCTTGAGTACTTCCATCCTTGATGCCACCTTCGATGCTGCCCACCGGGCTTCGCTCGGGATGACACACTTTTGATTTCTTCCGTTCAGGTGGATACTACGGATCGTACGGAGGTGCGCGATGCAGGCAGCTGCGGGAGCAACGGTTGTGGTGGTGGCGTACAGACCGAAAGCAGGGAAAGAGGCGGAGCTGCTGGAGCTGACGCGGGAGCATATTCCTCTGCTGCGTAAGGAGGGATTGGCTACCGATCGTCCAGTGATCGCAGCAAGAGCAGGGGACGGCACGATTGTGGAGGTCTTCGAGTGGGCCGTGGGAGGAGTGGAGCGAGCGCACTCGAACCCCGTTGTGCGGAAGCTCTGGGAGAGGTACGCCGCCGTCTGCGAGATCGTGCCTTTGAACCAGCTAGCCGAATCGTCCACCATGTTTGCATCGTTTACTCCTATCGATCTGGACTGAGGCGAGCACTGAACCGGGCGGGTTAGCCGAAGAGAGTCTTCTGCTCGGGCCACCATACAGATGAGGGTGCTTTCTTTCGAGGAAGTGCCGTGTGCTCGGGAGCGGGAGTCCGGAGCGGATCGTTGGCGGCGGATTCCGTGGGACTTTTTACATCATTGGAGTCTTCACGTCGGCGCCGGTTGAGGCCGTGGCGCTCGCGGGCGGCGGCGACGATGCGGCTGAGGTGTTGGGCGTAGGACTTCGAGGCGAAGTCGGCATGGTCGAAGCGGCGGTGATAGTCGGCCTCGAGGTGAGGGAAGTGCTCCCGAACGAAGCTCAGGTAGGTAGGACGGGAGCACGGCTTGAGAAAGAGCGGATTGGCAGCGAAGAAGCTGGCGTTGACCCGGGCCGCGTGGCCGGCCATGCGGTCGATGGCCTCTTCGGTGTCGGTGATTCCGGGCAAGAGCGGTGAGCAGAGGATGCCTGTAGTGATGCCGGCCTGGCGAAGACGGCGCACGGTGTCGAGGCGGAGGTCGGGACGGGGGGCGCGGGGCTCGAGCAGCCGGGCGAGGGCCGCATCGGGCGTGGTGATGGTGATGTGGACGGTGAGGTTGTTGCGGCGGTGGATCTCCTGGAGCAGATCGGTGTCGCGGAGGATGAGGCGGGACTTGGTGATGACGCCGATTTTGTAGCCGGAGTGGCGGGCGAAGACCTCCAGCAGGCTGCGGGTGATGCGGGCGCGACGTTCGATGGGCTGCCAGGGGTCGGTGGCGGTACCGATGGCGATCTGGTCGGAGGGATGATGGCGGCGCAGCTCCTGCTCAAGCAGCCAGGCGGTGTTCTGCTTGAGGAAGATGAGGCGCTCGAAGGTGAGTGGGTCGTGGAAGTCAGGCTGACCGGCGGGCTGCGGCTGGCCGGGGGCGGGGGCCATGAACTCGTGCGTGTAACGGGCATAACAGTAGCGGCAGGCGAACTCGCAGCCACGATAGGGATTGATGCCCCATGCCATCCAGTTCATACGCTTGGAGTTAAAGCGATTGAGGATGCTGCGCACCTTGAGGCCGCGGAACTCGATAAGGTGACCGTCGTCGGCGTGAGTGGACTCGAAGGCCATGCGGGCTATGCCGACTGGCGACTGGGAAGAGCGCTGGTTGAGGATGGGGAAGAGCGATTCGGCGGGTCGGATTGTTTTCGCCATTTGTTCGCCTTTCTGAGATCAGAATAGGGCGATCTTTGCGGCGAGTCAAGGAGCAGTTTTGAACAGGCTAAACAGGGCCGGCAACGATCTCGTAGTGATGCGCCGTGGATTCGATCCGGCTGAGCAGAAGGCGGGCCTCGGGCTCAAACACCGCAGCTTCGTAGTCTGGTCCTGCAAAACGTTTGACGGAGTCCAGGGAGTCGAAGAGGTTGATCACGACGAACTCGACTTCGGCAGCGGCGTTCTTACGCAGGATGTAGCCGCCTCGGTAGCCTTCGATCTGTTTGAGCCCGGGGAGGACGGTGGTTTTGAGCAGATGCTCGTAGGCGTCTGCGTTGTGGGGCTCTGTCCAGCCCCTCCAATGGCGCGCAATCATGGAGCTCTCCTTTCGAGGTCTTAGTTTGGGCCTGCGAGATGGTCTCTTTCAGAGGAATCTCCCACAGGGGTGTCAGGATCGACTAACAATGCAACGCATCCAATGGAATACATCTTGGCAGATTGAAACCCGGAGAGCATCGCAATGGAACAGAGACGGCTCGGTCCTCAGGGACCACAGGTATCGGCGATTGGATTGGGCTGTATGAGCATTGGGATCGCCGATGTTTATACAAGTAGTGCGCAGGATGATGAGAAAGCGGTGGAGCTGATTCATCGTGCATTGGATCTTGGAATTAATTTTCTGGACACAGCCAATATCTATGGCGACTCCGAATTGAAGGTCGGCAAGGCGCTGCGCGGGCGCAGGGATGAGGCCGTATTGGCGACGAAGTTCGGCATTGTGCTGGGATCCGACCTGCACAATCGTGGCGTGGATGGAAGCCCGGAGAATGCGCGGCGCGTCTGCGACGAGTCGCTGAAGCGGCTTGGCGTGGAGCACATCGACCTCTACTACCTGCATCGTGTCGATCCGCAGGTGCCTATAGAGGAGACGGTAGGCGCGATGGCTGAGCTGGTAAAGGTCGGGAAGGTCCACTATTTAGGGCTTTCGGAGGCTGCTCCCGATACGGTGCGTCGGGCGCACAGGGTTCATCCAATCGCCGCGCTGCAGAATGAGTACTCGTTGTTTACGCGTGAACCGGAGGAAGAGCTGCTTCCGGTGCTGCGGGAGCTCGGGATTGCTCTGGTGGCCTACAGCCCGCTGGGACGCGGGTTCCTCGGCGGCAGGTTCCGTAGCGTGGAGGAGCTTGCTCCAGGGGACTGGAGACGAGGGAATCCACGTTTCCAGGGTGAGCAGTTTGAACGCAATCTTGCCATTGCAGACCGATTGCAGGAGATCGCCGAAGAGAGGCACTGCACCGCCGCGCAACTGGCGCTGGCATGGCTGCTTAGTCGTCATCCCGATGTGATTCCGATTCCTGGGACCAGCAGTATTGCCCGCCTGGAGGAGAACTCGGGGGCTGTGGGTATCTCATTGAGCGAAGAGGACCTGGGCCGGATTGAAACGGCTTTGCCGAAGGGATCGGTGGAGGGCGAGCGGTATGCGCCGGAGATGATGAAGATCCTGAATGGATGATATTGCGACGAACAAAGAGTGGTATTTCGCGTAAAAACGGTTGTCAACCTTCTATTTTTTTGGCATACTCGAAAGAGCGTCTCAACTCGCCGTTGAGACCAGTCGATAACCACGCCCCGGAGAAGTAAATCCGAGTGGGGTGGGAGATGAGGGAAGATGGCAAGGAAGATCTCCAAGAATCTGGCGAAGGCGCGTGCGCTCGTTGAGCCCCGTTCTTACGTTTTGGCGGACGCGGTTCCGCTGCTCCAGAAAGCAAAGTACGCAAAGTTTGATGAGACGGTTGATCTGACCCTGCGTTTGGGCGTTGATCCCCGGCATGCCGATCAGATGGTTCGCGGCACCGTGGTTCTGCCGCATGGCCTGGGTAAGACCAAGATTGTGGCTGTCATCGCGTCGGGCGACAAGGTAAAGGACGCGCAGGCTGCGGGAGCTGAGTTCTTCGGCGGCGAAGAGCTGGTAGAGAAGATTCAGAAAGAGAACTGGACGGCCTTCGATGCGCTGATTGCGACACCCGACATGATGAAGTCGGTAGGCCGTCTGGGTAAGGTTCTCGGACCGAAGGGTCTGATGCCGAATCCGAAGACCGGAACGGTGACCACGAACGTTGCCGACGCGGTGAAAGAGATCAAGGCCGGTAAGGTTGAGTTCCGTACGGATAAGACGGCTCTGGTGCACGTTCCCGTCGGCAAGCTCTCGTTTGACTCGCAGAAGCTGATCGACAACGCGACGACGGTGATTACGAGTGTGGTGAAGGCGAAGCCTTCGGCGGCGAAGGGCAAGTACATCAAGGGCGTGACCCTGAGCTCGACAATGGGCCCTGGGATTCAGCTGGACTACGCGGCGGCTGAGGCTGCCGGCAAGGCGTAAAGACGCCGGTTCGGATTTAGCCGCGTCTGGTGGATAACCGGCTCGGCACATAATTTTCAGCTGGCGATTAGGGCCAGCAGTGAAGGCTAGGATTTTATGGCACTGTCCAGATCACAGAAGTCGGATAAGGTAAAAAAGCTCGCGGCAGAGCTGGAGACTTCGACCTCGGCCATTATCGGTACATTTACCGGGCTGACGGCGGCGAAGGACTTCGACCTGCGCAAGGCGGTTCGCGCGGTCGGCGGAAGCTACCACGTGGTGAAGAATAAGCTGGCGGCGAAGTCGGCCGAGGGAACGAAGGTCGAAGATGCGCTGAAGGGGCTGAAGGGCGTCAACTCAGTGGCTTATACCTCGGGAGATCCGGTGGCTCTGGCCAAGGCTCTCTCCACCTGGGTGAAGGACAACTCGGAGTTCACCTTCAAGCTGGGCATCGTTGACGGCAAGGTCATCTCGGTCGAGGAGATCGGCGATCTGGCGAAGATGCCGGGCAAGGAAGAGCTCTTTGCCAAGCTGCTGTTCCTGATCAATTCTCCGGCACAGCGTTTGGCGACGGTGATCAATGCGACCGGGCGCGATCTGGCGGTGGTCATCAACCAGGGCGTCGAGAAGGAGAAGTTCGCGGGTGCAGCGGCTCCTGCCGCAGTCAGCGAAGGCGGATCCGCTCCGGCGGCTGAAGCTGTAGCCCAAGTGGCGGCTGAAGCTATAGCCCCAGTGGTTGAGGCGGCTCATGTTGAAGAGTCGGCGGCGGGCGAGCAGCCTTCGGGCGCCGCACAGCCGGAGAATGCGACAGCGTCGCAGGCTGGCGAAGCGGCTGGCTCGGAGCCGGTGGAAGGATAGGCAATTTCGTCTGGTCTTGTTCAGGTGCGCTGGTCTGGGCGCAACGGAAACCTGAAAGGGGCTGGGCAACCGGGGCGGAGTAGGCTTCCGGAGAAGCAATCGGTAGTACAAGTTCAGCGGTATTGGAGAAGAGAAAATGGCGGATATTCAGCAGTTGGAAGATTCGATTGTTAGCCTGAGCCTGCTTGAGGCTTCGGCTCTGGTAAAGAAGCTTGAGGAGCGCCTTGGCGTTTCGGCAGCGGCTGCGGCTGTTGCGGCTCCGGCTGCAGGCGGCGGCGCTGCGGCGGCTGCTCCGGCAGAGGAAAAGACCGAGTTCACCGTTATCCTGAAGGATGCGGGCGCGAATAAGATCAACACCATCAAGGCTGTACGTGAAGTCACCGCTCTTGGCTTGAAGGAAGCCAAGGACCTGGTGGACGGAGCTCCCAAGCCCTTGAAGGAGAACATCTCGAAGGACGACGCGGCTGCAATCGCGAAGAAGTTCGAGGGTGTTGCTACCGTCGAGATCAAGTAGGACCCTAGTCAGTTGCACTTCTGGGCGGAACGAGATATTCTTAGAGAGAAGATTTCGCTCCGCCCCGTAGTGCTGACGGGCGAGAGCTAATATCAACGGCAGAAATATCAGGTATACGGTTGTACTCCGGTCCATCCTCTCAAGGGAGAGAGGCTAAGGGGCCGGCCATCATGCGTTTCTAGCGGCGGACGCGCATGGTGCCACAGGTTTCAGGCATACAGCAGCGAATTTGGGGCAAGGCGAGCCTCAAAATGGCGGCAGACATTCATATCATCACGATCGAAATAGTGCACAAGTCGACCTTTGCGCTCGCGGGACACGCTGTCCCGTCGAGCGCTTTGCCGCGTTTTCAGGCATTTCGGCCCTGCAGGGCAGGGCTTTAGGCAGAGCACGCGTTCCTTATAGCAGAGTTCGGGCCGTCCGGGCGAGCTAGGCGCGATGAAAAGTTATTGAAGTTTCGAGCAGGTGTCGTCCGGTGAGTGACGACGAGACGTATTTTGCGCACGGGTTAGCCGCAGTCGAGGGCGGCGCAACCCGATGAGATCAGAGGCGCAGGGAAGAGCCAACCAGGAGAGCCAGGACCGGGGCTCTCCCCTTCGTAAAGGCGATCTTTACAGACGCCGTCAGAAGGTCCTCGAAGGTACTGATTCAGGGAGAGAGCATGTCCAGCGAAATGCGCGCGATCCGCAGCCGTTTAGATTTTTCCAAGATTCCAACCGCAATCGAAATTCCCAACCTTATCGAGGTCCAGCGCCGCAGCTATGAGCGTTTCCTGCAGATGGACAAGCTTCCGCAGGAGCGCGAAGACAACGGCCTGCAGTCGGTCTTCACGTCGGTCTTCCCGATCACCGATTTCCGCAATGTAAGCGAGCTCGAGTTTGTCGACTATTCGATCGGCAACTGGGAGTGCAAGTGCGGCTACCTCAAGGGTCTCAACCACCTCCGCACAGCCTGCGTCAACTGCGGGCACATGGTCATCACCGACCCGTTCCATCCGGGTGAGGTGCTTTGCAACTTCTGCGGAACCTACAACAAGAACACCCCGGACTTCTGCACCAAGTGCGGTGACCCGGTGGGCCTGCAGCTGAAGTACGACCAGGCCGAGTGCGAAGAGCGCGGCATGACCTACTCAGCGCCGCTGAAGGTCACGATCCGCCTGAAGATCTATGACAAGGATCCGGAGACCGGCGTAAAGACCCTGCGCGACATGAAGGAGCAGGAGGTCTTCTTTGGCGATATTCCGCTGATGAGCGCCAATGGCACTTTCATCGTGAACGGTACCGAGCGCGTCATCGTATCGCAGCTGCACCGTTCGCCGGGCGTCTTCTTCGAGACGGCGAACAACCGCACCTACTTCCTGGGCAAGATCATTCCGTACCGCGGAAGCTGGGTGGAGTTCGAGTACGACCAGAAGAACACGCTGTATGTCCGCATCGACCGCAAGCGCAAGTTCCTGGGCACCATCTTCCTGCGCGCTCTTGGCCTGCGCACGGACGACGAGATCCTGAAGACCTTCTACACGGTCGATACGATCAACGTGAAGGACGGCAAGCTGGCGTGGAAGGTTGCTCCCGAGGGAACACCGACCAACCTGCAGGGCACGCGTCCGGCTTCGGCCATCACCATCAAGGGTGAGGAGATTGCTCCTGCGACCCGCAAGATTTCGGCGCACTCCCTGAAGACGATTCGTGCGGCGAAGATCGAGCAGATCGAGGTCGAGACCTCGGAGTTCGACGGCGCGATGACCGCCGCCGACGTAGTCGATCTGACCACGGGCGAACTGCTGTACGAGGCAAACCAGGAGCTGACCGCCGATAAGCTACACAAGATTCAGCAGTCGGGCGTGACCAGCTTCGAGGTCTTTTTCCCGGAGCGCGATGATGTAGGCAACATCATCACCAACACGCTGCGTCGCGACTCAGTGCGTAAGCCCGAAGAGGCGCTGATCGAGATCTACCGCAAGCTGCGTCCGGGCGACCCGCCGACTCTCGACACGGCGACCGCGCTCTTCGAGGGCATGTTCTTCGATCCGCGCAAGTACGACTTCTCGCGCGTGGGCCGGCTGAAGTTCAACATCAAGCTGTACGAGAACGCCGAGGCCAGCGGGCTCGATCGCCGCACGCTGACGCCGGATGATTTCTACGGCACCATCAAGTACCTGCTGAAGTTGCGCAAGAACATCGGCGTGGTGGACGATATCGACCATCTTGGCAACCGTCGCGTGCGCGCGGTGGGCGAGCTGATGGAGAACCAGTTCCGCATCGGTCTGGTCCGCATGGAGCGCGCCATCAAGGAGAAGATGAGCGTGTATCAGGAAATGTCGACGGCGATGCCGCACGACCTGATCAACGCCAAGCCTGTTATGGCCGCCATCCGCGAGTTCTTCGGAAGCTCGCAGCTTTCGCAGTTCATGGACCAGACGAATCCTCTGTCGGAGATTACGCACAAGCGCCGTCTGTCGGCCCTTGGGCCCGGTGGTTTGTCGCGTGAGCGCGCCGGCTTCGAGGTGCGCGACGTGCACCCGACGCACTACGGCCGCATCTGCCCGATTGAAACGCCGGAAGGTCCGAACATCGGCCTGATCTCGTCGTTGAGCTGCTTTGCGCGCATCAACGAGTACGGCTTCATCGAGTCGCCTTACCGCCGCGTGAAGGAAGGCAAGGTGTTGGACTATGTCTCGGTCTCGAACGCTGGTGAGAGCGGCCTGCGTCAGGGCGACTACCTTGAGGTGAACGAGGCAAAGAAGCTGAACGACCAGTTGAAGAAGGACAAGAAGCGCACGATGGACCTGGTTCCGTTCAGCTTCTACCTCTCGGCATGGGAAGAGGATCGCCACACGATCGCGCAGGCGAACATCGAGCTCGACGAGAAGCTGCACATCGTGCAGGACATCGTCGATGCCCGCCGCCAGGGCAACTTCGTTCTGGTGAACAAGGCCGAGGTGGATTACGTCGACGTCTCGCCGAAGCAGTTGGTGTCCGTTGCAGCCAGCCTGGTTCCGTTCCTAGAGCACGACGACGCGAACCGCGCTCTGATGGGTGCGAACATGCAGCGCCAGTCGGTACCGCTGCTGGTCTCCGAGGCTCCGTTTGTCGGAACCGGCATGGAGGGCGTAACGGCTCGCGACTCTGGTGCTGTGATCCTTGCCAAGCGCAACGGTATTGTGGACTCGGTCGACTCTGAGCGCATCATCGTCCGCGTGGAGGGTGAGCATCATCCGACGCAGCTCTCGCGTGAGGTCGGCTCGGACATCTATCAGTTGACGAAGTTCAAGCGCTCGAACCAGAACACCTGCATCAATCAGAAGCCGGTGGTCCGCAAGGGCGACCGTGTTCTGAAGGGGCAGGTGATCGCTGACGGTCCGTGCACGGAGCAGGGCGAGCTTGGTCTTGGCCGTAACGTGCTTGTGGCCTTCATGCCGTGGCGTGGGTACAACTTCGAGGACGCGATCCTGATCTCGGAGAAGCTGGTCCGCGAGGACTACTACACCTCGATCCACATCGAGGAGTTCGAGATCGAGGCCCGCGATACAAAGCTGGGTCCGGAAGAGATCACGCGCGATATTCCGAACGTCTCCGAGCACGCTCTGCGTGATCTGGACGAGTCGGGCATCATCCGCATCGGCGCGAAGATCTCGCATAACGACATCCTCGTCGGCAAGGTTACGCCGAAGGGCGAGACGCAGCTTACTCCCGAAGAGAAGCTGCTGCGTGCGATCTTCGGCGAGAAGGCCGGCGACGTTCGCGACGCTTCGCTGACCTGCCCTCCAGGAATTGAGGGAACGGTTGTCGACGTTCGCATCTTCTCGCGCAAGGGACAGGAGAAGGACGAGCGCGCCAAGCTGATCGAGCAGGAGCAGATTGAGAAGCTCGAGCGCAACCTGGCCGATGAGATTCGCATTCTGACCGACGAGCGTTTGAAGCGTCTTGAGGCGATTCTGGGCGGTAAGGAAGTCCAGGCCGACCTGCATGACGAGCGCACGAACAAGAAGCTGCTGTCGAAGGGTGAGATTCTGAACCGCGACACCATCGAGCTGATCTCGACGCGTAACCTGAAGCGTATTCGTTACGCCGATAAGGATCCTCGCGTGAACGAGCAGATCGACGAGATCGAGGAGATGACCTCGCGTCAGATCGACGTTCTGCGCAAGATCACCAACGAGAAGATCAGCAAGATGTCCAAGGGCGACGAGCTCGCTCCCGGCGTCATCAAGATGGTCAAGGTCTACATCGCCATGAAGCGCAAGCTTTCGGTGGGCGACAAGATGGCCGGACGTCACGGGAACAAGGGCGTCATCGCCCGCATTCTGCCGGAAGAGGATATGCCGTACCTCCCCGATGGAACGCCGGTCGAGATCGTTCTCAACCCGCTGGGCGTGCCTTCTCGTATGAACGTAGGACAGATTCTCGAGACGCACCTGGGCTGGGCCGCGCATGAGCTCGGCAAGCAGGTGGCCGAACTGGCTGCGACGATGCAGGAGGCGAGCGAGGTCCGTGAGCTCTTCAAGGCGCGTTTTGTCGGAACCGCTGCTCTCAACCAGCTTCTGGCTCTCGACGACGAGCAGACATTGCGCGTCGCCGCAGGTATGAAGCGGGGTATCTGGTTCGGCACGGCGGTCTTTGACGGCGCTCGCGAGAGCGAGATCAAGGCACTGCTTAAGGCGGCCGGTCTTCCCAGCTCGGGCAAGAGCCTGCTGCATGATGGCATGACGGGCGATGAGTTCGAGCAGCCCGCCACGGTCGGCTACATCTACATGCTGAAGCTGTCGCACCTTGTGGACGACAAAATTCACGCGCGTTCGATCGGACCGTACTCGCTGATTACCCAGCAGCCGCTGGGTGGTAAGGCGCAGTTCGGCGGACAGCGCTTCGGTGAGATGGAGGTCTGGGCACTGGAAGCCTACGGTGCGGCCTACATCCTGCAGGAGCTGCTCACAGCGAAGTCCGACGACGTCTATGGCCGAACCAAGATCTACGAGGCCATCGTCAAGGGCGAGGCTGCGATCGAACCTGGTGTGCCGGAGTCGTTCAACGTGCTGATCCGCGAGCTGCAGTCGCTCTGCCTGGATGTTGAGTTGGTCAAGCAGGCCGATCAGAAGAAGCAGCCGCAGCCGGCGATCGCCGCGGCCGACTAATACGAATCAGTCTGAGGAGATCGTCCGAGACGATCTCCTCAGACGCCACTCACTTTTACGAAGTGGCAAAAAACAATCGAAATTGAGCAACAGCTTCAGAAGTACGGCAACGCGATACGCCGGGAGTTATCGCAGAGAAGATTCAGTAACCGCAGCGATGCTGCACACCTGCAAACGCAGGAAACAAGGGAGACGCCAAATATGTTCCGCTCCAGCCCCTTTGAACTGACCGGACCGATCGCTGACTTCGACGCGATCAAGATCCAGCTTGCCAGCCCGGAGAAGATCCGTAGCTGGTCGCACGGCGAAGTCACCAAGCCGGAAACCATTAACTACCGCACCTTCAAGCCAGAACGTGATGGCTTGTTCTGCGCCCGCATCTTCGGCCCCATCACGGACTGGGAGTGCCTCTGCGGAAAGTACAAGCGCATGAAGCACCGCGGAGTGATCTGCGATAAGTGCGGCGTCGAAGTCACTCTCTCCAAGGTCCGTCGTGAGCGCCTCGGCCACATCGAGCTCGCCTCGCCTTGCTCGCACGTCTGGTTCTTCAAGGGCCTGCCCTCGCGTATCGGCCACCTGCTCGATATCTCTCTACGCGAGCTCGAGGCCGTTCTCTACTTCGAGTCGTATGTCGTCGTCGATCCGGGCGACGCTCCGGTGAAGGAGCGCGAGGTCATCAAGGACGAGACCAAGTTCCGCGAGCTCGACCAGCAGTATCGCCCCACCGGCTTCAAGGCCATGATGGGCGCCGAGGCGATCAAGGAACTGCTGAAGCGCGTCGAGATCACCGAGCTTGCCACCGAGCTGCGCGAGCGCATGAAGCAGGAGTCGTCGCTCCAGAAGAAGCTCAAGTACTCCAAGCGCCTGAAGATCGTCGAGGCCTTCCGCAAGTCGGACAACAAGCCGGAGTGGATGATCCTCGATGTGATCCCGGTAATTCCGCCGGAGCTTCGCCCGCTGGTTCCGCTGGATGGCGGCCGCTTTGCGACCTCGGATCTGAACGATCTCTATCGTCGTGTAATCAATCGCAACAACCGCCTCAAGAAGCTCATGGACCTGCATGCGCCTGAGGTCATCGTGCGCAATGAGAAGCGCATGCTGCAGGAGGCCGTCGACGCTCTGTTCGACAACGGCCGCCGCGGCCGCGTACTTCGTGGTGCCAACAACCGTCCGCTGAAGTCGCTCTCCGACACCCTCAAGGGCAAGCAGGGCCGCTTCCGTCAGAACCTGCTGGGCAAGCGCGTGGACTACTCTGGCCGTTCGGTGATCGTGGTTGGTCCTGAGCTGAAGCTGCACCAGTGCGGTCTTCCCAAGAAGATGGCGCTCGAGCTCTTCAAGCCGTTCATCTATCACCGCCTGGAGCAGACGGGTCATTGCACCACCATCAAGCAGGCCAAGGAGATGGTGGAGATGCAGGAAGCCATCGTCTGGGACATCCTTGAAGAGGTCATCAAGGATCACCCGGTTCTGCTGAACCGCGCCCCAACGTTGCACCGTCTCGGCATCCAGGCGTTCGAGCCTGTCCTTGTCGAAGGCAAGGCTATCAAGATTCACCCCCTGGTCTGCACCGCCTTCAACGCGGACTTCGACGGCGACCAGATGGCTGTGCACATTCCTCTGTCGCCTGAAGCGCAGATCGAAGCCAGTGTTCTGATGCTTGCCTCGCACAACATTCTGTCGCCGGCGAGCGGTCACCCGATCACGGTTCCGACGCAGGACATGGTGCTTGGTCTCTACTACCTCACCAAGTCCAAGGTGAATGCCAAGGGTGAGGGCCGTGTCTTCGCGAATATCGAAGAGGTTCTGATGGCGCTCGAGGCCGGCCAGATCGAGACCCTCACGCCGATCCGCCTGCGCTACACCGGACAGGTGCTCGATATGACCACGGCCTATGATGACCAGGACATCCTGCACACTGAGCCGGTGGAGTTCAACAAGCAGTACATCAACACCACCGTTGGCCGCGCCATCCTGAACGATGCGCTTCCCGAGGGCATTCCGTACATCAACGGTCTGCTCAAGAAGAAGGGAATCGGCCAGCTGGTCAACTACTGCTACCTGAACCTCGGCCTGGAGACAACGGTCAAGACCCTGGATCGCATCAAGGACCTCGGCTTCCGTTATGCCACCCAGTCCGGCCTCTCCGTCGGTCTCGACGACATGGTCATCCCGGAGTCGAAGTACACCGTCGTCTCCGAGGCGGAAAAGCAGGTCATCAACGTGCAGCAGCAGTACCTGGATGGTGCGATCACCAACGGCGAACGCAACAACAAGGTCATCCAGATGTGGTCGAGCGTCACCGAGAAGGTGGCCGATGAGATGTTCAACAACATGAAGAAGGCGGACAAGGAAGGAGCCATGAACCCGATCTACATCATGGCCGACTCCGGCGCCCGCGGATCGAAGCAGCAGATCCGTCAGCTCTCTGGTATGCGTGGTCTGATGGCGAAGCCCTCTGGCGAAATCATCGAGACCCCCATCACGGCGAACTTCCGTGAAGGCCTTACCGTGCTGCAGTACTTCATCTCTACGCACGGCGCTCGTAAGGGCCTTGCCGATACCGCTCTGAAGACCGCGGACTCAGGCTATCTGACGCGCCGCCTGGTCGACGTGGCGCAGGACGTCATCATCTCGCAGAACGATTGCGGCACGGTGGAAGGCATCTACGTGACGCCGATCATCGAGGCTGGCGAGACGATCGAGCCGCTTCGTGACCGCATCATCGGCCGCGTCTCGCTCGAGAAGCTGAAGGATTACGAAGGCAAGACCATCGTCGACATCAACCAGGAGATCGACGAGGACCTTGCTAGCGCGATCCAGGCAGCCGGTATCGAGAAGGTGAAGATCCGCTCGGTGCTGACCTGCGAGTCCAAGCGCGGCGCCTGCATTCTGTGCTACGGCCGCAACCTGGGCTCGGGCAAGATGGTTGAGATGGGCGAAGCCGTCGGCGTCATCGCGGCTCAGTCGATCGGCGAGCCCGGAACGCAGCTCACCATGCGTACCTTCCACATCGGTGGAACGGCATCGCGCGTCTCCGACGCCTCGCATATCGAGGCCAAGAACACAGGTACCGTCCGCTTTATCAACCTGGTTACCGTTCGCTCGAAGAGCGGCGACCTGGTGGCGATGAATCGTAACGGCTCGGTCGCGATCATCGATGAAAAGGGCCGCGAGAAGGAGCGCTACGCAATCGTCTACGGCGCGAAGCTGAAGATCGAGGAAGGCGCTCACGTCAATCTCGGCGATAAGCTCGGCGAGTGGGATCCGTATACCTTCTCGCTGCTCACCGAGATCGCCGGCACGGTTCAGTTCAAGGACCTGCAGGAAGGCGTAACCCTGCACGACGAGATCGACGAGGTCACGGGCCTCTCCCGGCTCGTCGTTGCCGACTCGCCCGACGAAAAACGTCAGCCGACGATCATCATCAAGAGCGCGCAGGGTAACAAGCGCTATCTGATGCCCAGCCGTGCTCACCTCATGGTGGCCGATGGCGACGAGCTCTACCCGGGAGACATCCTGGCGAAGATCCCGCGCGAGACCACCCGCACCAAGGACATCACCGGCGGTCTGCCGAGGGTCGTCGAGCTGTTCGAGGCACGCAAGCCGCGCGACCCCGCAATCATCTCGAAGATCGACGGCGTGGTTCGCTTCGGCGATGTCACCAAAGGACAGCGCAAGGTCTACGTCACAGCCGACAACGGACAGGAAGAGGAGTACTCGGTTCCGCGTGGTGTGTATGTCAACGTGCAGGAAGGCGAACGCCTTCGCGCCGGTGATGCGCTCATCGACGGTCCTCGTAATCCTCACGACATCCTTGAGGTGCTCGGCGAGCGCGCGCTGCAGCAGTACCTGGTGAACGAGATCCAGGAGGTCTACCGTCTGCAGGGTGTAGCCATCTCGGACAAGCACATCGAGGTCATCGTTCGGCAGATGCTGCGCTGGGTGAAGATCGAAGAGGTTGGCGATACCACCTTCCTTGTCGACCAGCAGACCGATCGCTTCCGCTTCAACGCGGAGAACCAGCGCGTACTGATGACCGGCGGACGTCCGGCGATTGGCCGCTCGCTTCTGCTCGGCATCACCAAGGCGTCGCTGTCGACCGACAGCTTCATCTCGGCCGCCAGCTTCCAGGAGACGACCCGCGTCCTCACCGAGGCTTCCATCAATGGCGCAGTCGATACGCTGCGTGGCTTGAAGGAGAACGTCATCGTTGGCCGTCTGATCCCGGCCGGCACTGGCATGGAGTACTACCGCAACGTCCAGCTCTCACCGGAGCTCGAAGAGGTGGCAGCCCAGGTCCAGGCCGAAGTCCAGGAGGCACACGACGCCGAAGAGCGCGAGCTCGAGGCGATGCGCATGGAAGGCGAGCAGGAAGAGATGGCTGCCGAGTAGGTGCCACGCGCACAGCGGAACGCGCTTTGTGAATAAAAGACAAACGGCAGAGCTTCGGCTCTGCCGTTTTCTATTTTCTGTCACATGAACAGCGAGAAATCGTTGTTGCCGGAGTATACTTCGTTACGTTTTCGAATCTTTTGCAGAGGTGAAGTGACGACGATGGGAAAGACTTTGTGCCTACTATTAGCTTC
>Ga0193743_1001525_pt1 | contig 17194 bp, 18 predicted proteins | sample L2c2metaG_FD_143038 | JGI IMG/M metagenome (GOLD analysis project Ga0193743, IMG submission 143038) | Soil microbial communities from a riparian zone of the East river system, Colorado, United States - L2c2 | ecosystem: Environmental > Terrestrial > Soil > Riparian zone | place: USA: East River...
GCCTCTTTCGAATGTGCGCAACGCTGCGCGTGCTTCGTCGGCCCGGCCGACTCCCGCAAGCCAACGCGGCGACTCCGGCAGCCCGCGGCGCAGCAACGCCACGAACGCTGCACCCAGGGCTCCGATGAGCAGCAGGATCCGCCACCCTGGGATACCGAACACGCTGTGGCCGTTCAGTCCGAGCGACAGGAAACCAATGAACGGCACAGCGACGAACGACCAGGTGTAGGCCCAGGACGCGAGGCGTCCCCGGTCGGATTTGGGCAGCACATCGGACAGATACGCATCGGCGACCGGGTATTCGCCGCCGACGCCCACCCCGGCCAGGAACCGGGTAGCCACCAGGAACCACGGATCAGGCGAGAACGCCCCGATCAGCGTCCAGGCCGAGAACCAGATGAGGTTGAACATGAACGCGCGCCTGCGCCCGATCCGGTCGGCGAGCCGCCCCAACAGTGCCGCACCGAAGAACATCCCCAGAAATGACGACGCCAGCAGCAGTTTGAGCTCGGTGCCACCCAAGGCGTAGTGCGTCTTCAGGGCGGTACTGATGGTGCTGGACAGGAAGATCTCGTACACCTCGAAGAACAGCCCCAAGCCAATCGCCAGGATGACTTTGCGATGTGTGGGTCCGACCGACAACTGATCGAGTCGCCGACCGATATCGGCCACGAACTTCTGGTTCTCCGGTGAAACCGCGGCCATGTTTCCTCCTTCGACTCGACTGTGCAACGTTCTCGTCCCTCACAACAATGCCGACCCACGGTTGGCGGCGGAGCGGTCGTAGGGTTCTCCGGCATGACCGGAGAACTGAATGGCAAGCGGATCCTCGTCACCGGTGGCGCGACGGGCATCGGGGCGGCGGCCGTCTCCGTGCTGAGCGCGGCGGGCGCCCGCCTGGCCGCGACGTATCACCGCACTCCCCCACCGGACGGCTCCGGCGTCGCGTGGCTGCAGTGCGACGCCACCGAGCAGCAGTCCGTCGATCAGGCCTTTGGCGACGCCGTGGACGTGTTCGGCGGACTCGACGTCCTGGTCCACGCCGCAGGCCTGTGGCACCCCGGCATCCCCGGCCAGATCGGCATAGACGACGTCCGCCATGTGATGGACACCAACTTCACCTCGACGGTGCTCGCCAACCAGGCCGCGGCGGCCATCATGGGCGACGCCGGCGGCCGGATCATCAACTTCGGTTCCAGCGAAGGTGTAATGGGCAGTCCGATGTCGGCCGTCTACGCCGCGTCGAAGGCGGCGGTCGCGTCCTGGACCCGGTCGGCGGCCAAGAGCTGGGCAGCTCGAAGGATCACGGTCAACGCGTTGGCACCCGCCGTGGAAACACCAGGAGCGCAGCGGCTTCGGGACTTCCTCGGGCCCGACCTGCTCCCACTCATCGAACAGCAGTTGCAGGCGTCGATTCCCTTGGGCGGCAAGTTGGGTGATCCCGCGGCCGACCTCGGGCCGGTGCTGGTGTTCCTGGCCGGCGACGGCGCCAGGTTCATCACCGGGCAGCTGATCGCCGTCGACGGCGGATTGATGATGCTGGGCGCTTGAGCCGCGCAGTGCTCACTTGATCGCGATGGGGTTGACAGGGGCGCCGACGGCGCCGACCACCTTCAGCGGCGGCGCGATCAGCTGGAATTCGTAGACCCCGTCCGCGGCACAATCGGTGGCGAGACCGGTGAGGTCCCAGTACTCGCCGAGCGATGGCCCATGGCGCCGACCTGGCCAACATGGGCGAGGCCTGGTGGGTGCCCATCGTGCAGATTCCGGGTGACGGCGAGGTACCCGGCTGGTACTGCACGTCCGCCGACCTGGCCGAGCTGGGCGCCAAGACCGGCATACACCCCGACGGGCTGGCGCGCACAATCGATGCCTGGAACCACCACGTCGCCGACGAGTCCGACCCCGACTTCGGTCGTGGCTCAAGCGCTTACGACGGCTACTGGGGCGACAACGCCGCCAACACCCCGGCCCTGCAGACGCTCGGGCCGATCGACACCGCGCCGTACTTCGCGGTGCCGGTCACCGTGGGCGCCATGGGCACCAAGGGCGGACCGCGCACCGACTGCGACGGTCGCGTCCTGCACGTCAATGGCGAACCGATCGCCGGGCTCTACGCCGCGGGCAACGCCATGGCCGGGGTGACGGGCAAGGCCTACGGCGGCGCAGGCGGAAACCCTTGGTCCCGCCATGGTTTTCGGCTACCGGGCAGGGCGTGCGGTCAGCGGTCAGCCGTCAGCCGTGACGCGAATGGCGTTGAGATAGTGGTGATGGCGCACCGCTCTCGAACTTTGTGTGCGTGAGTGCTATCTCAACGCAAGGAACGTCTAGCCGTCAGCCCTGACCTTGTCCTTGACCGCGTTGACCACCGGCGGCGCCTCACGCCAGTTCGGCACGCCGTCGGATTCGTTCGCGACCGGGAACCCGCCACCATGCACCTGCGACCAGTGGCTGTGGTTGAGCTGGTGCAGCGTGAAGCACGCGTTGAGCGCGTTGTAGAAGCCCTGGTTGTCCATGGTCTGGTTGACCGACTCCTTGACCAACAGCGCCGCCATCGTGGGCACCTTCGCGATCCGGCGGGCGAACTCCAACGTGCGGTCGGCCAACTCGTCGGCGGGGAACACCTTCGACACCATGCCGAGCTGATGGGCCTCGTCCACTGACATGGAATCGCCAGTGAGCATGAGTTCCTTGGTCTTTCGCGGTCCGAACTCCCATGGGTGGGCGAAGTATTCGACGCCACACATGCCGAGCCGGGTGCCGACGACGTCGGCGAAGCGCGTGTTGTCCGCGGCCACGATCAGGTCGCAGGCCCACATCAGCATCAGCGCCGCGGCGTACACGTCGCCGTGCACCTGGGCGACGGTGATCTTGCGCAGGTTGCGCCACCGGCGGGTGTTCTCGAAGAAGTGGTGCCACTCCTGCAGCATCAGCTTCTCGGCACCATCGCGCGTCGCACCGTTCATCTGGAAGCTGGGGTGCTGATCGGGACCGGGCGTGTACTCCGACATCGATTGCTTCGACCCCAGGTCGTGGCCGGAGGAGAACATCGGTCCATTGCCGCCGAGGATCACGACACGGACGTTGTCGTCGGCCTCCGCCTCGAGGAACGCTTCGTTGAGTTCGACGAGCAGACCGCGCTGCTGCGCGTTGCGCTGATCTGGTCGGTTGAGCATGATCCGGGCGATGGTGCCCTCGTCGAGGGTCTCGTACGTGACGAAGCGGTAGTCGGCCATGTATCGGACTCTATTCCTATGAGAATGGCGTTACCGCAGCGGGTGCGGGCGCTCGCTCAGAGCGAAAGGATGGTCGCCGACGCGGTACCTGGCGCGCCGTAGACCTGGGCAAGACCGACCCGCGGACCACCGGGAACCTGACGGTCGCCTGCCTCGCCGCGCAGCTGCCGGACCAGTTCGTGCACCTGGCGCAGACCCGACGCGCCGATGGGTTCGCCGTTGGCGATCAGGCCACCGTCGGTGTTGATCGGCAGCTGACCGCCGATCTCCGTGGCACCGTCGGCCAGCAGCTTCTCCTGGTCGCCGTCGGCGCACAATCCGGTCTCGGCCATGTGGATGACCTCGGCGCCCGCGTCGGTGTCCTGCAGCTGAGCGATGTCGACGTCCTCGGGTCCGATGCCTGCGACCTCGTAAGCGGCCTTCGCGGCGTAGACCGTCGGCGAATCATCCTGCTCCAGCGGCGCCGACGTCGCGTGCACCTCGTAGGCGCCGAACCGCCGGGTCCGGATCTCCGTCGCCCGTAGGTACACGGGCTTGTCGGTGTAGCGATGCGCGACGTCACCGCGGCACATGATCACCGCGGCGGCGCCCTCGTCGGGCGCGCAGAACATGTACTGCGTCAACGGGTAGTTCAGCACCGTCGAGTTGAGGATCTCGTCCTCGGGGATCGGCTTGCGCCGGAACGCATTCGGGTTCAGCGCGCCGTTGCGGAAGTTCTTGGCGGCCACCTTGGCCAGCGTGGACTGAGAGATGTGGTGGTCGTGGAGGTACTTGTTGGCCTTCATGCCGAAGAACTTCGTGGTGACGAACTGACCGTTCTCGCCGTACCACCTCGGCAGCCCGAGACAGGAGGGCTCATCGGTGAATGCGCCGCGCGGGTGCTTGTCGAGACCGATGGCGATGCCGATGTCGTACTTGCCAAGCCGGATGGTGTCGGCGGTCTGCTGGATCGCGCTGGCAGCGGTGGCGCAGGCGTTGAACACGTTGGTGAACGTGATCCCGGTCAGCCCGACCAGGCGAGTCACCGCGTCGGGGTTGGAGATCTCGTGGCTGCCGCCGAATCCGAATTGAATGTCGCTCCACTCCACGCCGGCGTCCTTCAACGCGAGGTGGATGGCGTCGGCGCCCATCTGCATCGCCGTCTTGTCGAACCTGCCGAACGGATGCAGGCCCACCCCGATGATCGCTACGTCATTACTCATTGGGCATCTCCCTTAAACCGGCTGGAACGCGAAGGTGATGATCTCGTTGCCGTCGGCATCCGAGGCCAATGGCACCATGGTCAGCTCGACCTCCATGCCGAACTTCAGCTTCTCCGGGTCGTTCTCGGTCAATCGGCCCTCGACGCGCACCACGTCACCGAGCTGCACCAGACCCACGCCGAACGGCACGAAGTCCTTGCCCGTGGGGCCGGCGTACGGTGCGCCCGGGGCGAAACCCTGTGTGGTCCAAGCGATCACCGTGCCGCGACGGGGCAGCAGGACGTCACTCATCTCGGCCTTGCTGCACTTCGGGCAGTGAGACTGGCGCGGAAACACAGTGGCTCCGCACGCGCCGCAGGAACTGCCGATCAGCTGCGGATTGTCCTCCGGCCACGTGGAGATTCCGGGGTCGATCGCCTTCTGCATCGAGGCTCCTTGCGTGAGGAAATCCAGCCGAAGAATACGTTCACAAAATCGTACAACATCATTCCACGAAAGTGGAAAGCGTATTCTCATCAGGCTCGTGGGCGGTCAGGTTTACGCCGCTGAGCAGGGCATCCGCGGCCGAATAGGCGTCCAGCGTGCCCTCGCCGACAGCCGCAGCGAGGCCGTCCAGCCTCGGATGGGTGCGAAGCGCACTCTGCGCCAGGGACAGGATCTGGGCGCGGGCCCGGGCCGCGCGGCGCTCGGAACTGTCGGCGCGATGGTGTGCGTCGATCGCGTCGACGAGTTCGGTGATGCCCTCGTTCTGGGCAGCGATGATCTTCAGGATCGGCGCGCTGGTCTCCGCGCGCAGATCGCGCGCGGTCTGGTCGGCGCCTTCGCGGTCCGCCTTGTTGATGGCGACGATGTCGGCGACCTCCAGCAGACCCGCCTTCGCCGCCTGAACCGCATCTCCCGCACCGGGATTGAGGATGAGGACCGCCGGATCGGCTACAGCCGCGATCTCGATCTCGGACTGCCCCACACCCACGGTCTCGAGCAGGATCACGTCGTAGGACAGCTCGGCGAGCAGCCGGATCGCCGCGGGTACCGCCGCCGCCAGCCCTCCGAGATGGCCGCGGGTGGCCACCGAGCGGATGAGCACGCCGGGGTCGTTGATGTGGGCGGCCATCCGGATCCGGTCGCCGAGCAACGCGCCACCGCTGTAGGGCGACGACGGGTCCACCGCGAGCACAGCGACCCGCATCGCGCGTTGCCGATAGGCGGCGACGAGCACGGCGATCGTCGTTGACTTCCCCGCCCCCGGCGGACCGGTCACGCCGATGACGCGTGCGGTACGACTTCCGATGGCGGCCAGCACCTCGTCGCGCCGCGTGCTCTCGACTAGGCTCAGCAGCCGTCCGGCCGCACGGGTCGACCCGTTGCGTGCCGCGGCGACGAGCTCCTCGATGGTCATCGGTGCGGCTGACTCTATCTCTCGCTCATGCCGCCGGGACTTCGTGACCATTGCCTATCCCATTCCGCCGCATGGACGTACCCTCCTCCGACCTGATGAGAATGCTATTCTCCCCATACGAGAGCGCTAGTGGCAAGAAGGGCAACCACGTGCTGAACGGTCGAGTCGCGTTCGTCGCGGGCGCAAGCCGCGGCATCGGTGCGACGGTCGCGGCCGCGCTGGCGGCGGCGGGTGCGGCGGTCGCCGTCGCAGCGCGCTCCGAGCAACGGGGCAAGCTGCCGGGCACCATCGGATCGGTCGCCGACGGCATCGTCGCCGCAGGCGGGCGGGCCCTGCCCGTGACGTGCGACGTCACCAACGAAGAATCGGTCAACGCCGCGGTCGAGGCGACAGTCGCGGAGCTCGGCGGCATCGACATCCTCGTCGCCAACGCCGGCGTGTTGTGGCTGGGGCCAGTGGAATCCACGCCGCTGAAGCGCTGGCAGCTGTGCCTCGACGTGAATCTGACGGGCGTCTTCCTGGTCACCAAGGCGGTCATCCCGCACGTACGGGCTCGCGGCGGTGGCTCGCTGATCACCGTCACCACCACGGGCGTGAACATGACCGAGCAGGGCGCCAATGCCTACTGGGTGTCCAAGGCCGCCGCCGAGCGGCTCTACCTGGGGCTGGCAGCGGACCTCCGGCCGGACAACATCGCCGTCAACTGCCTCAGTCCGTCGCGGGTGGTGCTCACCGAGGGTTGGGAAGCGGGCGGCGGCGGCTTCGAGATCCCGCCGGAGATGGTCGAGCCGCCCGAGGCGATGGGCAACGCCGCCGTGCTGCTGGCCAGTCAGGACGCGAGCGGTATCACCGGCACCGTGCAGCGCTCCGAAGAACTCATCCGCTGATCGGGTTCGGGTCAGATCGCCTCGAAGGGTTCACCATCCAACGCGACCGACGTCCGTCCGTCCGGGCCCTGCGGGACGTCACCCACCAGTGTGATGCGGTACAGCCGACGGTCGTGGTCGGTTGTCAGATCAGTCGGGGCGAGATGCACGGTCGAGCGGTTGTCCCAGAACGCGATACTGCCCGGCTCCCACTTGAATCGGACCGTGTGTTCCGGCCTGGCCAGCTCATCGTAGAACAGTCCGAGCAACCGACGGCTCTCGTGCGGCGAGACCCCGACGATGTGGGTGGTGAACCCGGGATTGACGTAGAGCGCCTTCTCGCCCGTCTCCGGATGGACCCGAACCACTGGGTGTTCGGTGACCAGCGGTCGCCTGCTTACCCGGCGTTCGTAATCCTCGGTGGCGATGGTTCCGTCCGGCGGCGAGAAGCGATGCACCGCACGCAGTTTGTCGGCGAGCCGGCGCACGGGTGCCGACATCCCTTCGTACGCGGCGACAGTGTTGGACCATTGGGTGTCGCCGCCATACGGCGGGATCACCTCGGCGCGCAGGATGGACGCCGCCGGCGGGTTGACCGCGGCGGTCACGTCGGCATGCCAGTTCGGCTTGTCGAAGCCGCGGCTAGTGCCGTAGCGCGCCTTGAACCGATCGCGGAAGATCGGGTAGATCGTGGGATAGCCGGGGTCGGCGATCGCGTCGAAGAGCGGATGGGCGGGCGTGGGTGCGCCGAATGCCGATGCGAACCGCAGGTGATCGTCGTGGTCGATGAACTGATCGCGGAAGAACACCACCTTCCACTGCAGTAGAGCGGCCCGGATCTCGCCAACCTGCCGCTCATCGAGCGGTGCGGTCAGATCGACCCCGTGGATCTCGGCTCCGGTCCAGCCCGATTGCGGCCGAACGCTCAGCGTCTGCGCTACCTGTGTCATGCGTGAATCCCTCTCGTCGTCAGGTGTTTATCGGCTTTGGTGTCACACCGTCGAGCTTGTTCTGGGCGTTGACGATGTCGTTGTATCGGCGGTCGACATAGGGCTCGAGGTCGACGTGGGTCTTGGTCGTCCCCGTCTCGTAGAGGCCATCGGCGACGGTCTGGAACAGCGCGGTGGACGCCGTGTCGATCGGGTAGTACGAGGCGACGCCGTCCTCCTCGTACAACTTCTTCCCCTGATCGAACGTGATGCCCTGCTGCTTGACGTAGTACTCGTCGATCCACTGGTCGGCGTGGCTGTCCTTCCAGTTGTTGGCGGCGATCGCCCGCCCCAAGTAGTCGCCTATCGCCGCCGCCTTGACCGGGTCGTCGAGGATGTCCTTGCGCACGATGAGCGTCTGAATCCCGGTGTTGATCCCGGTGCCGTCACCGAGAATCGGTGGTTCACCCAGTTGGAAGTATTGGTTGCCGAGCACGATCGCGGCGTCGACGGCCCCCGCCGCAAAAGTCGGAACCACCTCGGCCCCAGCCAGTTCCACCGGCTGCACGTCGGTCTTGAGGTCCAAACCGTGTTGCTTGAGCAGCGCCGCAGTGATCATGTGACGTCCGGAGCCCGGCGGGTAGGCGACGCGCTTGCCGCGGAGGTCCTCGATCCTTTCGATGCCGCTGTTGGGCTTGGCCACCAGGAAATAGCCTCCGCTGGTGCCCGGGTTGGCCTGAAGACCGATGGTGATGAGATCGGTGACGCCGCTGTCGACGGCGATTGGCACCGGCGCCTCGCCGATGGAACCGACGTCTACGGCACCCGACCGCAGCGACTCGATGACCGCTGCGCCACCACTGAAGTCGGCGAACTCGACCGAGTACGGAGCGTCCTTGCCCGCGTTGGCGAGGTTCCACGGTAATGACTGGGTGGCGTTCTGCTCTGCGATCACGAGCTTCGTGCCTGCAGGCACCTCGGTCTTCGCCGCGATCTGCACCGAGTCGATCGCGTTATCGGGCTCGTCGTCGGACAGTCCGCAAGCTGCCGCCAACAGCGACATCACCAACAGCGCAGTGAGTTTCCACCGCGGACGGGTGAAGTGTGACATGTCGTGGTCCTTCGTCAGGTGCGCGAGGCACGGATTCAGAGCTGAACTTCTCCGGTGACGCCGAGTTCGGCCAGCAGGCGACGCCGCAGCGTCGCGAACTCGTGTGAATCCCGGGCCCGGGGCTTGGGCACCGAGACTTCGACGTCAAGCGAGATCACTCCGTCGGTCAGCACGATCACCCGGTCGGCCAGGAGGATCGCCTCGTCGACGTCGTGGGTCACCAGCAGCACGGCGGGCGTATGCCTGCGACACAGGTCCAGCAGTAGTCCGTGCATCTTGATGCGGGTAAGCGCGTCGAGCGCACCGAACGGTTCGTCGAGCAGCAACAGTTCGGGTTCGCGCACCAGCGCCCGGGCCAGCGCGACGCGCTGCGCTTCTCCGCCGGACAGCGTCCGCGGCCACGCCCGGGCCTTGTCGGGGAGGTTCACCTCGCCGAGGGCCGCCCGCGCCTGTTGCCGCACGGCGGCGGTCGCAGGCAGGCCGATGGTCACGTTGTTCAGCACCCGCTGCCACGGCAGGAGCCGCGGATCCTGGAACACGATCGCCCGCCGCTCGGGCACCCGGACGTAACCGTCGAAGTCGCCGTCCAGTGCACCGAGCGCACGCAGGAACGTGCTCTTGCCAGACCCACTGCGGCCCAGCATCGCGACGAACTCACCGGAGCGGACCTCCAAGCTCAGCCCGTCGATGACGACGTTGTCGCCGAACGTCTTTCGGACGTCGCGGGCGACGACGACCGTATCGGTCGTCAGCTCAGTCACCGTCATAGGCCCGCCTCCAGGTGAGCAGTCGCGCTTCGAGGAAGCGGACGATGACGATCGATGCCAGCCCAAGGATCGCGTACACCGCGATCAGCACGAAGACGACGTCGATCTGGAAGTATTCGCGGGCGTCGGTCATCATCCGGCCGAGTCCCCTCTTAGCGTTGATGGTCTCGGCGAAGATCAGCGAAAGCCACGATGCGGTGAGGGCAAGCCGCAACCCCACCAGGAAGCCCGGCATCGAGCCGGGGATGATCACCCGGTAGATGAGTTCTGCCCGCCCAGCGCCGAAGGATCGGGCGGCTTCGACGAGCCCCGCGTCCACGCTGCGGATGGCGCTGAACGTGTTGATGTAGATCGCCACGGCAACCGCCAGCGTGATGAGCAGGATCTTGGGCACCTCGCTGATGCCGAACCAGACGATGAGCAGCGGCACCAGTGCGAAGTTGGGCACCGCGCGCAGCACTTCCATGTTCGCGTCGACGAAGTTCTCCCCCACCCGCGACAAACCGGCGATCAATGCCAGGCTCAGTCCCAGCGCGATCCCGAACAACACCCCGTATCCGACCCGGAGCAGGCTGGTCAGCAGGTGCTCCTGCAACGAGCCGTTGGCAATCAGGTGAAACGCCGTGCTCAGCACCCTGGTCGGCGGCGGTACGGTGCGCTCGTCGAATACGCCGGTGGTGGAGAGTAACTGCCATAGCGCGACCAGTAGCACCGGCCCGAACAGGCGCTGCAGCCAGCGCGGGACGAACTGCTTGCGTCGTCGCTTGCCGATCACCGCGCGCGGGTCGACGAGTGCGAGTCCGTTCGTGCCGTCAGTCGCGGACGGCGTGTCCCCACGCGACCGGGCGAGCACGGTCGCCATGTCAGGCGGCTCCGAAGAAGTCGCCCGCCAGGGACTCCGATTCGCGGCCGTCCGGTCCCACCGGGACGTCGCCCACCAGCGTGATGCGGTGCAGCACGCGGTCACCCTCGACGTGCTCGAAGTCGCGGGGGGCCAGATGCAGCGCAGCCCGGTTGTCCCAGAACGCAACGCTTCCCGGCTCCCACTTGAACCGCACCGAGTACTCCGGACGGGCGATCTCTTCGAACAACAGGTCCAGGATGTGCCGGCTCTCGCGCGGAGATAGGTCGACGATCTCCCGAGTGAACGACGGGTTGACGTAGACCACCCGTTCCTTCGTCTCCGGATGGACGCGAACCACGGAGTGGACGGAGGCCAGCGGATTCGAGCGCACCAGGTCGCCGATTTTCTCCGGGCTGCGGTCGGCCGCGGCCGTGGCGCCGAACCGATGTTCGGCCCGCAGGTCCTCGATGAAGGCGCGCACCGATTCCGAAAGTCCCTGGTAGACAGCGGCGACGTTGGTGAACTGCGTGTCCCCGCCGTAGGGCGGAACCGTTTCGGCGCGCAGGATCGAATGCGACGGCGGGTTGATCAGCGGGGTTACGTCGGCATGCCATCCTGGCCCGTTCGCGCTCTGCTTCTTGCGGTACTTGGTGCCGTAGCGGTGGTCGTACGCCGCGGGTGACACGGTATGGATCTGCGGAAAGCCGACGGGCGCGGAGTCACCCTCGTACGGGTGACCAGGCGTGACGTCCCCGAACTGAGCACCAAAGGCGATCTGGGCAGCGTGATCGAGTGTCTGATCGCGGAAGAACACCACCTTCCACTCGTGCAGCGCGGCGCGGATGGCGGCCTTCTCGTCCTCGGACAGCGGCACCGAAAGGTCGGCCCCGGTGATCAGCGCGCCCGTCCACCCGGACAGCGGCGTCACCTGCAGTGCAGTCTCCGTTACAGCAGTCATCTACCCGTCCCCTCGAAAGTGATTGCCAAGATCGATGTTTCGACGGTAACGGTAGGGCGCCGAAGGGTCAGGGGTTTGAATCGGCGTGAAAAGAACCGAGGCGGGTCGAAAGATGTGTCCCGCGAGCCCCGATAGCGCGTCGATCGAGACCAACCTCAGTCCTTCTTGGCGATCAGCCCGTCGACGATCTTGTTGAAGTCGGCGGTCCCGAAGGACACGTACTCCGCGAGGTTGGCATAGTCCAACGACGCCATCACCGAGCGCTCCAGCTGGATGTTCATCAGCCGCTTGGTGCTCTCGACAGCCTGCTGTGGCAGCTCCATGATCTTCTTCGCACACGCGATCGCCTCGGCCAGCGGGTCGGCCACGACGTGGTTGGCCAGACCGAGCTCGACCGCCCGCTGGGCCTTGATCCGCACACCCGTCAAGGCGAACTCCTTGGCCTGCAACAAGCTGATCTGCGACGGCCACACAAGCGGGCCACCGTCTGCCGCGACCAAGCCGATTTGTACGTGCGGGTCGGCGAAGAACGCCGTCTCGGCGATGTAGACGATGTCGGAGAGCGCGGCGAGGCTGCAACCCAGCCCGACGGCCGGACCGTTGACCGCGGCGATCACCGGGATCCGGCATCGCACCATACCGATGACGAGCTCGCGACCGTGCTTGATCGTCTTCTGGCGCAAGGCTTCATCGTGACGCAGCTCATCGAGGTAGTTGAAGTCGCCGCCGGCCGAGAACGCCCGACCCGCGCCGGTGATCACCGCCGCCCGTGCGTCGGCGTCCTCGTTGAGCGCGTCCCATATCTTCGCCAACCCAACGTGCAACGGGTCGTTGACGGCATTGAGCTCATCGGGCCGGTTGAGCGTGATGATCCGCAGGCCGCCGTCGGCGATGACGTCGATCTCGTCTGGCATGTCGTACATTTCAGGTCCCCAATCCAAGAATCCGCTGGGCGATGATGTTCTTCTGAATCTGCGAGGTACCGCCCATCACGCTTTGCGCGCGGCTGTACATGTAGGCACCGAACAATTCTGGGTCACGCGTGCCGACCGTGGCCAGCGCGGCGTGACCGACGGACTGCTCGACCCACGTCATCAGCAGCTTGTCCAGCGAGCCCTGCGGCCCGTGCGTCAACCCGTCCAACTGCTCGGACAATCGCCGCCGTACGTGCAGCCTCAGCATCTCGGTCTGCACCCATGCCCAGGACAGTTCCTCTGGCGCCTTGCCGTCCACTCGGGAGTTCAACTGGCGCACCAGCTTTCCGTACCGCGCCGAAAAGCCCAGCGTCGACGGTTCCCGTTCGTGGCTGACCACGGTCATCGCCAGCTTCCAGCCATCGCCCGGCGCGCCAACCATGTTCTCGGCAGACACCCGTGCGCCGTCGAACTCGACCTGGCCGAATTCCTTCGTGACGCCGCTGATCATCTTCAACGGGCGCTGCACGATGCCCGGCTGGTGCATGGGGACGATGAACGCCGAGATGCCCTTGTGCTTGGGCACGACCTTGTCCGTGCGGGCCAGCACCAGGCACCAGTCGGCGACGTCGGAGTAGCTGGTCCAGATCTTGTGCCCGCGGATGACATAGGTTTTGGGGTCATCACCGCACTGCGTCGCCGTAGTCGTCAGCGACGCCAGGTCCGAGCCAGCGCCAGGCTCGCTGAAGCCCTGACACCAACGCTCGGTGCCGTTGATCATGCCGGGCAGAAAGCGTTGCCGCAGTTCCTCATCGCCGTGATGGCTCAACCCGACGACGAGGTAGCCGAGGCCAGGTCTGGCCGGTGCGCCCGCCTTCGCGATCTCCTCGTCGACGATGACGTCGAAGACCGGCGGCAGGTCCTGGCCGCCATACGCCTTCGGCCACGAGGTGCCGAAGAATCCGGCCTCGTACAGCGCGACGTGCCACTCACCGGCCTTGGCCCAGTACTCGTCACCCGAGGTCGGGAACTTGCCCTTCTGTTCGGTCAGCCAGCCGCGCAGCTTGTCCCGGAATGCGGCTTCTTCCGGCGAATCACGAAAGTCCAATGGTCAACTCCTCCAATTTGACCGGCCAGCGCTCCGTTGCGGCCAGCACCCGACGCAGATACACGTGCGCCAGGCATTCCCAGGTGTTCCCGATACCGCCATGCACCTGGATCGACGTCTCACACACCGTGAGAGCCGAACGCGCACAGTAGATCTTGGCCACCCGGGCGGCCTCGATGGCCTCGGCGACGGGCAGTTCATCAACGGCCCACCCGGCATGGCGCAGCACGCTGACACACCCTTCGATCAGGGCCAGGCTCTCCGCCAGCAGGTGTCCGATCGCCTGGTAGGACCCGATCTTGGCGCCGTACTGCTCACGAACCTTGGCGTACTCTCCTGCCAGGGCCAGCGTGCCACGGGCTGCACCGACCAGGTCGGCCGTCGTCGCGGTGAGTGCCAGCGCATACCACCGGCCGGCGTCCTCTTCCGAGAGCTCGGCGAGCTCCGATGGTGACTCAGCCACTCCCACAAGGCTTCCCGTCAGATCGATCGTCGCGGGCTCCGATACCGGCGACACGGCTCGACCGACCCGGCGGGCGAGGTCGTCGGTGAGCACAGGGCCGAGGAACGGCACGTCGACGAGTCCGCGGGCGAACTCCTCTGCGACGATGGCGACCTCGACACCGGACGCCTCGTCGGAGCGCAGCGACCGCCAACCGGTGGACGCGACCGTCTTCTCCAGCCGTGCGATGCGACCGTCGTCATCCAACTCGGCGACAGATCCGGGCCCGAGGTCATCGGCAAGTTTGGCCGCGGCCTCGCGTAGTTGTTGTTGCTCGGCCGTCAGACGGACGTCCATAGCCTCTCCTTGAGCACTCGGCGCAACACCTTTCCTGAAGGGAGACGGGGAATCTCGGGGACGAATACCACCCGGCTCGGCCGCTTGTACGATGCCAGCCGATCGGCGATCAGAGCGATCAGCTCGTCGCTCTCGACCGCTCCGCAGCGGGTCACGGCGACGACGATGGCCTCGCCGTCGGCCGGATCGGGCACGCCGAACACCCCGCAGTCGGCGACCGCGGGGTGGCCGTGCACGACGGCCTCGATCTCGGCGGGCGCGACCTGGAAGCCACGCACCTTGATCATTTCCTTTGCGCGGTCGGTGATTCGGAGCCAGCCCTCACCGTCGAGGTGCCCGACGTCGCCGGTGCGGTACCACCCCTCGCTGAACGCGTCGGCGGTGGCGTCATCGGGCAGGTAGCCGGCCATCGAGGACGGCGACCGCACCTGGATCTCGCCGACCTCGCCCGCGCTCACCGGGCGGCCCGACTCCAGCGACGCGATCCGGATCTCCACGCCGGGCACCGCCCGGCCGACGGTGTCCAGCTGCGCGCCCTGCAGTGAGTTGCACGAGATGACCGGCAATTCGCTGGCGCCGTAGGCCGTCACCCAGGACACTCCGGCTCGCCTGGTGACCTCGTCGGCGACGCTCTTCGTCACCGGGGTCGCGCACCACATCACGTAGCGCAGCGACGAGAGGTCGTAGGACTCCAGCCGGGGATGCGCGGCCAGCGCCAACGCGATGGGCGCCACGGCCATCTCGATGGTGATCCGGTCGGATTCGATGTGACGCAACATCGCCTCGACGTCGAACCGCGGATGCAGCCGGATCCACGCTCCGACGTCGAGCGCGGTGGCGATGTTGAGCAGGCCGAGGATGTGCGACGGCGGCGTGAGTATCTGCATCCGGTCGGCCGATGTCATGCCGAGTGCGGCCCGCCAGTGCGCGACGGCCGTCGCGAAGGCGCCGTGCGTGTGGCGGACCGCCTTGGGCATTCCGGTGGTGCCGGAACTGAACACGAAGAGGGCGTCGGACGCGGGGTCGGGCTCGTCGAATTCGCGCAGGCCGGGCGTCACGGGTTCGTCGAGATGGAGCATCGGCATCAGGTCGGCCAGCACCGGGTTGTCCCCCACCGCATGCGCGGGCGTGGTCAGCGCCAGCGCGTGCTCGACCTCGGCCCGCTTCCACGACGAGCTCACCAGCACCACTGCGGCACCCAGCGCCCAGACGGCACGCATCGCGACGACGAACTCCGGGCGGTTGGACGACATCAGGGCGACCCGCTCCCCCGAACGCACCCCACGCTGCTCGAGCGTGGTCGCCATGCCACTGGTCAGCGCGTCGAGTTCGGAGCGGGTGAACTGCCTGTCCCCGTACGCGAGCAGGACGGGCTCAGTCACGTGTCAACGCCTCCTGGCTGGTCACCCGTCGTACGATGAGGTTGAGAATACCCTATCGATAATGGAGAATAGCATTCTCCCTTAGAAAGAATCTTGATGCCAGGAGTGATCTGATGACCGCAGACCCGGTACCGACCGAAGAGGCCGGTGGCGAGGTGACGATCCTCCTCGACCGCAAGAAGGTCTCCGTGCCCCGGATGGCAGGCGAGACGCTGCTGGAGAGCGCGCGACGGGCGGGCCTGACGCCGCCATTCTCCTGCGAGGCGGGCAACTGCGGCACCTGCATGGCGAAGCTGACCGAGGGTTCGGCGACGATGCGAGTGAACGACGCGCTCATGGACGACGAGGTCGAGGACGGCTACGTGCTGACCTGCCAGGCCGTGCCCGACACCGCGAACGTCACGGTCGACTACGAGGACTGAGCGTCAGTGTGCTCGCCCAGCTGCGGCGGCGGCCCGTACCCGGGCTGGAAGCCGACGACGCGAATGGGGCTGCGCACCAGCCGGTAGCTCCCCGCCGACACCACCACCTCGGGGGTGGCCTGCAGCGCCTCGGGCAGTGACCGGACGGCGGCCGCCGGGATGCCGAGCGGACGTAGCCGCTCCTCCCAGTTGAGCGCGGTGTCGGTGGCCAGCGCCGCCGTCACGACCGCGAGCACCTCGTCGCGGTTGGCAGCGCGCTCGGCCATCGTCGGGTAGCCGGTGAGGCCCGTCTCGGCGGAGAACGACCGCCAGAACCCGTCGTGGGTGATGAACAACGCCAGGTATCCCTCGGACGTGGTGAACAGTTGCGCCGGAACGTAATACGAATGCGCGCCGTTCGGATGGCGGCGCGGCTCGACGCCCTCATTGAGGTAGGCCGACGCCCGATAGTTCAGTTGCGACAACATCACGTCGCGCAGCGAGACGTCCACCTGACCACCTCGACCCGAGACGATCTGGGCAATCAATCCGAGCGCGGCCGTCAACCCGGTCGAGTTGTCGGCCGACGAGTAGCCCGGCAGCGTGGGCGGACCGTCGGGATCACCCGTGAGTGCGGCGATCCCGGTAGCGGCCTGGATGACGTAGTCGAACGCGGGGTCGTCGCCGGCCTCGAGGCCGTATCCCGTCAGCGCGACGCAGACGATCTTTTCGTTGTACTTGCGTAACGCCTCGTAGGTCAGACCGAGCTTGCGGATGCCCGACGGCTTCAGATTCACCAGCAGCGCATGCGATTCCGCGACGAGCTCACCGAGCCGTCGCTGCCCTTCCGCCGTCGCCAATTCAAGGCAGACGCTGCGCTTGCCGCGGTTGAGGCTCGCGAAGTAGCTGTCGCTGACCTGACGCGAGATGTCCCCGCCGGGCGGCTCGATCTTCGTCACCTCGGCGCCGAGGTCGGCGAGCATCATGGTGGCGTACGGGCCGGCAAGCATGTGGCCGACCTCGAGGATGCGGATGCCGGAAAGCGGCCCCTCGGAGGATTCAGCTCCCGAGCTCATCGCACCGCCTTGGCCAGTTCCCCGATCATCTCCCGGGTGCGGTACTTGGATGCGACCAGCTCGTCGCGGGTGTCGCCGCGGGTGTCGCCGATCGGCAGCAGTCGCACCGACAGATCCGTCACCCCGGCGTCGGCGAACTGCTTGAACCGAGCCAGGATCGACTCCTCGTCGCCGGCCGCGCACAGGTCGCCGACGTTGCGGG
>Ga0193743_1001526_pt1 | contig 17194 bp, 16 predicted proteins | sample L2c2metaG_FD_143038 | JGI IMG/M metagenome (GOLD analysis project Ga0193743, IMG submission 143038) | Soil microbial communities from a riparian zone of the East river system, Colorado, United States - L2c2 | ecosystem: Environmental > Terrestrial > Soil > Riparian zone | place: USA: East River...
CATGTCGATCGAAAATATCCCCTCGGAAAACCCGAAGACGGGTCTCATCACCGCGCTCTCCGTCATTGCGTGTCTTCGCAAGCTGCGTGCATCGCTTCGCGTCGGAACATGAATAAGGCGCGCGAGAGGTTCAACCGCATTCTCCAAGCTAATGACCCCAAGACATCCAGAGCAGCCATTCCACGGCTTTCTTTACTGCCTTGGTATCCAGATCCGTCCTAGTCTTTCCCTTCTGATCGTTCGCAACCAACCGACCCGAAGAACGAAAGCTATCTTCAATCGGCAGCGCGCCATCGTCCGGCTCACCTCGCTTCGAGTTTACCGACTTGCTCATTCTGAATTCACAGTCTTGGTTTGGCATCGAATGAGTAGGCACTTCCGGGGGCACGTCTGCAAACGTACAATAGCCCGGCACAGACGGCGTCCGATGAATAAAACACTTTCTGGCCGACGTTACGCAGCCCTCTCGGTACGTCGAACAGTTCAGCCCGCGAGATCCCTTGCGGGGCAGACTTGGTATCAGAGAGGATTGACATTTCTCGTTCCTAGCTCCGAGCAAAGGCGCTACACAAAATCCCCATCAGGAGAAGACAAAAGATACGGTAGGCCCCAGCTACCGGAACGCAGAACGTGCCGCCCCTCAATCGAATACTTGCTTCGATTCAGGACCGAGCGGCATCAAGCGCAAACCAGGCCGAAGTTGCTTGTAGGGAAACTTCGAAGAATCGGCGAGATGCCCACCGGGAGCTATCGCGATCAAAATGTCTTCCGCAAGCGTCTGAAAATCTCCGCGAAAATGAACAGTACTTTTCAACACCAGGATTTTTTGCTGCTTCGGCTCGACGCCAAGATGGCGGAAGGGTGCTTGGTCGAGCGCCTGCATGCGCTTCGTGGTCACTGCAACTTTCACACCACCGACTTGAAGTAGCGCCACAGGGCCAAGATCGATGTCGCGGTTGCCGGAGACCGGACCGGTCGTCCGGATTTTTCCGTCGCCCAGTTCCTTGACCTCGAACGTGCCCCGGAACGGCACGACACCTTCAGGGCCGTGGCGCCCACCGAGATCTATCGTGATGCTCGCGCCTTTGCCCGCCCTGTGCGCAGCCTTCGCCGCTTGCTCATCGCATAAGTAGCCCAAAGCCGCCCCTTCGGCGCCACCTTCGACCAAGGCAAACAGCAGACCAGTCGTGTCGGCACTGCCCCCCGCGCCCGGATTGTCTTGCGTATCAGCGATGATGACTGGCCGGGTCGCACCGGCTGCAATCGCCTTGGCACGCGCAACCGCTTCGTCCGGCGAAAGTACGGGTACAGCAAAATCTGTCTCCCGCAATGCAATGAATCGCGCGACGTCGTCAGCTGCACGATCCGCTGCGGCCTGCGTCATTCCATGCACGACCACCGATGGGCCACAATAAAATATGTCGGACGGCGGAAAGCCCGCGAGATAGGAGACGGTCAGGACATCGGTGTTTTCCAACGATTGCGTAAGCTCGATAATCCCACGTGAGGGCTGAACCATTGTGCACTGGCTGTGGAGAGGAATCAGAAACGGTATCTTTCTCAAAGCACGGCCCCGCGTGCGGCCACGCTTGAGCATGTGCTGCATGGCGCGTGCTGCGCGAATCCCTGTCTCCGGGCGGTCGACATGCGGATAGGTCAGATATCCGGTCACGGCGTCCACTTGCTCGGCCATCAACGGCGTGACGTTGGCGTGATAGTCGAGGCTGATGACAATCGGCATCTCCTGTCCAACACAGGCTCGGACGCGCCGGAGCAGTTCTCCCTCGCCATCCTCGAAATCCTCCGTCACCATGGCACCGTGCAGATCAAGGTAGATGGCATCGACCGGCATTTGCTGCGAGAGCTCGGCGACAAGTTCCGCTGCAATGCGTTCAAACGCATCTCTGGTGACCATCCCTCCAGCACCTCCGCTGGTCCATAGCAGCGGCACGATCTCGTTCGTTCCGGCCATCGTCTGCAGGAATCCAGACAGCGCGAACGAAATTCCGTTGAGCCATTTCAGAACGTCGCCACGCCGTACCAGCGGCGGTCGATCACGATGACTGCAGAAGTAGGCGAAATCGGTGGGGGTCTTAACGAAGGTATTGGTCTCGTGATGAAATCCACCGACGGCTATGCGCGCCATGTCTACTTCTCCATTCTCAAACCTGCACGGCACTTTCGATTTCGCGGAGCCGTACGCATGCCGCCATGTGCTCGTCGCTCACGGAAGCCAGAGGTGGCCTTGCCTCCGCGCATTTCGGGACCGCAAATGCGCAGCGCGTCTGGAAAACGCAGCCGCCTCTTTCTGTTGCGCTCGATGACGGATCTCCCGGCAGCGCCGGTGTATCGTGCAGGGATCCCGGCTGCAGCTTCGGCACCGCAGCCAAAAGCGCCCGCGTGTACGGATGCTGCGGTCGCGCAAATATTTCCTCGGTCGGCCCGATCTCCACAATGCGCCCGAGATACATGATGGCGACACGCTCGCACATGCGCTTCACCACCGACAAATCGTGGCTGACGAACAAGTAGGTGAGTCCGAGCCGCTTGCGCAGATCGTAGAGCACCCCTAGCACCGTGGCCTGAACCGAAAGATCGAGCCCTGAGGTCGGTTCATCCAGAATGACGAGACGCGGGCTCAGCACGAGAATGCGCGCGAGCCCCACCCGTCGCTGCTGCCCGCCAGACAGTTCGTGCGGATAACGGCTCCGGAAGGTCGCATTCAGCCCGACCGCGTCCAGCATTTCGTCAACGCGCCGCCGCCGCTCCCCGCGATTGGTCACGCCATGAATGCGCAGCGCCTCGTCGAGCGCGTGCCCGATGCTCCACCACGGGTCCAGCGCCGCACCCGGATCCTGATGCACATATTGGATCGTGGGCCGCACCGCCCGAGCCTCCTGAACTGACAGGCCCGACACCACTTGCCCATCTAGCCTGACCGTTCCCGACGTCTCGCGGATCAGTCCGAGGATCGTTTTGGCAAGCGTGGTTTTCCCGCAACCGGATTCACCAACGAGGCCGAGCGCCTCGCCGGCTTCGAGCGACAGGCTGACACCGTCGACCCCACGCACCACCGGGCGGGGTTTCCCAAGCAGCCGCTTGCCGCCGCCATACAGGGTGACCACGTCCTCGATTTCAAGCAGCGCCCGCGCCCCGGTCATGCCGCGGCCTCCGCGCCATACAGGACGCATTGAACATTCTGCTTGCCGGCGTGTTCGCTGCGCGGAGGAAGCGCAACGCTGCATTCGGCGCGCGCGCTCGGGCAGCGCGGATGAAACCGGCATCCCGATGGCGGGCGCAGCGGCGAGGATACCGCGCCGGGAATTCCGGCCAGCGCTGCACCGCGGTCGGGATGACAGGCGAGCAGCATCCGGGTGTACGGATGCAACGGTGACGAAAGTATCTGCGAGACCGGCCCGGACTCTACTGTCTGGCCTGCATACATCACCGTCACTGTATCGCAGAGCTGAGCGACCACGCCGAAATCGTGCGTCACGAACAGCATGGAAAGGCCGCGTTCCTCGGTCAGCCTACGCAGCAATTTGAGAATCTGCAGTTGCGTCGTCACGTCGAGCGCGGTGGTTGGTTCGTCGGCAAGGACGATGGCGGGCGAGCATGCGAGCGCGGCAGCGATCAGGAGCCTCTGACGCTGACCTCCGGAGAACTGGTGCGGATAGCGATCAAGCGCGTGCTCAGGATCCGGAAGCTGCACGGACTTCAGCAACGAGATGATGTTGGCCTTGTCGCCGTCACGCCCCGCTGCGCCGGGTTTCGTCCGCGACGTTTCCAGCAGTTGCGTGCCGACCCGGAAAACGGGATTGAACGCCTGGTAAGGATCCTGCGGAATGAATCCGATCTGGCCGCCGCGAACCTTGCTCTGGAGAATCTCGGCCGGCAGCGTGAGCAGATCGCGTTCGCCCAGCAGTATATTGCCGGCGGTGGCGCGCCCGCGCTTCGGCAGAATGCCCAGGATCGCACGCATCAGGGTCGATTTTCCGCAACCTGACTCGCCTACGACGCCATGGATCGAACCCGGCATCAGTGCCAGGTTGGCCCGATCGAGAATCCTCGCCTCCCCCTCGTCGGTGCCGACCAACACCGAGAGGTTGCGAACTTCGAGAAGGGGCGCCGCCGTGTTTTGCATCATCGCGAGCGCCTCAGCCGGGGATCGACGAGATCGCGCAATCCGTCACCAAAAAGATTGAAGCCGAGCACCGTGAACAAAATTCCGAGGCCGGGGAACGTCACCGCCCACCAAGTTTGCGGCAGGTATTCCCGGCCCTCGGCGATAGCCAGACCCCAATCGGGATTCGGCGGCGTGGCGCCGATGCCGAGGAAACCCAGAACCGCCGTCGTCATGATCGTGAAGCCCATGCCGATGGTCGCACGCACGATCACGGCCGAGGCGACGTTCGGCAGCAGGTGAACGAAGAGGATTCGCGAGGTCGAGGCGCCCAAGCCCTGTTGGGCTTCGATGAACAAGGCGCTGCGCAGGCGCCGGACTTCACCATAGACAGTACGACAGAAGAACGGCCAGTAGGTCAGCGCCAGCGCCGCCATGGCGCTCTCCAGTCCGCGCCCCATGAGCTGTGCGACGGCAAGCGCGAGGATGAGCTGCGGTACGGCCAGGAATACGTCTGTCAAACGCATCACCAGCTGGCTTCCCCAGCCATCAGAATAGCCCGCATAAAGACCGGCAGGCACGCCGATGCCGATAGCAAGTGCAACGACCGTCAGCGCCACTTCCAGCGCGCCCCGCGTTCCCATGATCACGCGCGCGAAAACGTCACGCCCAAGGCTATCGGTTCCGAACCAAAACTCCGCGGAAGGCGGTTTCAGACGCGAGATCAGATCGCCATCATAGACCATGTCGAGATTGGGTACGATCAACGGCGAGAAGATCGCAACCAGGCAAACGGTCACGATAATAAGGAGTCCCAGAACCGCCGGCACATCTCGCAAAAACTTCTTCAGGATCAACATCTCAGACGTGTCCTAGAGCTTTTCAGCCACACGAGGGTCAAGCCAGGCGTGCACGACGTCGACAAGGATGTTGACGATCGAATAGATAAGACCGACGACCAAAGTCACGGCGAGGACCGCCTTGTAGTCCGAAGTCAGAATCGCGCTCACCGCATATGACCCGACGCCGGGCCAGTCGAAAATCGACTCCACGGCCACCGCGCTGGAAATCAACCCGCCGAACAGCAGTCCGATCTGGGTCGTCGCTCCAACCACAGAATTGCGCAGCATATAAACCCAGATGATGCGGCGCCGAGTATATCCGGCGGCTTCGGCATAGTGCACGAATTCCTTCTGCATCGTTTCAAGCACGCCCGCGCGCGTGAACCGCGCGATCGATGCCAGGCCGGCCAGCGACATCGTAAACGCCGGCATCAGAATGTGGCCGAATGCCTGCCCAAACAAATCGAACCGCAGGGTCAGCAGACTGTCGATCAGATACAGGCCGGTGAGGTGCATCGGAGGCGGCAGCCCCACCGGAAAACGCCCGCGTAGCGGCAACCAGTCGAGTTCCATGGAGAAGACCATCTGCAGGATGATGGCAAACCAGAACGACGCGATCGCCAGCCCCGCCACCGTGACCACGCGCACAACGTGGTCGAACAACGAGTTATACCAGACTGCTGCCATGGTCCCGAGGGGAATGCCGACGCACGCCGCAAACAGCAATGAAACGAACGTCAGCTCGATCGTCGCGGGAAGGCGTTCGGCGATATCCCGGACGACAGGCCGATTAGAAATGATCGAGTTACCGAGATCACCGCTTCCGACTTGCCCGGCGTAAATGACGAACTGCTTCCATAGCGGTTCGTCGAAGCCGTAGGCCTTCCGCACAGCGGCGATTTGAGCAGGCGTCGCATTTTCACCCGCAAGCGCGGCCGAGGGATCGTTCGGCAATACACGCAGCATGATAAACGTAAGTACAAGCAGTCCAAAGAGCGCCGGTATCGTCAATAGCAGGCGGTGCAGGACGAAACGGGTCATTGTTCTCCTGGAGCGAGCCTCGCGGCTCGCATCAACTCGTCAGCGACATGCTGCGGAAATCGGCACCCGATCCAATCGGCGTGAACCGGAAGCCGCGCAAACGATTGCTCAGGCCGCGCAACTCGATCGCATTGTAGATCCAGATGTCGACAGCATCCGCCACGACAAGGCGGGAAGCCTCTTCATAGAGTGCCTGCCGCTTGCTTTGATCGTCGAGACGCCGTGCCTCGCGGAGCAGAGCGTCGACCTTTTCGTTCTTGTACCAACAGGAGGCTTTCCAGGTACCGTGAAATTGACTGTCGTACATCTGGCCGATCCAGTTCTCCGGATCGATGAAGTACGACGACACCCAGTGCACCCACATATCCGGCGTTGTGTCGGCTTTTGCCGTCGCCGACACCATTTGCGGCCACAGGTTCGCGACGATTCTGAGATTGACGCCGATCTTGCGTAATCCTTGTTGGAGAATCTGTGCCGCCTGTGTGGTCTGCGCGAGATGTTGCTGAATATGGATCTCGATTTCCCGGTCGACCGGCGCACCCTCCGCCTTGGCCTTCGCAAGAAACTCCTTCGCGGTGTCGAGATTGAAGTCGTAGGACGGCAGATCCTTTGGCGAGCCCCACAGATTGACGGGGATCGGGCCGGCGTTTCGCACAGCGAAGCCCTTCAGCACGCCGTCGATGAAACCTTTGTAGTTGAACGCATGGCTCACCGCGCGGCGGAAATTCAAATTATCGAATGGCGCCTTCTTGTTGTTCATGCGGAGCACCATGACCCGCATCGATTGGTCCTTCGAGACCGTCGCAGTCTTCGACGCCAGCACGCGGTCGACTTGGTCAGGCGGCAGGTAGCTATCGGTGCAGTCGACGTCGCCCTTTATCAATGCGTTGACGCGGGTCGTAGTCTCCAGAATGTTGCGCCGGCGCACGATCTCGATCGGCGACTTGTTATGGCTCCACCCCATGAAATGATCGTGGTTGCGCTTCAAATCGATCTGCTGCACCGGCTGATAGGTGCTCGGATCGAGGATATAGGATCCGGAGCCGGCCGAGTTCGATGCCAGCCAGCCCTGTCCCCAGTCGTTATCTTTGACGTTGGGCTCGATCGCGCGGCGGTTGAGGATCGCCACAAGCGGCGTTGCCGCCGGGAACGGCGCATAGGGTTGCTTTAGCTTGAACACCACCGTCGTCGGATCGGGCGCCGTGATGCCGTTCGGATCAAGCACGGCCAGAAATGCCGAGGCGGGTCCCTTCTTGACGTCGAGGAGACGCTGAAAGGTCCAGACTACATCCGCGGAGGTCAGCGGGCTGCCGTCGTGGAACTTGACGCCGTTGTGCAGCTTGAACGTGACGGTCAGTCCATCGTCGCTGACGGTGTGTCCGGTCGCCAGCCAGGGCACCAGCTTGGGAGGATTGTCCTGATTAACGTACAGCGTATCGTAGACGTTGATCATGTACCCCTGCATGGGCACATCGGACAACGCGTGAGGATCAAGACTGCCGGGAAGATTATCGGCCCAGACCAGTTCGTCGGGCTTGCGCTGAGCCAGCGCAACGCGGCCACCCATGAGGGCCGCTGTCACGGTCGCACCGGTGCCCATCAGGAACGTTCTACGCTTCATCGGAGTCCTCCATCTGCTGCAGCCGCGCCGACGGCACAATCACGCGAGATAAGCCTTGTCAGGCGGTGACGGCCATGCCGTGCGGGAATGCGAAAGATTGAGATCGAGCAGGGCTTCCGCAGTCTTCAACGCGGCAAGCACCGGACTGACGACGGGCACCGACAACCGTTCGGACAATTCGCGCTCGACACCCATGAAGGCCATGCTCATGCAGCCCATCACCAGAACGTCGGCGCCGTCGTCGATACAGCGGCGCCCTGTCTCGATAATGCGATCCCAGGCCGTGTTGTCGCCATGGGTCAGATCGACGACCGAGACACCGACACCGCGAATGCTCGCGAGCCGCTCCGTGAGGCCTTGTCCCCTGAGCCGCGGGCGGGCGCGCTTGGCACCGCTGTCGAGCGGCGACAGGATCGAATAGCTCTCTCCGAGCTGGATCGCTAATGCTATCGCCGACTGCCCCGGGCCGACCACCGGCATCCTGACGGTCTCGCGAATGGCATCCAGCGCCGGATCCGAGAAGCAGCCGATGATGCCGGCGCTCGCGCCATCGACCTCAGCCTTTTGCATTCCATGCAGCAGATGGGGAGCAACGGTGACGAGATCCCGCTCACTTTCGATCGAGGGATAGCCCGACGGCACGCTCTGTACCTTGATCTCGATGTCATCGGAGGCATGACGCTGCAGATAGTCCTGCCGCCGTTGGATCTCGGCCTGGCCGAGTGTTTTTTCCATCGGTGAGACGAGCTGGTAAACAATGCGGCGACGGCTTACCATGGACATGCCTCCGCTATTTCAGTTGCGCGAGCGCATCATTGATGATGGTCGAAGAGTCCTGAAGCGCATCGGCGACGCGGTTGCGGGCTCGCACCAGTTTGGTCTCGAGCATCCAGCGCTGTTCGCCGTCGGCAAGTCCGGACAACTCGCCGAGCTCATACAGGCACGGGATCATCGTCGTTTGCGGCGTGTAGCCGTAGGGATCATGCCCGTAAGTGCCAATAGCGGTGGACTGTAGTGGCACAAGAATGCGTGACAGGCGTTTGATCGCTCCGTTCAGCAACACCGCGGCCTGCTCCGAGCCGCGACCGCTCTTGAAACGCTCGGCCTCACCGGTTGCGGCCTTGTCGATCCTCGCAGCCGCGTCGGCAAAATTGCGCGCGCTTGCCTGCGCCCCATCGAGACCCACCGACCGGCCCGGCTCCTTGAATTCCTCAAGCCGCGCGATGACCTGCTCGGCAACCGGCGTAAAGCGGAACGGCAACACCGGCGCGGTCGTGAGCTCCCAGAGATATGCAGCGTACATACGAATATGTTCCTGCATCAGCGTCCAGTCCATCTTGTCAAGGCGGTTCTCGATCGAATGGTGCCACCACCCGAGCGTGGCATTGGCGGTCGCCTTCAACTCGGTGTCGGTAAAAGCGCCCTGCCCGGCGAACATCGGAATTCCGAGTCCGAAGAAGCTCGAGTCTCCCGACTTCACCGAACGCTTCCACTTGATCTTCTTGTTCAGAAGTCGCGTTTCGATTTCGGTATGGAATGTCTTGAGCTCGGCGTTCGAATGGGTCGCCCATTCCGTCGTGCCGACGAAGGCGGGCTGATCGATCTGCAGGTAGGCTACGCAATGGCTCCGCAGGTCGTCCCAATTCCGATCGGCGTACCATGCGGAGCCGGCCATGGTGCCGGTCTCGTGCGCCGTCCAGAAACCGAAGGTCAGCCCGCGCCGTAGTTTGTCGCGGTGTTGCATGAACACACGCGCCAATTCCATCTTGCACGCGTTGCCCGCAGCGTTGTCGGTCGCAGCTTCGCCAGGCCAGCTATCCTGATGGCCGCCGACCAGCACGAAATCGTCTTTCTCGGGCGACGTCGAAGCGGGCGGCATCCTTGCGATCGTAATCTGCACGGGATGCCAGCCGTTCTCGACGTGGGTGCGGAACCAGACGCTGACCGGACCCTTCTTCGCCATCTCGCGCAGCTTCAGTCCCGCGGTGCGCGCAATCCCGATGCAGGGAATGGTGGGCATTTCAGTTTTGGCGTTTTCAGGCGTCGGATTGCCCCACACCGGCTTCACCGAACCGAACGGTACCGCCTCGTTTTCAGGCTGACCCCAATTCATCATGACGGCGCCGACAGCGCCTTTCATGCCGGCGATGCGCTGCTTTTCATGGCGCGCAGGCGAATAGGACAATTCCGTGAGAATGATTTTGCCGCGGGCTTCCTTGCCAGCGTAGTCGGAGAACGCGCCGCCACCGACGTCTATGATCTCTGCTCGAATACCGTCTTCAGTCGTCTTCAGACTATGGCCCAACGTGTTGGCCTGGATGGAAATCTCGGTCGGGCTCTCGACCCGAAATTCGGCATGCTCTGGAAATGAGACGACCGCCGGGAGCTCATGAATGACGACGTCGGTGAGCCCGTTTTGCTTCATGGCATCGCGGCTGTACTCAGCCATCCGTTTGCCATTGGCGCTGCCTGCGGCGCGATGGGGTATCTCACGGACGATCTTTTCGATGTGACGGCGGATCCGGTCCGCCGATACTTCATTCAAAACAACCGGATCAGACATGATTTCCCCTATTTTTCAGGTCTCACGCATCTTTTCTCGTCTCTTTGTACGATAAACTGCTGTATGACAGGATGTCAAATGACAAGGACGAATCGCCCATGACAAATGTTCTGCGACTAACCGAGCATCCGCCGCTGCGCCGCGATCAGGCGTTTGAGCGATTGCGGGATGCTATAATCACGGGACATTTTGCGCCCGGCGCGCGCTTGATCGAACGCGAACTGTGCGAGGCGATGGGCGTCAGCCGGACATCCATTCGCGAGGTCCTCAGGCGGCTTGAGGCCGAACGGCTTATCGAAGTCGAACCGCGGCGCGGCCCCATTGTCGCGCGGCTCAGCCGTAAGCAGGTGGAGGAGATTTACGAAGTTCGCGCGCTACTCGAAGCGGCGGTTGTGCGTCGCTTCGCCCTCGAAGCGAGTGCCGAAGACATCGCCGAGCTACGCCGCATCTATGACAAGTTGAGCGTCGTGCGTGAACAGGGAGATGTGTCTGCGATCGTCAGCACCACACGGCAGTTCAGCGAGCACATGATGGGAGTCGTCAATCACGGACTGATCAACGACATCCATCAAAAGCTCATCGCCCGGATCAGCGTCTCACGGGTCTTTGCGATTTCCCATCCCGGCCGGCTGCAGCAAAGCGCGCGCGAACTAGCCGTGGTCATGGAAGCCATTGAGCGACGCGATGCGGAAGGCGCGGCGCAAAGCCTTATGATTTATGTACGCAACGCCGGAGAGGCGGCTCTAAAGCGCCTTGATGCCACCTCGGCCGCAGATCATTAATGCTCACGGCATCGAGGGAAACACGATGAAGGCTGCCTACTACGTTCGACTACGGCCCCGCGATTGACGCCTTGGCGGCAGGCGCCCGCGATGCGGCTGAAAAGGCTGCAGTCGAGCACGTCGAGCATAGCCGCGAACTCGTTATAGACGCCTGTGTGTACCGAAAACCTTATCCGAGTTGATGACGTGATGGAATCGCTTAAGCTGGCGGAATGATCGGGCTGCTCTGTTTCGCTCTGGCCGTCCTGGTCTCGCCATTCAAGTCGAAGTTGCGGCTTGAAGCTGAGAACGCGGTGCTTCGACATCAGTTGATTGTCTTGAGGCGCAGGCTGCATGGTCGCGCTGACGAACCATGATCGCTGGTTCTTTATCCAGCTGTATCGCTGGTTTCCATCAATCCTGCAGGTTCTCACAATCATCCGGCCCGAGACGCTCGTGCGTTGGCACAGGGCCGGCTTTCGTTGCTACTGGCGCTGGAAGTCGTGCCCAGTGGGAGGGCGACCGCAGATCGAGACGGAGCTGCGCGCGCTGATTCGGCGGATGAGCGTCGAAAATCCGCTTTGGGGCGCGCCGCGCATCCACGGCGAACTGCTCAAGCTCGGGTTTGAGGTCGCGCAGTCGAGCGTCGCCAGTACACGGTCAAACGGTGGGGGCCGCCCAGCCAGCGATGGCGGACCTTCTTGCATAACCACGCGCCAGACATTGCCGCCATGGACCTGTTCGTTGTTCCAACTGTTGGTTTCGACCTGCTCTATGACTTCGTCATCGTCCGGCTCGGCCGCAGAGACCTCGTCTGGATCAACGCCACAGCAAGTCCGACGGCCGAATGGGTTGCACGTCAGATCACGGAGGCATTTCCTTGGGATGAGGCTCCGCACTACCTCATCCGCGATCGCGACCGGATCTATGGCAGCGTCGTCACGCGCCGATTGCGCGCCATGGGCATCCGGGACAAGCCTACCGCACCCGCCTCGCCTTGGCAGAACGGCGTTGCCGAACGGCTGTCGGATCGATCCGGCGTGAATGTGTGGACCACATCATTGTCTCGGGCGAGACGCATTTGCGTCGGGTTCTGAAATCCTACGCCGACTATTACAATGGCCTCAGAACGCATCGATCCTTGAACAAGGATGCGCCGGTTTCTCGCCCGGTTCAGCGAACCGGTGTGATCAGTTCACGCACCATCCTGGGCGGACTTCATCACCACTACGCCCGTGTTTAAGTTTTCGGTACACACAGGTCCCTCACATCGCTGCGCCTGGAGCGGCGCTGAAAAATTTCGTTCGTCAGCCAAAGAGGACTTTTTCAACACAATCTGCCATAAGCAGACGTGCCATCTTATTCGATCACGCAAAGTCATCATTGACCGCTAAAGGAAACGGCCTCCTTCGCAGGGGCCCTTTTCAAGAAGACTCGCGACTTCTAACTCGCAGGCATAACCGCGCCACTCAAATACGTCTGCGCTTCATCTCAATATCGCGGTCGCGCAGAAAGCTGAGACCGAGGACTGTGAGACGGTTTTGATCCCTCTCGCCGCTTTCGAACAGTCTTCTTAGGTGCAAAGTAAGGTCGCGCTTGGTTTCCTGCGTCGCAGAATGTTTCGCCAATACGCCGTAAATGGTGAGGGCTCTTTCAGTTGCCATCATGTTGGGCCTCATAAGCATTGAAGATACACTTTGCCGCCCGCACACCTGGCTTTATGAATTTGATGCCGATGTTGTTTGGCTAGGCAGCGGTTCCATGTTGGGAACACGTGCGATGTCGGACGCCTCTTCAGCGCGGACAATCAGCGTTTATTCGCCTCATAGATAAGGTGCTCCGTTTGGTTTCGTTCCCATAAACCCTCGTTACGCGTTTAAACCACTCCGCCCTATGGATCTGAAGTCACCGGAGCCAACAACGGATCAAATCTGCCTTGCCCCATGAGCGGACATCGCCATGCAGGGATGCCAAGTCCGTTTGGTGCCCCAACAACAGAAGTGGCGTTCTGTCACTCAACCCAGCCGGTGGCCAGTGCACTTGCGACATGGAAGCCTTTAGCGGCCCTCCTAGCTACGCGGGGTGTCGGACTTGACTTGTGTCAAATCCGTTTTCGGCTTCTGACGCCAAAGTGCTTAATCTGCCGTCTGGAGCCAACCCGCTTGCCTTTAGCTGAGATAAAACAATGATGCGGGCATGGCTGTTAGTTGCGATAGCAATCCTTTGCGCGTCCTGCAGGACCGACACTCAGCTTGATCTAGTCCAGACCACCCCCATTATTGAAACAGCTGAAATCAACGCTCGGGAAGACTGCCTATATCGGGAGGTCGCCCGACTTTTGGAGCCGAAGGGGAGCCCACCCACCAGTCTTCACAATATTTCCGTGACCGCTACTCGCTTTTGTAGCGAAGCTGTAAGAGGTAGGTTCCAGAGGGCCTCAGTTTCAGCGCTCGATGCGCAGAACCTCGCGAGAGATGACCAATTCAAGACGGAACAACGTGCCTTCGCAATCGGTTTGGAATTGCGCGAGAACGCGAAGAATACCGCAGTGGCAGCCAACTGACAGCCTTAAACCGCAGAGGCTGGCGACTGCGGCGACCGTATTCCATTCATTTCTGTTTCGTTCCGCCTTTAGAAAGTCCTTCGACTCTTCCTCCTCAAAGAGCAGCGTTGCGTCCAGCAAATCGCCAATAGACCACACCGATCTGCAACGCCCAAGGCAACACCGGGCGTGGTCCGTAGGGCCTCGTGCACATGGTATAGATTGTAGTGGGTGACGTACAGGCTGACCGCAGCGGCGTGATGGATCAACTTCTTTGAGAAGCCATTGGTCAAGGTCGGACGCTTTAACGGCTCTATGGGAACAGCCGTGGGATGCTTGATTTGATTTAGCCTCAGGAACGGCGGCACTAACGCCCTACCTCCCAGTAGGGCTTTCCCGCCTGCGTCGTTAAGGGGCGGAGACCAAAACGCTGCTTCGGCGGGGAATTATCCAAAAAGAGTTTGTGAATATCCGAAAGCACATCCCTCACCTCGCCTATGTATCCATGACCAAACTTGGTTATGTCCGCGTTCGTGACATTAACAGTGTCGATATCAGGAAAGATCGCGACGGGTGGCGCCAGGCCAACTCTCGGGAATTGTGAAGCCACTTCGAAGCCTCGACCGCTCGATCGCGAGCCGACACATAGAGAGTCGTACGAATGGAGCTTGCGACGTAAGCTCGACAAAGATTCTCGAAGAGTCTGTGTCCCTGTTGGGACAGGATCTTAACCTGGGCGATGCTAGACGCGATCGGTTCGCGACGGATCAAGATTAAAATCCACTCCATTGCTTCTGTTACCGACAAATCCAGGATCGGGTAGCCGCTGAACAGCAACAAGGTCGTGGCGAACGGAGATCAGAGTGCAGGCGTGCTTTGTGGGGGACGGCGGTAGTGAGTGGCTTGCTCGAACGCATAGCCGAGCCTGAACAAGTCCGGTTCGTGATAGGGCAACACGACCATCTCGATGCCCACCGGCACTGCCGCCGCGGTGAAGCCGGCAGGCAAGCAGATCGACGGCAGCCAGGTTTGGGCGGCGATCAGCGTGTTGGTCGGAAACGCGAGCACCGGCCAGCGACCCCGGCGCAGTTCTTCCCGCGTCGGCGGCAATACCTGGCTCGGCGGGAAGCAGATCGAAACCAGCCGGTTTTTCGCCATGATTCCGACGATGGCTCGCTGGAAGGCGTCCCGCGCCGCAAGCTTGCGATAGTAGGCAGGATCGTCCTCCGGATTCGCCGGGCCGGTCATGATGTCGTCGATCAGGTCGAGATTCTTGTGATAACGGCCGTCCCTGTAGATGGCGTCGATCGAAGAAAAGGGCAGTGCCGGACGCGAGGCCAGGAACTTGTTGATGTCATGACGCGAATGCGTGATGTACAGCGACGTCTCGACAACGAACTCCGTCAAATTCGGCAGGCTGACTTCGACGATTTCGGCGCCAGCTGACGCCATCCTGTCGATGGCCGCGCGCACGACGGCGTTGACTTGCGCGCAGTCCGGATCGACATCGCTGCCAAAGGCTTCCTTGAGAACGCCGATGCGGGCGCCCTTCAGTCCGGCCGGGTCGAGGTTTTGCGTGTAGCTGCCCTTGTGATCGGCAATCAGGAATGCCGTCGTGTAGGGATCCTGCGAATCGTAGCCGACGATGGCGTCGAGCAAGATCGCCGTATCGGTGACGGTGCGGCCCATGGGGCCGGCGGTGTCCTGGAAAACCACCAGCGGCGACAGCCCGTTGCGGCTGATCAGGCCGGGCGTCACGCGTACACCGACGAGACTGTTGAAGCTGGACGGCAGGCGGATCGAACCACCGGTATCTTCGCCAATTCCGACGGTTGCGAGATTTGCGGCGACGGCAGCCCCGGTGCCAGCGCTGGATCCGCCGGGATCCCGATCGAGATCATATGGGTTTTTGGTTTCGCCATTGACCGACGAATAGCCGAACCAGGATGTTGCAAAATCCGGCATCGCCGTCTTGCCCAGGATGATGGCCCCTGCCGCCTTCATCTTGGCGACGATGGTGGCATCGTGCGTGGGCACGTAGCCCGACAGCGCTTCCGATCCGAACCGGGTCTCGATGTCCTTTGTCTCGGCCTGATCCTTCACCGCGATCGGGATTCCATGCAGCGGCCCGGCCAGAGTCCCGGTCTGCGCAAGTCTGCTGTCGAGCGCCGCCGCCTGATCGAGTGCGGCAGGATTGAGCTTGACGAATGCATTCAGGGCCGGCCCGCTCTGATCATAGGCGAATATCCGATCCAGATAGGCCTGCACGAGTTCAACGCATGTCAGTTTTCCCGCGAGATAGGCGGCATGAATGTCGCGGATGGTCGTCTCTTCCAGCACAAAATTCATGTCAGGCCCTGATGGTTCGTGAGCAGGATGGGAGCGTCGTTCCGGGCTTCACTTGGCTCGCACCAGTCGCGTCAAACCGGTGTCGAGCGCCAGCGCCGCAACGATGATCGAGCCCTTGATGATCGACTGGTAGTACGGGCTGATGTCGAGCAGCACGAATCCATTGGAGATTGTCGCGATGATCCCCAGGCCGACGGCGGTTCGCCACATCGCGCCGGACCCGCCGGACAGCGACGTTCCTCCAACCACGACGATCGTAAGCACATCGAAGATGATGCCCGGATCGAGATTGGCCTGTGCCGAACTCAGTTGCGAGGCAGCGATACTGCCGGCAACGCCGACGCAGCCACCCATCAGCACATAGGTGCTCGCGGTCACGGCCCTGACGCGAATTCCGGAGAGCCGGCTTGCTTCGTAGTTCCCGCCGACGGCGTAAATGGCTTCACCGTAGATGGTGCGCGCGAGGACGAAGCCGAAGACGATGAAGAACGCCACCAGCAGCATTCCCGAATAGGGCACGCCATGCCAGCGCCCGGCCCCCAGGGCGCCGAACGCGTCGTTATCGACCAGGAACGCGGCGTTCTTGGTCATCACCAGCGCCACACCATTGATGATGAATCCGCTGCCGACCGTCGTAATGAAGGGATTGATACGAACGACCGCAACCAGGATCCCGTTCGCCAGTCCAAACACCAGGCCGACGGCGATGGCCGCAAGGAAAGCAATCAGGGGTGAATGGCTTTGCCCGACATAGGCGGCAACGACAGCGCACAGCGAATAGGCCGAGGCGACCGAGAGGTCGAAGCCTCCCGTCAGAATCACGAAGGTCATGCCGACCGCCATGATTCCCGCAGGCGCCCATTGCGACGCCATGTTCAGGATATTCTGCTGGGAGATGAAGGCCGGATTGCCGATGGTGACCACGGTCAACAGCAACACCAGCGTAAGGATGATGCCGTAGACCCGTATCAGCGAAGGCAACTGGGCACGCCAGGCCGATGTTGGCGCCTGCGGTGCGGAAGGAAGGGCGTTCGCTTCGCTCATCAGGCAACTCCAGAAGCGGTGACGCTGTTTTCGACCGCAAAGATCAGGTTGAGGATGCGCTCGACGGTGGCGTCCCGGCCGTCGAGAAGTTCAATCTGGCGGCCCCGCGCCATCACCAGCACACGATCGGAATGTTCGACCACCTCCTCGAGATCGGAAGAAACCAGGATCACCCCCATGCCCTCATCGCTGAGGCGCCGGATGGCCCGAAAAATCTCCTGCTTGGCTCCAAGGTCGATGCCCCGTGTCGGTTCGTCCAGCAACAGAACCTCCGGCGTCCGGTTGAGCCATTTCCCGAGCACCAGCTT